>Ga0180302_10000027_pt1 | contig 48796 bp, 76 predicted proteins | sample GuaBasSediGuay17_FD_121794 | JGI IMG/M metagenome (GOLD analysis project Ga0180302, IMG submission 121794) | Subseafloor sediment microbial communities from Guaymas Basin, Gulf of California, Mexico - Guay17, Core 4571-4, 12-15 cm | ecosystem: Environmental > Aquatic > Marine > Hydrothermal... | reverse complement strand
TGTTCTAATCGCTTCGATAGCACGGTGATTTTTGAACTGGACTTTTTTCATTCTCAGCTTCCATCTCTTCTTGTCCAACCCAATATATGCTAAAACCCTACCTAGTTCCTTCACTTCCTCCTCGATACTCATAAACCACACCTCCTACATCATCTCGTTTCTCCCAACAAACTGAGGCGAGTATCCCGTTAGCTTCTTTATTGTCATAAACCCATCTCGCTAAAGCTTCCAGTGTGAATGTAACATCTCGCTACTATGTTCAACATAAATATGTGCACCTCGCTGTTTCTCTCAGTGTCATCTATACATCTCGTTATTGGACACAAACTAATTTGTACATCTCGCTAAAGATCACAATGTTTGAAATACATCTCGCTTGTTTCCTCAGTGTGCACGTTACACCTCGTTGTGACTCGTTTATTCCTCAGTGTCTTATCTCGTTAGAATTTCCAGTGTCTTTATGTTATCTCGTTAGGATAGGCGGTGTATCGATCATCTCGTTAAAAATTACAATGTATTAGAGGCATCTCGTTGAGGGGCGAAGTGTACCACAAACATCTCGCTATAAAGGGCAATGTGACTAATTCATCTCGTTAAAGGAGCCAGTATAGCATATACATCTCGTTAAGGAATACATGTTTATCTCGCTTATATCCCCAGTGTACATGTCACACCTCGTTGTGTATATCAATATCACTAATTCATCTCGCTTTTTTCAGCTTCCATCTATTTTTGCTCCGCACTTCGGGCAGTATTTGTCGAATTCGGACACCTTATGCCCGTTTGGACACCTTCGCATCTGACGTAGAACCGCAACCATCTCCGATCCGCACTCTGGACAGTACCTGCTCCTGCGAATGTTGTCCTCGTTACCGCACTTCGGACATACCCAGTCTGCATTTTCAGCTTTTACCGATATGTAGAGAAGTCTGCCACCAACAAGCACCATAGTTGCCGTTACGGGCACTGCGAAAACGCTGCAATTGCAAAACCCAAAACAAATGCCGCCATTGTGTGTCTGTAAACCCACCCTTTTCCCAATATTTCTCTCTTCATTGCTCCACCTCCTTGAAAAGGACTCTAAACTCTCTTACGGGATAATTTTTCTTCACGGCGTTGTAGAACTTCGTAATCTCATCCATCAGATCGCCATACTTTACCTCGGATAAATCTTCTCCCTCAAATTCGTAATCAAACCCGACCAAAATCCTGATCCTCAAAAAACCATCACCTCTTTCCCTTTTAAGAAAAAGAGCGTTCTTCAGCCGCTCTCATCAGCGGAATCAAGTACTTTGGCATGTTGCCGTGCCAGTGTTTCCTAATCCCCATCCTGCTAGCTTTTGTATTAATTGCACACGTACTCCTACCGAGAAGCTTTGCGAGTTCTTTTGTATCCATTATACCGTAGTGCTTCCTCAAAAACTCCTCCTCATCCTCACTCCAATCCTTGGATATCCGTTTTCTGTGTTTAATAATCCCTCTATTTCTCAGCATCCGTATGTGGCTCACAACAGCGTACTGAGTCCTCCCAAGATGGGCTGCAAGTTCTTTTATACTCATTCTGTCGTAGTTCTCAATAATAAACCGATCCTCTTCTTCAGTCCACCTTATACACTTCATAACTCCAAGCTGCTTCAATTTAAGTGCTACTGAGCTGAGCGGTCTATTCAAAATCTTCGATATTTTTTCCCGCCCCATATAAGGATAATTCTCAAGTATGAAAGATTCTTCCTCATAACTCCATTTTCTCCTCGATTTCATATATAACCCCCACTTCAAACTCGATCCGTTAATTTGTAGTAACCATACCTCGGACAGTACACGTCTCCTTTTTCTCTCATTATTCTCAGTATTTCCTTTACATCACTTGCAGATATCCCCCTGTCAGCTGCAGCACCGATTATATCCTCTTCACTTGCTCCGTAGACCCCCGTACTAAGCTGCTCAAGCAGCTTTACAATCGTCATTATTTTATCTCTCTTAGATTTTGGAGTGCCGTACACGTTATCGATATCTATTGTTTGCTCCTGAACGTCGTACGCTACGTCAAGGAGACTCTTCTCTACCAAGCTTATAGCCATCTCTACGTCTTCTACCGTGACGGTCTCTCTCAGATGCAATCTTGCAGATGCTTCAGACAGTCTTATCACCGCTTCAAGCTGCCTCGGTGTAATCGGCACCGGACTCCCGCTGCGGTGCTTCCTCATCTTTACATAAAACTCTTTGATCCTCTCTGCAGCCTCTTTGGAGATGGTCGGAGAGATGTTCTTTTTTGCGTATGCAATGTACTTCCTCAACAGCTCAGGGTCTATTGCCGGAGTCGACGAGCTCGGAGACATATACGATTCCAAAATAAAATCTGCAATAGCCGCGTCCTTGTCCGCGTCCGGCTCATCCCTTACCATAAAGATCAGGTCGAATCTGCTAAGTAGAGCGGGGTCAAAATCAATCTGATCTGCAATTGGCACGTACGGGTCGAATCTAGTATACTTGGGATTCGCTGCTGCTATCAACGTGCACCTCGACATCAGAGTTACGTTTATCCCGGCCTTGCTGATCGGTATTATCTGCTGCTCAAGCGCCGTATGTATGCTCTCCCTGTCCTGTTTGCTCATCTTATCGAGTTCATCTATCAGGGCTACTCCCTTATCAGCGAGTACCAATGCTCCAGCCTCAACAGTCCATCTTCCTGTAGCCTCATCGTTTACAACTGCGGCTGTTAAGCCGGCTGTACTTGCACCCTTACCAGATGCGATAATTCTACGTGGTGCGATATTCGCAACGCTCATCAAAATCTGAGACTTTGCCGTTGACGGGTCTCCTAACAGCAAAATGTGTATGTCTCCTCTCCTCCTTGTTCCATCTGGAAAAGTCCTCGGAACCCCTCCAAACAGTGCAAGGATCACCGCAAGCTTTATGTCATCGTACCCGTGTATTGTCGATGCGATTGACGAGACTATCTTTCTTACAAGCTCTGGGTCTTTAGATAGCCGCTTTATTTCCAGTACATCCTCTTCCGTAAACGTGAACTCCTCATACTCCTTGTGCATTACATCAACACAATTGGCCTCTATGCAAACGTCGAGATAAGCGTTCTTTCTACCCCCTCTAACACCGGCCTTTACGATACCGGTCAACCTGACCCTATCGCCGGGTACAACCTCATCCACGAGATCCCGATCGAGTATTACGTTTACGACTCGCGGTTTCTCCCCACCCTTCAGTTTTTCGGGGTAGTCTTGCACGCTTATTATCTGCGAATCCACTGAGTTGTAATCAACAAGGTCGAACTTCCTCCTTCCACACTTGCACTGCGTTGGCTTTGGTATATTGTCGCCATCTACGTCCACCTCAATGAGGTTAGAACAATTTGTACACTGATAAATAGCCTTGGTCACTCGCGGGAAAACGTTCGTTACTTTCGTTACTATTCCCTCCACTTCAACGAACTTCGCAAGGAGTCGAGACCTGAGATCCTTTACCCTCCTTTTAATTGGTAAATTGTAGAATCTCACTTCAACATCCCTACCATTGCTGGACGGGTAGTATCGGTTTATGACCCATTTAAAAGCCTGTCTTGCATGATTTATTACCGGCACAGGGTTGTTTACCAGATCCTCGTATAGCCTGCTCTCAAAGAACACCAGCAGCGTTTTACTCACGTCAACGCGCCCTACAGTACCGTACTCGGTATCTTTGATTAAAACGTCCTTTATATACCTATCAAAAAACTCCTCCCAGATATTCGTAGAACTTATCATCTAACCACCTTTAGCGAGCTTAACGAGCTTAACAACGTGTTCAAAATCGATATCCATCTTGTTCAGCTCTTCACGTATAATATCCAAAATTACGTCACGTGACATGTCGAGCTGAACGTACCACGAGAACCCTTTACCCTTCCCCCTTCCTTTTTTGATTATCCTCACGAATCCGAGCAGATCGAGCTCGCTCATGTATTCAGATAGTCTCCATGACGTTAGATCCCGGCCGCAGTAGCTCAACATGACCTTCTTACATATGTTGTAGACCGCGCTCGGTGATAAATTCTCGTTAGAGGCAACAACTATTGCAAGCAGTATTTTCTGCGGATCCGTCAAATCGCTTATGCTCTTTCTGATGTACTCGATTTCAACTTCATTCATTGCCTTTCTAACTATATCAACGGTTATCTTCGATCTACCCTCGCTTATTGCAATATCACCAGAAAAAGCAAGTAAATCGAGAGCGTATCTTGCGTCACCACCGCTTTTAGCTGCAAGAGATGCAACGTAGTTTATTACCCCATCGTCCAGTACACCGTTGCAGAAGGCCATCGATGCTCTGTACCTCAGTATATCAGCAAGCTGACTGGAGTTATACCTCTTAAATACGATCTTAATTGGGTTGAACGATGAAATTACTCTCTTATCTTTTATCATTTCCATTACTCCTATCTTATTCGATATCCCTACCAGACAGATGTTCTGCTGCCTTGTAAGATAGTACAGCAGATCACAACTAGGCAGTATTTTATCGATCTCATCGAGTACAACAATTACTTTCTTATCCCCGTCTATTGAATTCTTGAACTTACGCCAATTCTCGTCAAATCCCCGCCTAGCCGGTAGCCTTACACCCATCTGCTGTCCGAGAAAGATTAGTGTTTGCTGCTGCGTTCTTCCCACAACCGTATAAAGCGTTTCAACCATTCCTCCAGCATAATTTTTCAGCTCCTTTATGACTTTCTTAACCGTCACGGTCTTCCCCGTACCGGTAGATCCGAGAATCAACAAATTAGGTGGAGTGTTCCCAGCTATTGCGTAGCTCAAGTACTGTGCAATTTTTCTAAGCTCTTCCTCCCTGTGAGGTAGTTCGTCCGGGATAAAATTGCCAGAAAGTGCGTCTCTGTTCTTGTATACACGTGGAATTTTGAAGATATCGCTTTTGTCCTCAAAAAAGGTTGCTAGATCGACTTCTCGTCTCTGTCCCATTTACATCCCCCCAAAGTATTTGGAATGTTTTATTCAATATACTTAAGTGTTTTGCTATTAGTTTAGATTCCAAATACTAAACTTGATACCGACCTTTCTCTATTAGTTTAGATTCCAAATACTATAGAGAATTGTAAGTAAGAGTATTCTGGTTTTAGTTAGATTATATAAAAGATTTATCTATTATATTTAAGTAGATTATTTATATATAATCTATATATCTAAAAGCGAAAAATATAAATACAGAGTAGTAAGACTTTCTAGTTAAAATGTATATATAATATATATGTATATATAAGATATAATTCTATATTCTAACTCTAAAAAAGTTTTTCTAAAAAAGTTTTCAAAGAAGTAGTTGTTCTTAGTATTTGGAATCTAAACTAATAGAAAAATAGGAGTACTACCATTCTTACACTTTAGTGTATGTATGTAATGTCACTCGCAACATGGTTGATCAGGAACAGATTCATGGCTTTGTGGTAAGCTCGCAAAACTCTATGCCTGAATAGCAGTGGTGGCAATAGTACCGAATCTATTTTCCTGTACATGTTCTCGCCACACGATTCGAATGAACACATTACAATTTGACCATCCCCTGTTGTGCATGCCATTATTAGTGTTTTCTTAGAGTGTACGATTTCCACCGCACCATGTATTCTTGTACAGTGAAATGCAATCTCATCTAGACTCATGCATTCTCCTTTATCAATTTTCTCGTTTAATTTGTTGCAAAACTTGATAGCATCCTCAAGTTCCATATTAACCCTCCTTTCTCAGTTTAAAAAAATCTCTAAAAAAGATATAAAAATTTAGGATACAATGCCGTCGATCTCAGCTGGAGCCTTTACCCAAGCAACACCATCTATTGGGATAACGACTTTCGTAGTGTTTCCTGATTTAACCTGAAGCTCTGGGTAGTTTGTGTATATCTTAACGAACTGTCCAACCTTCTCTGTGCTTATGTATGGTTTAATGACCTCGAATACACATGATACAACGTATCCATCGAATTTGACGTCAATCCTCTTCAAACCCGGTACCATTTCTGTTGTATTGATCTCTATTACGAACTGCGTCGGGTATATCCAGTGTATTCTTGCAAATTCGCTGCTCGCATCCTCTCCAAGCTCTGTGGATATGATAGTCTGAGGTTTCACTCTACTGTCTGGATCCGCAAGTATTACTTTGAGGTGATTGGTCGTACCCCAGTTGTACAGGGATATTGTACCGTATATCTTAATCGTCCCTCCTTGAAGCACCGCAGATCTGCCAATCTCTGATTTACAGTCATCGAGCCTGAACTCGAATTCGTCATTAACCAAGTACTCCGAATCTCCGAAGTCTCTGTGGTTTCCGTAGATATCGAACCAACCCCTGTCTACGTATTTGTTATTCTCTTGCTGGGAGATATCGTATGCGAGCTTAGTTACGACATCATCGTGCATTTCGAGCAACCTCGATTCCATGTCGGCTATCTTTCTAACTTCTGACACGTTTCCGCTCTGCATGGCGCTGGCAATCTTAGTGTTGTACAGGTTTATCAGCTCATTTCTTATCTTTGACAGCATCATGTAGTCAGATATCCCCATTTTGCCTTTGATCATCTCCTCGTACAGCATTTGGTACTCTGACTGAAGCTCATCTATTTTGTCGTCTATATTTACGCCGTTTACGAATATGTTCACCTGAGTTCGTGTATCGTCCATTGTTGCATCAACCGTTACCGTCACGTGCTTTACTGGTGGTGGTACGTCTCCAAGTACTCCAGTTGACATACACAGTATTGCTACGAGTCCAATCAGGAACGCAATCACACTTCTCAAATTTCTCACCTCCTTAATTTGTTTAATAAAAAAATAAAAATAGAATTAATTTAGTTACTCCAAGCTAGCGATCAGTGGCACCCTAACGTTGAAGTTGAATACGAGATCGTCATATACACCACTTATCGATGTGCCACCGGTGTACTCGTAGTATTTGAATGAATTAGTCATCTCACCGTTGAACTTGCTTGGGTTGTAGTGCAGGTTGTATGTTATAATTCCATTGCGATCAAAGTCTGAAGTTACGCTTGAGCCTACTGTAAACCTGACGTTCTTCATCTTTGCATTTGTTGCGAATGCATGTTGTACATCTCCACTGAATAGAGATTCGCTTGTGAGTAAGTTGTAGTCTTCGTCACCCGTTTTAATCTTGTATGCGTCAACTCCTATGTTCCTGTATGCATGTACTTCACTATCTACAGTCACTCCAGCTCTGTAGTTTATTGTTATATCTCTTGCATTGTATACAGCGAACATCGTGTCAACTATATCATCAACGTGGATCTGGCTCTCGAATGACGTAAGCTTGTGAGCATCAACGTCAACGCACTTTGTATCTCTTAGTAAACCCTCATCGAGGTTGACGACTGTTGAGTGAGAACATCTAAAGTACATGTCTTTAGCCTCGAATCCCGTACCTGATAACGCAAAGTCATCGTAACTCACAGAATCAACAACAGTTCCGGTACCGTATCCGTTTGTGCTAACTTTGATGTAGAAGGTCTCTGCTGATACTGTACCAATTGCTGCTACAATCAGCAACAATCCCAAAACCGGAATCAACTTCTTCAGAGTTCTCACCTCCACCCCCCTCTCCCATCGTTTTGCTCATCAAGGGAGGAGCGTGAGGATGTATATTTTTTTAAAATTTCGAGGGACTTAGCGATTGAAGCTTTTATATCTTCGGGCTCTTTCTGTTTTTGAGCAAGCTCAAGTATGCTAATTACGAGAGACAGGTCTTTGTCTTTGATATATGGCATGAATTTTTTGTGTTTAAAATATTTTATAAATTTTTCTACTACTTTTCATTATTTTTTAATTTTTTAGAAATTTTTTTACTTACTGCTAATCTAACGAAGTCATCTAAATCCAGCACGACAAGCTCTCCCCGCCTGTTTCTTTGCTTCAGAACCAGAATCGGGATCTTACCTTCCATCTTTGCCTTTTTCTTTACCTCATCGAAAATACTTGCTACGGCGAACCTGCTCCTGTACTTGCACTCAACGTAAAATCGGTCGTGTATTACGTCTCCGCTTGTGTGTCTGCTATGCGATCCAGAAAGCGGCGTTCTAACGCCACCAAGTTTCTTAGCGACTTTACGCTCGAATTTCTTCCAAGTATCACGAGAAGTCATATTATCGACCTTTCAGCAGCGGCTATATATCCGCTTAGGTACGCAGCAACCCATATCATGCAGAAGTACCTGTAAACCTTGTAATCGTACGTGACCATCCATACCACAAAAAACATGTATGCGGCAAGTGTTATGAGTCCGTGTATTGCTCCGGCAATGTTTATGTCTTTTGCCATTTCACCAAACAGTACTGGATAAGTGTCCAGAACGGCAGCAACAGTTGCATATAGTGTGTTAAGTATTCTACCTCTCTTGTTGTATGTGTACAGAATGTAAAAGAATGCTACACCGCCTACTGAGGACAGTATTATGTTGAGTATGCAAGTCATTCCTCTACCTCCTCCTAAAAATTTTTATGCGTGCTTTATTAGTATTTTGCAATGATATATGATACGTCTGTCGTAGTCAAGTGTATTAATTATATGCGTGGCAAGAAGCCACCGGAGGGAGATAAGGCTGCTTGTGATGTCATATTCTCCGATGATCACTGCATAATACCCCCAACCGCATATAGGGAACTCAAACAGAATCCCAGAGCTGAGTTAAAAGCAATAGAGGATCACTGTACGGTGTACACAGACGATATGCCGCCATTTTCCGAGAGATTAACTGAAAAATACCTTGGTAAGGAGCTTGTTGATGAGTTTGCTGACTACATAAGACTTGAGTGGATCAACAGAACTCCTAGCGGACATAGCGAAAAAGCATGGCTAAAGCGCGAGTTCAACCGAGAGGTGTGGCGCAACAATCAACCGAGGAAAAGATGTCATGGTAGTGGAAAGTTCGAGCACAGGATTAATGACTACAGGATCCTCAAAGAGGCAAACATTCTTGCTGAGGCAGGTATAGATGATACACTTGCAAGCGCAGATTGGGCTCATACGGATCCGGTCTGTCAGCACATTTATGACAGGATAATGGAGGAGTTTTTACCTTCAGACCTTCGTGATAGTGAGCTGAGAGAAGACCTCGTTGTTAACGTGTGCTTCTACAAGCACTGTTAACTCTTTTTCTTGGTCTCTTCCAGTAAAATCCTAAATATGTACGAGTATGAGGATTTGTAGTAGTCTATTGTTATCTTGCTCAGCACATCGTGTACGATGGATATGGTCATCGTGTGCAGCACATTCTCCTTTAGGAACTCGTTCAGTGATCTTATGATTCTAACTAGTACTTCGTCAGGTGATTTAAGCCCGTCCATGCGCTCTTTGATACACTTTGCCAGCTCATCTTTCATCATCTTGAGCTTCGTCTTCTTTGATTTGTTTCCCTTGTCATAGACTTCAATGCATAGTTTATTCAGTTCAAATAATAAACTCGTAATTGAGCAGCTACCCATTTCGTATGGTGGTATGTAATCTACCGATCTTGCATCCTCATTCTCCAAATAATCACCTCCTAAAAGCCCCGTCCACATTTCCCCGGATTTAGCAAATAATAGCTGGCGGAATCGGCGGTGGGTTGTGGGATATACAAAAACTTCCTGTGGGGTGTGGACGGGGCTAGGATATAACAACCGGGTTAATGCGTACTATTTTGCCGGTTATCAAGTAGTACCACAGTTCAAGCAAGTTACATGTACCCTTTCCATTTGGCGGCTCTATACCGAGCTTTAGTACGCTTGAGAAGGTGTAGTTAAGCTTCTGCTTAAGTTCAAACCTTTGTGTAGTTTTGTTGTATGTGAAAACGTACATCGTGTTATTTTTGTAGTCTTCAAAGTAGAACCCGTCGTGTATATTATAGTACCATGGCAGACTGTCGTTGGTTGCTTTATATATGTGACCATTTTGCGGCTCTAGAATGTACCAGCTCTCTGGATCTCTCCAGTCACCTTCACAGAACACGTTGTAGGCGTGCCCCTGCATCTTATCTTCATCAATCGTAACCCCAACCCCTATCACTCCGAAGTTATCTACGTTCTTCCAAGCCGTTTTTGAGGTATCTTCTGAAAAATCCCAGCACACATAAGTCCAGTTTGGATCGTTCGGGTTTGGCTTGATTTTTGGCGTGTACCATTCGTGGTTTTGAACCCTGCAGAACCAATCGAACCACTTTTCTACGGCATCTGTTTTTGTTTTAAACAGGTGCAAACCCTCCACGTTGTCGATCTCAGTCAATTGATTTTTTAGTATATTGTATGCACTTAGATCAGACGCGTTTAGTAGAGCATTAACCATCATAACGAGATCGATTACGTCTACAGATAGGTCAAGATTAACATCGTACTTGTAGCTGTAATTTACTCCGTCTAGAATGGCATTAACCTCTTCTGTGAGATCCAAAATATCGAACATGCCATCGTTGTTGACATCGTAGTCTGTGTATTTAGCGGGAGTGAATGCGTATGCTGTTTGTACCGTAAGCAAAATTAGAATTGCAATAGCTGACGGTACTCGCATGAGGTATTCTATGTTTTACTATAAATATATTTGCCCTCAGGCCGACCGCAATTCTCCGGGGGCAAAATATGTGGCTGCATTGCGGAGGTGGGCGGTAGCTACGGGATTAAAAGTGAACCCCTTTAGAGTGCGGTCAGCCCTCATGTTCTTTGACAATTTTCCGTATTTCGGCTAGCAGAAACTCGAATTTTGCTATTAACTCTTTTTTCTCCCTTTCAAGCATCTGTATCTGTGCTTCGATCTCTCTTATCCTGTCTTCCACTTCAATCAGTACTTTAATTCGTTCCTTTAGATATGAAGTCACCATTTACCTCCAGAAGAACCTCTCTTCAACTTCTTTTCGCAACTTCTCGTCACGCTCTATGCAGGATATAACCTGTCGTCTTGTATACCACTTCGTGAACTTTGGTAGTACGAAGAAAGTTACATAGCCCGAAAACAAAAAAGCGGCTCCAAATACGACGTATCCAAACGCATCCATACAAACACCTCCTTACTTCGTAAACGCCTCAACAAGCCTCTCAACAGCGGCCTTCAGTATATTCAGCTTTCTGTTTATCGTACTGATTTCTTTGTCTATATACTCCTTTATATTCGTTATTTCTGTTCGGAGCTCTTCTATCTCTTTTGTGTAGTCCTTTTTCTGCGATATTTCCTCAACTTTTTTAACAAGTTCCTCAAAATTCTTGATGTCGTCTACCGACATAACACGCATCACCTCTCTTAACTCTATTATATTTTGCTCACCATTTTTAAAAATATATATAATTCCTTTACGTTCCAGAACTTTTAGGTACTTGCTCAATCTGATCCTGTAGCCACCCTCAATACCAAATCTACGTGCGATATCTTGCTGGTAACATCTACCACACTCCGATATGTATTTTATAAGCTCTTTCCAGTTTACAAGCCTCTCTCCGTGATATAGGTCTTCACACTCTGTGCTGCAGAATAGGTTTGAGCCACGCCGTGCGATCGGCAGCAACTTTTGGTTTATGACTATAGGCCTCTTGCAGTATGCGCACCTAACCACATCACCTTCTTTTACCTTCATCAGAGTTTACCCTCTTTCATCAATTTTCTTGCAATTTTATACACTCTCTTGGGCTCTGCTCCGTGTGCTATTATTCTATCTGGTTTAACTCCATTCAGTAGCAGGTACTCTATACTCTCATCACTGAGTTTGCCAACATGTTCGTTCTTGAAGTGCTTCCACTCAGACTCAGAGCTCGTAAACTCTCTTCCACATCGTGGGCAGACGTATTTACGTGCCATTAAATACCCCCTTTACGCTTTAGTATCTTTAAATGATTTTACGAGTTCAGTCCAATTTCCCTTTCCGACCCAAATATGGACGATCGTTGGTTTGCCTTTTCTTCCAATTGTGTAAAGAAATACACGTGATCCGCACCTGTCGCAGCCAGCTTCAGCAAGCTCTAGCGCTTTATCAAAGCTAACCCGCTCATTGTATCCACAATTAGTGCATACTGCATGTATATCCGATGTTATGAACTCGATAAATATCTCACACAATTTTGCAACATGCTCTACGGTACTAGATAGCACCTCTATGAGCTCAGTTACTGCCTCTTCTCTATCTATCTCAACGTAGAACTCGCCATCAGCGAATTTTACTCCCAGTGATGATGCAATCTCTCGTGCGAGTTTTGTAGGTATTTCAGTCCCGAACCTCGAATATACGTTGCTAAGTGTCTCTCCTGCGTCTGTGAGAATGAGCACACCATCACGTCGTTCAATGATTAGCGAGACAACATCACCGTCCGGGTAAGTCCTATTCGTGAAAACCACAACTCTACCATCGCTCAGCTCTTTAATGTCGTATTTGCTTAATCTCCCAATTATCTCTCTCATATTCACCACTTTTCATACACTATTTTAGGACGATTCAGAGTTGGAGGCATCAATGTACCTCTCTTTTTTTGTACATCCAACAAACGGCGCACCAAACTTTACTCGGTCGTAATGGCTGCTTGGTAATAGACCATTGCCACATTGTACACTTACCATTAACAAGGTTTGCGCAATTTTCTCTCTTGTATTTACCCATCTCTTCGATCTCTCTAATTTGTACTCTTAATTCATCCATTAACCAATCAACGTTTTCTTTGATTGCTTTGACATCTTTTTCGATCTTGTTTACCCTGTCGAGAAGTCTTGCATAAGCGTCGAATAACCTCTTAATGGCTTTTTCTACATCCATCCTCTGACACCTCCAAACTCGTTTAAATATCTAAAACAGTATCAGCAATGAGTTTACCCTTCCACTTGTATCTTACTGCCATGTGCACCGTTAAGTCAGGAGACCATACCTCGACCCAATCGTCTTTGCTTCTTACAGCTCTCCCTATCTGCTGTATAAGCTCCCTGTCGGCTTTATCCCGGTAGTATCTGAAGAAAGCATCATCACCTAGCAGCAGTCTTATTGCCTGAAGCATACCATCACTCAAGTCCGGGAACGGATACTTCAGTATGCAGATCGATCTACATCTGTCTCCTCTCAAATCGAGACCACGTTTTGCGATAGTAGACCAAACTTCATCGAACTCCTCTCTGAATACTGAAGCATCTTTTAGACAATCTAGTTTTACGTTATCTGGCAGATACTTCTTCGCATGTACGTGTACGAGTAGAGGTCTTTTGGCCTTTTTTAGTATCTCATCCAGACACTTGTGGTACTTCTTTCTGAACTCCTCATTTTGCCATCTTTTGTGACTTACGTAGCTCTCCTTTCCAGTACGCTTTAAGAATACGGTGCCGGGAAACCTCGTCTCCCCTTCAACTATTCCAATATCGTCTATGCCGTATACGTCTTTTAGTACGTCAAAGGGCTGAAACGTTGCCGACATGAGCAATATCTTCTTTGCACACCTTTCAAGTGTTGATTTGAGAACGGATTTAAGATCTGGCACAAAAAACCTGACCCTCTCCCATCCTGAATCTACGGACATGTACACTCTACCAACTTTAAGTAGCGGCTCAATACGGGCTTCTCTGCCTATTTCGTCGAATGTGTCGCAGTACTCTTCAAGAAACTCTCTCCAGTCGTCTGTGATCGTACCAAGATACCCGTCGTACTTGTGCAGGAGCTCTGTTAGGTTCACCAACAGCTCCTCAAGTTTGCGAATCACATCTTCGTCGTCCTCGTACAAATCTATGAGCCTCATAATAGTTTTTATTGATATTGCTCTCTCGAATGTAAGTGAATCAAGCCATAAGTCTCCCTCGTCTATTATCTCGATATTTGTCAGTGGCTTTCTGCCGTTGAACGTCTCCGCTTCCCATATTGACATATTCATCAGTATTATATTATCTCCTGCATAGTACAGAAACTGCTTGTAAAATGGGCAAGGATCTCTAACGAACATCGTTTTCTTGCCCCTTACTGATAGGTAATGTATTTGCTGGGCATCTGATAGTTTCTCTCCGTATGTTTTGGTTAACTCTTCTCCCACTATTGGTGACCAGTGTACACACCGTCTTGCAAGGTCAACTCTACTGTATCTTTTGACTCTTCCGGTTGACGTCGTATACGTAAGGGGACATGTGCATGGTAGTGATGGGTTTGATGCTGAACACTGTCTGTATAGGCATTTGAAGTTCGATCTACCCATTATGTGTGCAAACCTGACCTTCTCATCGTTCAGTATTATTGAAAACCTTCCACCGCCGTAATCTTCTACGTACTGTTGCTCAAGCACCTTTGTTGGAACTACGATGATTCCTTTTCCACCTCCGATGAGTGCCGCTACATGTGCTGCAATTGCTGATTTACCGGTACCCACCGCTCCGCGTAGCAGCACGATATCGTATGAGTTGAAGGCATCGAGTATGTCTTCTACTACGTCGGCCTGCGTTTTTCCGTTTGAGTATTTGAGCGGTCTCTGCAACCTATCGTCTTTATATAGCCCCCATATCATGTCTTGTCATCTAGATCTTTACTCCAAATTATAGTCTTCACTAGAACGTCGTTGTCTACGAGAAAGAAAAACCCAAGGCCGATGAACTTGACGTCTTTGGCGTTCATCATTTTTTTGAAACAGCGCTTCTGTTTTTCTATGAATTCTATTACATCGTCTGAGTTTTTTAACATCTCTCGTATCCTCGTATACATGGTATCACCGGGATTTATTAATAGGTTTGAAATTATTACACGATTGGTTTCCGAACGTTTCTATATTTCGTAGTATGCAGTATCCCTTGTATTCGTTAAAATTATACCAGTACCTGCATAATGCGCATCGTCTTCTAACCCTTAAGCGCGGATTCTGTCCCATCCTTTCACCCAATACTTCATTTTAATTAAATCTTCCTCCGTAAACGGTGTGTTAAGGTAGTGTTTTATTGAAGTCTCGGACGTGTGACCCTGACTTAGCAGTATCTGATCTCTCATGTGCGGAAAGCTGAATGTTAGCCAGCATTCCCACGTTTTGCGGGTCATTCTTGCGTTCATGTAGAGTGGAGACAATCCAGCTCTGTTAGCCCATCGCTTTAGGCTCTCCTCCCATGTCTGGTATGTTGGGAATCTCAGCTTCATTGAGAAGAAAGCATCCAAGAGCTCACGTGCAACATCTGGCAGAAAAACGTATCTTCTGTATACTTTGTTCTCTTTTCTCTTTGGTTTTATCTCTTCAATTAGAATGTAGTCTTCATCTTTCCTCCACCATTCGGGGTGCTTGTGCAGCTTTTGAAGTTCTCTGAATCTCATACCGGTTACTAAAGCTATTTTGAGCTTTATGCGGTTCTCATAACTTGGAACACCCTCGACCAGTAGATCAAATTCGACAGGTCTGAGTATTCTCGTGTATCTTATCGGGCTCTGCGTATCGTATAGCACCGACCATTTCTGTCTTGGATACTTCGTTTGATCTGCGGTTTTAATCATACTGTCACCTGAGGAAAGGCTTTATCTGGTTCAGATCCCAGCTTAGCGGCACGTCGTGTATTTCGAAAGTATCGTTAAGCAGTATAACTCTCAATCCACCTTTATGCGGCTGTATGATTACAATTTTCATTGTACCCCCTCTATCTTTTCTTCTTGAATCCCGATATGACGTTAACAAACTTATGTTTTCCTGCAACATATAGCAAGCAGTGTACGACCTGATGGCAGAATTTGCATAATGTTACGAGGTTAGCTGGAGTTGATGAGTAGCCGGGATTTATGTGGTGCACATGCAAGTCTTTTGTTCTACCGCATATTCTGCATTTGCCGTCCCTCTTTAATACGAGCTCGCGTATGTTGTCCGGTATTGGCGGATCAGCAGCCACACTATCTGCAGCTTCAACCATTCTTACGAGCAGCAGCCAGTTTATGTTCGTCTTCCTTGGGTTCCTCCTCATAGAACCTCCCTCAGCTCACGTTCAACCTCGTTTATTATGAACTGCTCAGCTCTCCGCTTTAGCGAGTCTATAATCTCGCTTTCATTGATACCTTTGAGTATCGCTAGTTGTTTAATTCTCCTCTCTGTGTCATTTGTGAGCTTAATTACGATCCTCATAGTATTCCTCCGTCAACGACCACTTTTTTCAAGTCATCGAGGATCTGGTCTACGGTATGCTTGAATTGATCGTCATCCATTTCTCTCTCGGATAGGCACTCTTCTAGGACTTTGCGCCACTCCTTGGGTTTACCTACTATGTGATACAGGGTAAACTTTGCTGTAAAATACACCACGTGGTGGAGCCCAATTTTCCGCTCTCCGGCCTCCAGCTCAAGGAATTTTTGAAGTTGCTTCAGAAGGAACTCTATCTGATCGTCGTGATCCCCTCCCAACGTAAACACCAATTTTTATCACCCCTCTAAATTTAACTTGAACACGTATATTTTGTCTGGAGAGTTATTTATGCAATGTGAGACGATTTCCCAAAAGTAGTTTATCTCTATCTCTCTTGTAATCTTCTTGCGTTTTCTTTTCTTTGGCACAACCTTAAATAGAAGGTATCTTGGGCTCTCGCACACATCAATTATCGTCGTGTGAATTGTTGTTGAAAATGGTTTTAGTAGTGTAACCGGGTTTACAAAATCATTTGCGTTTATTATCTGCGTTATTAGCTTATCTAGATCTCTCTTTAGTGCCTGTACCGCAATTAGCTTCGATACAGCAGTAATTACACCTTTTTTACTCTCGTAGACTGGATTTATGCTATCCAGTGAAGCAGCTAGAGGTTTTGTGGTCTCTCCTTCCCTCATAACGTAGAACTTGTCTATGTTTGGTACAAAAAATAGGTGTATATCGTAGCTAGTTGGTTCTATCGGTGGAGCGGCGTCGGCTGTACCCTCTGCAGCAATGTAGACTGAAAAATAGTCTCTGAGATCTGGAAACACATCTATTTCATCAATGGCCATCATTGCTACTTCATCTATCATTGCGCTACGATTGCAAATGTAATGTTGTTGAGATAGTCGAAGTATCTGATTTTGGTATCCATGCTTATATCTGCACTCCAGATCTCACTTGCAACCTTGCTGTAGAACTGCTTTAGTGTCACTCTATACTGTAAGAGGTGCATCGCTGTTTGTATGTACTTCTTTGGAATGAGGTCTTCCAAAATCTTAAGTTCATCGTAAATTTTGTTTGCCTGAATTTTATCCATGCGGTTTATGAGGTACTTGAGGTCATCGACTTTACTCAGTACGGCATCCACGATCTTTTCTAGATCATCTATCACAATTTTTGCGCCCTTGTAGTGCTTCTTGTACACCTGTTCTAGCTCGTCATCCTTTTTAATTTTGTAGATTACCTTAGCGCCGTTAATTGTAATGTACAGGTCAACTCTGAGCGCTCCGTAGCCATCAACTCTGTTAGCAACTACAACGCCAACGCCATCTCTGCCCATGCTTACATGTATACTGGTCTCCGTTTTATCGACTACGATCTCCCACTTTCTGCGTTCTGCAATCTGCTTACAAAGCTCTTCAATAAGCTCGTTTGGGATTAGGTGATATTTTCTACTTACAATTGCTATTAGCGCACCCTTTTTGATAATCGCTTTATACGGTATCTTGACACCCTTGAACAACAGGTATTTCTCTTCGTATCCGTATCCTTTATCTACAATCTTTTCTACCTCAAATTCGGCTACCAACCTCTCAACTTGCATCAATCCACCACCTCCAAATTTTTTTAGAAAATTTATCTATACTTCTAACTCCTCCAACCACTTTTTAATTTCCTCAGTTGTAGGAAGGCTACCGTCGGGATGAGCTTTAAAGCATTTATCGCGGAGAGGGCACTCTGCACAGTCCCATGGGTACGGTGTTCTAACAGTACACACTATAACTTTCCTCATTTCAGCACACCCTCCTTAAAATGGGTTTTTCTCAACCTCAATACGTATACATCTATCGAAAAAGTCCAGATCCACACTTGTGGTAACAGCTACCTTAAATGCTCTGATCTTTTTAACAAGAGGTTCTGCCGTATTTTTATCATACCAGATCCCGTCTGTTTGGACAATTACAACATCTTCTGACTTAATTTTGTCCAAATACTGTGATATAACTGGCGCGAACCTCGTGCCACCGCCACCTCTAAATTGTATCTTTCCGATTTGATCTCCTCTCACTATGTCGTACTCACCTGTAACGAATGTATCCCACGTTATGAGCTTTAGAGAATTCACATGCTGCGTTAGAGCCTTTACCTCGCTCATGAACTGATTGAATTCTCTCTCACTTATGCTACCACTTAGATCGATGAACACCCATGCATTAGGCTTCGACATTGACTTAATGCCCGGTAGATGGCTAAATCTCCTGTTCGGTCGCTGATATGACTGCACAACAGTATTCCTTATGTACGATTGTATGGCGCTCCTAAGGAGGGATCTCCAATTTACTTTTGACTTAGTTAGAAACTGTACTATTCTCTCCTCTATTGCAGTCAGTGTTGCTCCAGCCATTTTTGCCGATAGCAACGAATCTCTTATTATTTTTGTGAGTTTTTGATCCAGTTCATCGTCATCTTTAGTATTGCGTAGCGTTTCAGACCCCTCGTTCAGCACAACCGTTCTGCCGGTTCCCCTGCTTGGATACCTGTCATCATGCCGGCTCTGATCACTCTGTCCGCTACTACCTCCATGATCTCCATGATCTTGCTGATCTTGGTTGCCATGCTGACTCCCATCTTGGGTTTCATCTCTGCTACTATCCCCCCCTACTATGTCGTTGCCAAAAGTTGGTGACATGGGTTGCTTCTGATTATCCATTAGCCACTTGATGATCTCCTCTATGCTGCCCTTTTCGAGCAGTTCTTCATCAACGTTGTATGTTGGCAACATTTCTGCAACCTCTTCGAACACGTCTCTGGAGAACCTATCTTCAAGCGATAACAGCAGTAGATAGTTTACCTTAGCATCGCAGGCAATTAAAGCAGTATCTGGACTGCAACCGAGGGCTTTGGTAGCCTGTGCAGCTCTTACCGGATGCTTCAGCAACACGTGATAGAGTTCGTGCAGAAAAATTATGTAACGCCCTCTATCGTTGTATTCAAGCCACGTTGGGGATATTATAAGCACTTTTCCGTTCGTCATTGTAAGCGGTGCGTTTTCATCGTATACAACTCGTAAGTATTTAGAAAGGAAATACAGGTGTGGGTGCGTTCTAGCGATTAGCAGCATCGTTTTTAGATAAGCGTCCTTTACCTGCATTGTTCCACCTCCTAAACTGACGCTTAATTTTTCTGTACAGTAATGATCTGTGCGGTCTCCGGCTTGGAAAGCCGAGACGTGGGAAGCGTATCATAGGTCACAGTCCTCCATTTTCTTCAAGATGTTCCCTCAGCCACTTGATGAGCTCTTCTTATGGCATCCTCGCATTCTTTACATGTTTTAGGCGGATTATCGAGTAGAGATCCTATTCCTGTGGTATCGATCTTCCAGACCTTTCGATGAGTCCAGCATACGTAGACTTCAAACCCCGGATCTCTGTAAACGAGATCGATTTTGCATGCTTTTCTGTCTCCGATAGAGTTCAGAGCATCCTGTAGTGTAAGTATCTTATACGCTGTAGCTTCTTCATAATCTATGTGGTTAGTTCCAGATCCCGAAACTATTGCAATTGCAACGTCTTCGTGCCAGTACACGTCTGGTACAAAACCTTCTAGTGCCGCTACAACTTCAGTTATACTATCGACATCCTCTCTACACACGTTAAAAAATTTGTAAACAGCCGTTTTTTCTACGCTAAAGTCCATGGCGATCACCTTCTGGTTTTATCGATTCCAACATCCCAACCGAGCTTAATACTGTCTTTCATGAATTCTGCAACGGGTCTCAGCGCTGGAATTGTTAACATTGTAGCATGCAACCTAACCCTAACTTTATCGTTGCACATTGTGAGTATGAGCATGAGTATTTCCCTGTCATTTTGGTTGAGCCATGTGAACAACCTTACGTACTTCTGTACAGCCGGTTTTACATCGGTCTTCTTGTGCGGATTCGCCGTAAGCTCGGCGTTAATCTGTGAGGCTACCTGAGATGCCACGAGGTATTTTCCATCAACGTCAAGGGCAGCCAGCTTTTCTGGATGTGCAAGTACTTCACTTAGGTCAGGAACGTTTGTTCTGACGAATGTAACGAAGTGTGATGCAGCCTCGGCTCCAACTTCTCCATATACTACGTATTCCAGATGATCCTCTGAAATCTTGTGTGAAATTTTTGCAAGCTCAGTCCAAGATCGTGGTGTTGGGAATGGATCAAGAGTCTCGACATCCTGCGGCTTCTGGAACATGAAATTTTCAAATCGCTTTAGGAATGCATAGACCCTTCTGTCCCAATCTTCAACATATTTGTTCATGTATTTTTCAGCCCAATCGTCAACTGATGGTTGCAGTATATTCATTACTAGAACTCTGTTTATTACAGGGGCATCGAGCTGGCTCGCGATAGCTGCATCTTCTGGTCTGTTGCCTGCTGCCATCACGAGCATATCTGGGTGAAATTCCACCCAGCCAGTCATGCGGTCTCTGAGAATCTTGTACATGACTGTACGCAGATCAGGTCTGTTGACGTTCGTTACCTCATCAAAAAGGGCTATGCCTGCTGTTGATGAAGCTATAAGCTGCCAGATGAACGGTTGGTAGTCAAAAAGGGTAGCTTCGAGATCTTTAATGTTTAGCTTGAAGTCTCTCGGTACGCCCATCAAGTCAACAGGCTCAAACTCCGTCAGCCTGATATCAAGGAAGGAAAAGTACCTATCAGGCTCGCTGAGTATAGCTGCGGCTCTCTCGTAAACGGTGGTATAGTTGAGCAACTTCTTTCCACGGAACCTAAATTTTATTGGCTCAAACTCTTTTCTCTTGATATCAGCTAACTCTTCCGCTATCTGTTTAATCCCCTCGCTTTTACCTATACCGGGTGCACCGAGCCACAGTATGCTCTGCCTGTGACCTTTCAGATAGAGCTGCTTTACGAGTTCTTTGGCTTCATTCAACGGGACTTTAATTATTGGGCTTGCAACCTCCACTTGCGTCACCTCCGTGATGTTTTTCGAATACGTCTCTTGCCGGTGATGGGATAATTAAATCCAAGTTTCTCTTGAGTTTAGCTAAGTCCTGTAGTTTCTCCTCTATATTCTCTGCAACTTCTTGTACCTTTGCAAACTCCTCATCTGTAACCTTACCGACCTTCTCCAGAGTAATTACGTTGTCTTTTATGTCAACAATCCTCAGATTTGTGTAATCTAAGTAGCAGGTGTAGTGGTACTTTATGGCATCGCTAATAGCCCTCTGAACTACGTCTGGGCTCAATCCAAAAGAGCCTACCTCAACCTCCAAGCGAGTGTATTTACGAATGTGCGCCAAACCCCATCACCCCCTCTCGACCTTAACAACCTCCACATATCTCCAAAATAGACTCAATGAAAAAAACATAACCAAACTTTTTGCATTTAATTGCTGGTTGCCCTGCAATTGTTATTCCATAGCGGTATCTGCATGGTTTTAGCTGAGATAATCTGACGGTTGTATGTATCTCTTCTTTCATCAAACCCCTCTCCATAAAAATTAACTGTCTTGTTTAAACTTTTGCAGCCATAACTCGACTTTATTAATCCCAACGAGTTCAACTGCCTTCTTGAGGTGCTGGAATGCTATATCTTGTTCTTTAGCCTCTTGTAAATCCTCATCAGCAATGACTCCTTGTTTACCGTGTTTCATTTGCTCATACTCTTGTAGCCACTGGTTCCAAATCTCTGGATGATCTCTCTTTATAATTGCTAACTTTCTAAGTCCAAGGCATCCAAGTCTACCTAGTTTTGATGGTGAAAACTCGGTGACATAGCGCTTTGCAGTTTTAGGTGTTAGTTGATTAACATCGCAAAGGATTTGCTGTACTATATATCCGTCATCAAAGTCTGTATTTCTAATTTTTTTAACAATAAACTCTACAAACTCCATACCATCCCCCCTTCCAGTTTATCATGATCCTCCAAAAATCAAATCTACTTCAGCCTCTACAAAAGTCTCAATAGCCAAATTTAGATCTTCCCCATCTAGCTTTAAGAAAATCTCTCCCAGACCAGCTAGACCATCAAAACGCTTGAAGTTCTCGTCAATTTTCACCATAGCAGCTCTTGTACCGTTGATCTCAAACACTTTGTGGAGTATTCCGTTCTTCCTAAGGTGCTCTAAGTAGGGATCGAATGGATCGTATACGACTTTGGCCAATTTTTCACCTCTGGCAAGCCTTTCGACGATCTCTTCGTCAAGTTCCTTTCCTATTTTCAGACTGTAGCCCACTACCCTGCCGTCCTTGCCCCTAATTACGCTTTTAACTCCAACCACCTTCATTTTCCACCTCCAAAAATTTATTTTCTTCAGCCGGGATCGAATCCCGGTTCCTACCCTGAAACTTTTTACCCAATTATTTTACGGATAATTCATAAAAATCCAAAATCAATTCCTAAAAAATATCACAAAATTTTATATTAACGTCAGTTCCGAAAAACCTGAAACTTTTTTGGTAGGTTTAAGGTCGACCAGAGCGAACTAAATCTTTTAGTGTGTATGCTTTTTGCAGTACCTTTTCTCGGTATATTTTATTCTAATTCTATCTGGAATGAACACAACCTTGATTCTCCTCACGGGGAAGTCGAAGAACTTCTTACAGAACAGAATCTCCCCACCCTCTACATTATCTCCGTCAACTATAAGGGCGTGTGGGCAGTCTCTGCACGAATCGATTACCTCACCAGTTCTAGCGGGTTTACTGGTCATTTCGTGTATGAACTCGAATTCACCCAGATCTACGTCAACGATTCTAGCCACTCTACATCCCTCTTTTGCATTATCTTTTTAAAGTCTTATGAGATTTATGAAACATGGGAAGGTTTGATAAGGAGTTCAAAATTATAGTCCCAAAGTATTCGAACGATCGTGAGAGAATCGATAGCGACGTTCTGGCGACGTATGCGAAGAAGATGGCGGAGTATTTCGGTGGTGTTACTGTCAATCCATCTATTCTGGGTTGCTGGTTTGATAGGGAACGAGACCAACTAGTATGTGAAGAAAATCTTATGCTACTGTCTGCATTTGACGCCTCCTCGAAATCCGAAAGTGAACTCGAAAGAGCGAGAGACTTCGTTAGGAATCTTGCAAGAGAAATAGGAAAAGACCTTGGACAAGCAGCGGTCATGGTCGTCGAGGATAATATAGATCGATTTGAGTTTGTTGAAGGGGATTACAGAAGGGAAGTACCGGATTACATGAAAGAGCACGACTTCTTTAAGAGACTGTTAGACTAGTTTTCTTTGCTTCAAATTTTTCATTTGTTGTTTGAATATCCACCTTCTGAGATCGGTAAGTTTCGCAACCTCGTATGTGTCTAGACTTTCAACTTTTGGCAGATCGATAACTTTCGCGTGTTGTGGAAAAAACTTTCTGAACAGATAAATGTAGATGTTGAACCACGTCGTGTTGAAAGGCACACATAGCGATGCCGTATGAAGAAATACAAGTGCATCAAACTCGGTGGCAATTTTATCGTTGACACACTGCAGGGAGTTTAGTATTCTGTGGCATTTTGCTAGGTTATTAAGATACTCTGGGATCTGCATCCATCGTTTATCAACGACTGTTGGAGCAAACAAGCCGTACGCTAGTGCTTTGAAGTAAATATCATGTTTTTGCCTTCTTTTTGACACCGACGACCCCCTCTATACTATGTAGAATATCCTCTACGCCCTCACCGTTTTTGACCCTCTCCCAGACGCTGAGTAGGAGGTAATCCCTGTCATCGAAATGATCCTTTCCTGTCAGCGCCGTGAGCGTGAATCTTATTGGATCTCTGTAATGATACTTCAGTTCTACCAATTTTGATACAATCTTTATGTACTTCTGAACGTCTTTCAGGTCGTCTTTTCTTACCAAAAGCTCGTAACCTGCTGAGAATACGTTTGACGTCCTCAGTATTACCCTTGCGTGCGCGACTTCAAGAACGTCCAAGAACTTATGGAACCTCTCATCGAACTCCTCCAAGTACGAAGCATCCCTTGACCCGATTAGTGCGCAATCGGAGTGGAGTACAGCCCACTCTTTTAGCTTCTTGCGGTCGATTTCGTAGTACCCTCTCCAAGGTGATGTGCTAACCCAGCGGGTCGCGTTCATGAGCTCCTGTATTAGATCATCGAGTTCATCATCTTCAGTAAAGTATGTGTAGCATCCGAAACTGCCGCATAGCTCTTCTCCATTTTTATACAGTGTAACAAATCCTATCGGGTTTTCTTCATCGTAAATCAAGCAACTATGACATACAAACCCCTTGTCAGTCCATATACCTTCAGTAATTCCATCAGCCCCATCTTCATCAAAAATCTCCTTTAAGGTACGGTAACAGGAAATACACTCTTTAAGTTTCCTAAATTCTGGTCGGGTCTTAACAAAATCCTCCCAATTCAAAACCATCACCCCGAATAAAATTCTAAATCGGATATAGCTTATTACACACACCACATTTTAGCAGTAAAACTTGTTTTCCGTTCCAAAATCTGTTTACAAGCTGTGCTTTGTGCCCTTTAGGGCACTTAAAAACATCTATTTCCGATACATCGACGTTTTGAACCCTGTTAATAAGCTCTGTAGTCACATCATTAACCCACTGCGTGAAGCCTGACAAATCGCTTAAACTTGAAACGTTCTCAATTCTCGATTCCATTTCAACTGTTAGTGTTGTATCTAGCCCAATCTTTGTAATTAACTTGGAAACTACCTCACCAACCTGTGTTGGTAGGTTTGCCTCGTCTATGTATTTTCGCTCCCTTAGCAGTGGTGCGTAAATTTGCCTCGTCGCCTCGGTGCCTAATTTTTCCAGTGACATCCACGAGACAATGTCCTTATCGTCAAGTCTGTAGAACTCGTTTTTGCTACCACCAGTGACGTCCGCAGTCTTCTTCTTTATTTTAATTCTCACTATTGGGTACTTTCCGGGTTGGACTTCGGGTAACGTACTGAGCAGTACACCGCCAACCACATCGTCGGGATTCTCGATATCTTCTCCCCACGCAATTTTCTCCGTAAACTGATTTCCTTGGAGGTTGTATTTAATAATCGCATATTTCCTCTTAATTTTCAGTGGTGGAGCAAACGCTTTGTTAACCCTAGCAAGAAGCCACGTGAAAACAACTAGGTCTCTCTTGCTTAAAAGGCCGTCAGCGTATGCCTTGATCCCCTCTGGAGTGGGTAAAAGCGGTAGTTTTCCGGCCTCGGAAGTGCCACTCACAACATTTGAATGTGTAAAGTTAGGTGACTGGAGCAAGTCGTACTGGCGCAGCGTATCTTCGAGCTCTTTAAGCACATAATCGGGAGCACTGGTAGATCTAGTACGTGGATAGGTTATGAAACCTCTTAGGTACAGAGATTCCATGATCTCCATGGTTATGTGTGGATCTAGATGAATCTCCCAAAAAGCATCGTCTGTATTTGGTAGGTGAACTGCTTGTTCTTGCTCGAACTCCTCGTCTTCATACCCCTCTAGTTCAACTTCCGAGACATCTTGGGGAATCGTAACGCCCTCGACCTCAATATCACATTCATCCGTGTGGATGAACGTCCTGACAGTCTCGTGCTCAAAATTTTCGATTTTACTGTCCAGCCTGAATCTAACACTCGTACTCTTAATTATGTAGGAAAGGACTGGAGATTGAACTCTTCCCATACTAAGGGCTTGTGAGAGCTCGTTGTAACCCAAGTCAATCTTGTATATTTTTGTAAGTAACTTGGTTAAGTTAAGCCCAATTACGGTATCGGCGTAGTTTCTGGCGTGACCCTGTGCAAGCAAGGTTTCATTCATACACATTACATTGTTTAGGGCTCGTAAGACCTCTGTTTTTGTTAGAGCTGAGAAATAGATCCTGTCCGGCAAGCAATATTTGTTGAGTTTGCCGGTCAGATAAGCAACTATTCTCTCGCCTATTACTTCCCCTTCCCTGTCCCAGTCCGTCGCTATGAGTACGTTTGAAGAGTTTGTATAAAGCTGCCGTATAAGTTCAAGCTTCTCAAGGCTGCTTTTTGGAACGTACCAGCGAAAGCCGAAAATAGGAAGATTCCAGCCTCTAAGGCCTTTAAGAGTTGTACCAATAAGGTGTCCTCTTGCGGCAACAATGTAGTAATCGGGAGACTCCCAAAACCCGTTTCTGGGATCGGCATTAAGGAATTCAGCGAATTTCTCAGCAGCCGGATCTTTTTCACATATTATTAGGGTCTTCATAACCCTCCAGAACTAAATAAGTTCTGGATACCTTTTATTTTGGCCGCGAAGTTGATTAGCTCGTTCGTATCGTCTCTGCTAACCTCTGCCTCTCTTAAGATCTCGTTCAGTTGCTCCTTAAGAACTTCATTTTCCGTTGAATTGCTGTGCAGTATCTCTCTGGCTTCCTCTGCAGTAACTGATGATCCAAAGGCTTTTAGCGCATAGTCTCTCTGGAATATTGTGTGAATAGCTCCTACACCCCTGTACACTTGAACTACTTGTTTATCGAATTCCTTCTCTGCCTCTTTCAGGCCTAGCATCGCCAGAAATGCGAACACTGCAGTCCTTCTGTTACTGTCGAAATCAATGAAACCTCTAACAGCTTTTGTAGTAAAATACAGTTTCATCCCTCGCCCAAATACGTCGTAGATGTCAATGTAGTCCCCGTGCACTTTTTCATCGTAATATATTGTAATTCTTATTAGACCGTTGCAGACTTCGAGATAATCGTGAGCCGGCTGAACCGGCTCCACGAGAACGTATCTGCGAGCATATCTTACGATTTTGCAGATATACTTACCCTCGCTTACAGGTCTGGTAGGGATAACGATCCTACCGTCGCTCCATTTAGAAATGTAATCGCCCTTCTTTCCTTTAAAAAACTTCAAAACCCTCATAACACCACCTCTTAAATCCTAAATTTCCCCAAAAAAAGTTATAAAATCTTATAGACTGGTTTATCGTCGTGCGGGATTATTCCGTGCATTCCGTAGGCTTCAATGATCTTACCGTTCTCTGTCTTGATGTAAAAGGAGTCGAACTCTTTTGCCACTTCACCAAGCAATGCCTTAATTGATTCGACCTCTACATCAACGACTACGAAAGCAAAGTCCTTTGGTACATCCCTCACCATATCTGCCTTTATCCTTCCATCATCGTACCTTGATATAAAATCGCCCTTCTTTCCTTTAAAAAACTTCAAAACCTTCACCAACAACACCACCTCCAAATTCCCCCAAAAAATTAAAAATTTAAGTCTGAAGTCAAGTTCAAACGACTTGGACAGCTAAGTGTCTCATATCGCCCACACATCCCTCCAAAAAATAAAGAGTTATTATGGCAGTTTGTGTTTTCTAACCCTCATGCCACTTTAATCCTCTTAACCTGTACAACGGTAACCAATGAACCTTGTAGAAATCGTACCCTGCCCCATTTATGCCTAAGAAAACTCCGATCTCGTCTGTTTCGTAGACAATGATCCCGCACTTATTGTAAATATCTCTTGCATTATTGCGTATCCACCGAGCATCAAGACCCTCCCTAGGTACAAATACCCAACCCCAACTTGGAATCTTTGGTACATCTTCATAGTAGCTGTCTTCACATTCTCTGTAAGTACAAGACTCGCAGTCTCCATCGCAGTTTCCATCGTCTATGTACTCTTTTTTATAATCGTCTAATGTTGGTGCTAAGATTATAATGTCATCAAATGTCGGGCCGTAGGCTTTTTCCAGAAGACCTGTTGGTATGCTACTAAAATCACATCTTAACCACTTTCTACATGCTTCATACTCATTCACGCTAACACCTCCAAAAAAATTTAAACCTTAGCTTACTCCCCGTGTAGCAGCGGATGCTTGCCCGTTATCTTTGGTAAAACTATCTGGTACAGTAACCAATCTTCCAAGGACATCGATGGCTTTTCCCTCACCATTTACAAAAAAATTAAAAAAATTACAGAATTATATAGTCTCTAAAATCTTCTTTATCCTTTCTTTAGGAACGCAGAATACAAGTTCCATGCAGTCATAGTCTGCATCGTACCTAACAGCTTCGAATTCCAGCCCTACTTCTGCTAGTGCTTTTACTGTGGGATTAAGTACGAATTCGGGCAAGTATGTACTACCATGCCTTACGTGTATACGTACAACATGTTCAAGTTCTTTTAGATACACTTTCCTACCGAAAAGTTCGTTTAGTATTCTATTTGCTTTTGTAATAAACTCACCAATATCCATAATTCACCTCCAAAAAAAATTATAGGGAATGTACTAAATCTTCTAGAACCTTGCGTAGCTTTTCCTGCTCTTCTAGTGCTCTATCAATGTCAGTAGTATACAGTTCGTTTATGGATTTTATTTTCAGTTGTAGTTTATCTATTAGCTTTGCAATAGCGTCATATACTGGTAATTCCCGACTTCTGACGACTTCGTGAATTAAGTTTGCGATGGATATGCTTACTACTGCCTTGGGATTTTTGATCTTGAAGGCATTGTAGTAATTGTCACATGCAATCCACAATTTGTCAATAAGTTCTAATCGTTTTTCTGGTATTGTGGCTATCTCTTCCAATTCGTCTACTGAAACGAATACTTCGTCTTCCGTATAAAGTTTTGTAGGCATAATCCCACCTCCAAAAAAAATTTAGAAGTTTAATTGTTTGAGCACTACTATAAACGATTTGCCGCTTTTGCTCATTCTAATATTTTTCAGCCGCTTATTCTTCAATGAGATGTAACAATAAGTCACAAACGAGTCATGCCTTTCTCGCACCTCAACATCGCCTTTGAAAATGACTGTATATACTCTCCATGCATTCTTAAAGATGACTGCATCACTAGTTCGAATGCATCTGCTCCTTGGAACTTCCATTGGATAAACCATGAACTCGTCCTCGTTCTTGGTGTTCCACTCCCTTACTATGGTGTCCATGTACTGCTTGAATTGCTCAGTAAGCCACTGCCTGTACCTGCGCTCGATCTCGTGCTTGTGCGTCTCTGCATGCTTGATCATCTCTTTTTTGATCTCGCTGACCGGCCTTATCTGTATGCCTGCTGCCTGTAATGCTGGCATTATTGCGTTGTTCCCCGCTTTGCTGTGTACTGCAATTCTTAGTCTTCGCATTTCGTTCATTCCTGAAACCTCACCGAACGCCTCTGCAAAACACTTGAAATGCTGCTTAGCCCTGTGGTCAAGCAACTTGAAGAACTTGCCGCATATTACGCACTTGTAGCCCCACTCCCACTCGCCGTCCAGCTCTGGATCCCATTGGTACTCTTTATCGGGGGGACTAAGTTTCCACCACTTGTCTGTTGGTGGTTTAATAAATATAGAAAACCGAGGGCCGTACTGTTTCTCTTCTCCATTCTTCCTAAGAACTGGCTTAAAACAAAAGTCCAAGTTCATAAGCATCTTTGCCTCCATTTCCATTCACCTTAGTAGAGCCATTATTTGACCTAAGAACATTTTATGGACGCCTAGTTTCCAAGGCTCTTTGACATCTTTGTATCTCTGGACGAATTCCCTTGCTATCTCTTGAACAAAGATTTTCATTATGAATTTCTTTGATTTTTTATTCAGTTTGTAGTCTTCTGAGAGATAATCTATTAGCTGTTTAATGTAGCAATCAGGATTCCTTGTTATCTCTAGAACATCAGTTTCTAGTAGTATCTTTTGTAACTCTGCAACAATTCTGTTTGGTGAAATTATTTTAGACGTTGCTGAAACATCCTTGGTCATTATGTCAAATGGTTTAACTTTGAACATTTTGTACTGCCCGTTGTAGCAATGTAAAACTCTGCCCTCAGAAATTATTCCGTCTTTGTTCTGCTCCTCAACTTCCTCCATGATCTTTGTGACATTGTTGTATGTTAGTTCAATAGTTCCATGATACTTCACTGGATTTAGATTGTAATCTCTTGCTAACTTGAAAATCTGATCTGGTGGCAGAAATGTATAGTTGTAATTTTTATAATCAGCCTGCATTACAGCGATCAAGTCAACATTCAACTCTGGAAGACCTTCGAGCTCCTGAACTTTTTTGACATCAACGCAGCCAAACTGTATGTTGTACTCCAGCAGTTTTGTACCCCAGATTTCAAAGACAGGAATGTAATCGTCTTTGACCATTTCCTCAACGTTTTTCATCGGAAATTCTGACAGCTTGATTATCTGTATTATTTTCCCTGAAGCTATTGGAGCTAATCGAGTTTTTGGAATTACTCTGTTCCTGTACAAATAGAACAAACAATTAAAGCCATCTCTCTTCTCGAAAACATGAGCGTAATCGAATTTTTCTGCTTCCGAAGTAAGCCTGTTCATCATTATTACTGTTTCTCCGTCGTACCTGAAGTCAACGGCATACCCAAGCTTAGGCATGTTTGGTGTTATGAAACCATTCTTAAGTAAGCACTTACCCATGTTTTCATTTCTTCTCATGTACACTTTAGCTTCCCCAACAACGGGGAAGCTTTTTTGTAGAATGTGTTTCCCTGACCAATCAATCTCCAAATTACTCCCCCCTTAAGGCTTCAAGCACTCTCTTGAGCACAGTTCTTCCCTGTCCTACTGGAACACTGATAGTTATCGCATCAGGGTGACCAATTGCAATCTTTTGTAAGTCGTCTGGTAACAATGCCTTAACACTCGGCTTATCGGACATCCAGAACTTTATGGCTGTTACGAAGTCCTTTGGCTCGCCAGTTGCTCTGTCTGGCTGGTTCTCCGTTAACGTCACAGCATAATCCTTGCGTGTTTGCCTGCATGCTTTATCGAGAACTTTGAACTTCCAGCTCTGTGGGACATCTTTGACAACCACGACTCCACCACAAACCGCCGCAATAGTCGGGTTTGGAATCTCATTAGCATACTTGAGTAGTTCTACCTCTATTTCGCCCATGTTTTCTGCGTTTATTAACAAATCCAATGCCTCATTGATGTCTTTTCTGACAAGGACATCGAGTCCATCAGCTATTTCTAGCTCTCTGTTCGTAACTCCTAGATCAAAGACTTTCGGATCTCTGTCGCATATCGCTCCTATTTTCAAGATCTCTGGTATTACACCGTCGTTAATGTAGTACCAGTAGCATTTGTATGCTGAATCTACGACTGAGAATATCAGATTTTCAGGTTTATCAAAGTCAACGGCACTGCTCTGATGGTGATCCACGTAGATAACCTCGGTTCTCTCTGCCAATTCTATCAACTTTTTAATACTAAGCTGAATGTTTTTTGCATCTAGTGGGATATCCAAAATTATTATTCTCTCATATTTCTCTGCTTTTTCTATGATCTTATCGATTGTTTCTGACCAAAACTTGGGAATAACGCCCGTGTCTGGGAACTTGCAGAGAACCTCGAACGGTTTGTGAACGTGCTTTAGGAATCTTGCTGTTATAGCGGTGGCGGAAACTCCATGTCCGTCTGTATGACCTATTATTAGTTCCTTGCCCATTTACACCACCTCGAAAACATCTGAATTGAGAATTGCATTAAAAACGTGCTTGCTTATAGGCTTAAAGCTATCGAACGGTGGGTGGATATCGGAATCATTGGTATTGGTACAATTGGAGATTTTAACGAGCAGATCCAAGTTTTCGAAGTAGTAGACATCGTATCGTCTACCGGAATTTTTGTGCTGTACTTTGAAGTGAATTGGCAATTTAACTTTTTTAGCTTTTTTATCCGGCTTTATATTTCCAAACACATCCAAAACCGGGCAAACAACCTTAACCTCCATCATATGCCGGGGCGCGGGAATCGAACCCGCGAAAAGGGCACCAGCCCCCCGGCATTAGAAAATAAAATTTCTGACGGGTAATTTGCTTAGAATATTTACAATGTGTTCTGGGACATCGAATATGAAGCCATCGTCGAATGTCCCTGTGATCGTTTTTCCATCTCTGAAGGTTACTGTAACTTTTCCTGTTCCTCTGTCAACGTCGTATCTGACTTCGATGATTCCCAGTTTTCTAAGTTCGCTGATGAGTCTTTTCTCCCTGATTTCGCTGATTCTCTTAATTTGGTCTTCTAGCTCCTTGATCTCTTTGTCTATTTTCTCTAGTTCCGGTTGTATCTCCTGTTCTCTCTGTAAGTCTTTTAAACTCCAGTACTCTTGCACCCATGTTTTCTCCCAGAACCCTTGTTCGACGTCTACTGTTTTACTCATAATGAATCTTGCACCGCACTTGCACTCATAGAACTCGCCGTTCTTTAGCTGTCTTACTGGAATTTTCTGGCCGCAGTATGGGCAGTCGATGTACTCTGGAAATCGTCCCTTTCTATCGCCGGAACCGGGTATTGGTGGTAACCTTTGAATTTCTATCCAAACCGTTCGCTGGATCTCTAGTTTTTTGTTTTTAAGTTCTACAATTTTACTCTCTAGTTCACTGACTTTTTTTGTGATCAGTTCATTGAATAGGTCGATGTTGCTAATGCTCTCTATGTCATCTTTGTATTTTTGGTAACATCTCTCGCAAACCCCCGCATGAATAATTCTGTGTTGCGGGGGTTGGTTCTCTGGCATTTCTTCGTAGCGCCTTGCAATGACTTCCTCGCAACCGCACGCATACCTTAGTATGTCTTTGACTTCTTTCTTGACGATCCTTGTAATCGGTGTTATTACTGCGAATTTTGGCCTTTCAAAGTCAACTTTGCAGACCCATTTCTCACCGGGTTTTGGGACAATTGTTGATTTCTTGTTCACTAGGGCTATTTTGCCATTCGGCAACCGTGATACTATATTGCCTCGTTTACCTCTAAAAAAAACTAGAATCATCTCAGTCATCTCAATTCAACCCTCCTTTAACAAATTTAATTCCAAATTTTTGCTTTCTGTTTATTAAGTACCCAGTGAACTCTCTGGGCAAGTCTCTGGCATCAACGATGCCGTTCATTGGAATAATTGCAAACAGCCATGTACCATACTTGAATCTCTTTACAATGACATTTTTGATTCCATGTTTTTCTAGTAGTTTTTTATGCTCTCTTCGCAGAGCTCTTAGTAAGTATACATTTTTTGTTCTCAGCAATACTTCTAAATCCATGATCTTTGTTGCAATTCTTGACTCCTTTTTTGTTAGTGATCCTCTCCACTGTCTGTCAGTCCATGCTTTGCCAACGACATTTCTGACACCCTCGAATGCATTGTATAGTTCCTCCCTAGTCTTGTCTAATTTTACTACTGCTTCTAGTAATTCTTGAATTTTCCATGATGTTTCGATAACATAGTTGTCATGTACTTCTCCTAGTTCGCTGTAATCTACAGTGATATTGAGAACACTGATGGCTTTGTTAATTACGTCTTTAGGTACTTTGGTTCCTAACTTCAATGTCTTAATCATCTTCTCAATCTCTTTAACCGACATAACGGGGGTGTCCCGGACTTGCACCGGGATGTGGGCTTGAACCCGCACCCCCATAAAATTTAAAATTAAAAACGCTCTTGTCCCCCGTTTATGCTCCACCGAACCCACCAGACAGGCACGGGGAGAGCACACCCGGCTGGTGGGCTTGTCGTGCAACTGGATTTCTAAAACGGTTGCACAGCCTCCCTGAAGCCCCTCCACCACCGGGTGTTTACTGTTCACATGAACCCTGTTCTAGACTGTTGCTGCATTCAAGGCGGGCGTATGCTTGTTTCGCTGTACAAGACCGTTTAGACATCGCTGCCGGTGCGGGCTCGGCGTTTAAAAGCACAAAAAGAACCGTGTACAAGAACAAGCCCGCCGTATGGCGTATAACAGAATAGTGTTTCACATGAATCTTGACCCAACTCTTCATCGGGAAGCGGCTGCACCCCGCTTCCCTCAGACCCCAGCGGTGGACGGGGCTCTCCCGTCCCCGCCACCTGTGACGGATCATTGCCGCCGGGGTTGCGGGGCGGATTTTCTGCTGCCCCGACGGCTACCCACTTAGGCAGGTGTGTTTCCACACCTGCCCGCACGCCCGCACCTCAATATTATTTAGTAAGTTACGTTATTTAAGAGTTTTGATTATTTAGTCTAGCTCATTATTTAGCATTATTCATAATGTTAAAAATAGAGCTCCTCTGATGCATTTTCCGAGGGAGGGCTATAGTTTTAATCATTGCCCCTTCACAGACAACATTCTCACGCGTCTATGTTGCACGTAGGTGGGGTCGAACCCCACGGTGAAAACTCCATTGCCATATTTTGATCCACCACTTTGTCGAATATATATTCGACTGGAAGATCAGAAGAAATATATATTATCTTCTGGAATTCTAATTATGTGGTCGAGACTGCTGGGACTGACGATTACATTTGTATCCGGTGTGCTTCTGCTTATGCTAGCCATCACTTCTGTATCTTTTAACTTAGACACTAAGACAATACTTTTAGCAGCTTTTGCTTTTGGCATAGGTTTTTTGGTTCCAAGACGTTCTTAGGTGTTGTTATGGTGTGGTATAAGTTCACGATTTCGGGGAGGATTGTGGGAGTTAGGCACAATACATCAACTCACAGGTACAAGGTGTTCATAGATCACGTGGAAGTTAAGGACGTCCCCAAATCTGTTGGAGAGAGTATAGTAGAGGTGCTAAGGCTGTTATCAGACAAATACGAGGTGTTTAGAGAGAGGAAGTACAGGAGAAAAAAGTGAGGCATTAAGATGCGCTTTGATGAAGATTATTACAAGCATAAGATCGAGTTGGACTACCAGTCGATTGGGGACGAGGCGCTTAGAAGAGCTTTTACTGAACGAGCCCTCGCAGAGATTGAAAGAATTGCCGAGACTGTGAACAATCCAGACAAGAGAGCTTTCATCAGCAGGATTAGCTGCTCTCAGGTTTTTGGTGACGAGCTGATTGCGCTGTGGAGCGATCACGATATTTATGGTGGTATAGACGACCCATTCGCAGATTTATTCAGTAGATACGAGCTTAGATGCCGCAAAACGCCGTACGGATACGACTGTAAGGTAACAGTCGTTAGGTCTGAGGTTAGTGAGTTTGGAGATAGCAGAAATGAAGTTAATAACGTCTGTTTTAGAGTGGTTAATGAGAAAGACTTCAAAGATTTAGATCTCACAATACCAATTGAGACGCAGACATCGGTGTTTGACTGGGAGAGTAATCCCATGTTCGTTGGCATTGCCGATAGACTTAGTGACAAGATTATGTCTCTCGATCATACTAACGAGATGAACGTCTACGTGAACTTCAACGAGGATCGGGTTGTGTTTGAGTATCCAACTAAAAAAGCGTACAATCCAGAAGGAGGACAACCAATCGAGATAGATGGGTTTATTGCGTTCAGGATCATAACGGAAGAGGAAATGAAGGGCAAAATGCTTACAAAAGAGCAGGTAATAGAGCATCTGAAGGAGCTTGACAGGAAAGTTAAGAGCGGTGAGATAGATCTGATCGAGTGGGCTGAAGAACAGTTAAAGGGTCTTTAGTTACATCCCCTTGAATTCTTTTATGCACTCAAATACTTTTACAGCATCCCTTGATAACCACAACCCGACATCTTCGGGTCTTGTATATTCGCGTTCTCTCTCCCATCCCGTTACGGCGTCAATAATATCTTCCGGTAGATAAGCTCCACACATAACTGGAAGCATAACTCCTCTGTTGTGTGCTGTGGTTGCAACTCTCTCTATACACATAACAACATCGAACTTATCTTCTGCCTTGATACAAAAGTCCTTTAACTCTTCTAGTTGCTCAATATCTTCATCAAGAGCTCTTTTAACCTCCTTGACGGAATGTTTTATATCTATGAGCTCGTCTTCATTTATAATTTCTTGAGCGTATAGTTCTCTAGCCTCATTTAGCTGGTCATCGGCTAAGCTTTTTTGGTATTCTCGTGCCTGTATCCCCTCATTGATCATTTTCAGAACATCGCTATAGAGCCTGTATAGCTCAGCGTCGGTCATGCAACCGCTCGCAAATTTCATGTACCTTCTAAGAAATCCCGACGTGCAGTCAACCCATTCTTCGGTTTCTTCAGCCAAATCCTCGCTGTACTCCCTTATAGATGGTATAAGTTCTTCTCGTATCCAGTTAAAGTAATCGTCGGGGTTGCACTCCTCTTCAAGAGACTTGTACAGAATATAATCGCATTTCATGTTTTTGATTTTGTTATTTCATATATAACGCTTACTAGAGAGGTCTCTGCATTTTATATTTCGCACGAACCCTCTGCGATCAATTTTTCCAAGGCTCTCTCATAGACTCTATCTAGCTCATGTTCGAGAGGTTCGACCTCTTCTTTGTATTTGAGGTATCTCTCAAAGCCCATAGACAGAATATCCATTGGCGATCTAATACCGTATTTGTCTCTTATGTTCTCTATCTCGTCAAGTATCTTATCTATGCGTTCAAGTTCGTCTTTAGCAACTGAGAGGTCATAGCAAACAATCTCTTCATCCCAATCTCCAAGTCCGGCAATACACTCGAAACGTATTCCTGTAGAATACCCATACTCAAGGTCTTGTAGAGAGGGTACCGGTTCGCTGTCAATATGCGAGTGGAAGAAACCAATTGTTTTCCCTACTAGACAGAACTCGATTTTCTCACCCGGAATTCTACACTCATCACCCTCGCATATCGAACCACGGAGGATTTTACCGTTAACATCGCAAAGAGCGAAGCCCAGTTCTCGGTCAAAGTCTTTAGCAGAAACGTGTGTTCTCCACATGTCTTCTACGATCTCTTCTGGCAGTACAACGCAGAAGTTTGAGGTCATATACTAAATTTGACCAGTCTTATAAAAAATGTTCCCACGGGATTGGGATCTCATAATTTTTCAACTCTAATAATTTCATCTACATCTGGGCTTCCGGCATCTTCTCCTGCAAGTCTTTCGAGTATTTGCAAACCATATCTTTCGAGTTTCTTACCCTCTATATCCAACCTCCTAGTTGCTAGGTCTATTTTACTCATGCACTCATTGTACTCTTCCCTACACTGAACAATACAATCATGATCTCCAGAACATTCATCTAAACACATGTGGTATTCTGCTTCACATTTGGATGGTAAACTCCGCAGCGTTTCGTTGTACTCTTCAAATTTAACTACTGCACAAGCCTCGTGCAAACTTAAATCCTTTGGAACAATGTACTCTTCATAAATATCCGGTTCTCCACAAGCGAAATACCAGTATTCCTTACCGGAGTATATGTGGCAGAAGATGTTGAGAGGTTTGTCTTCAATCCAATCAACTTTTTCTATGATCTCTTCCTCTCTTAATCTTCTCACAAGCTCGGCATTCCAATTGTGTATTATGTCTACGGTTTTCATGCCTTAATTATTTTTTTGTGGAGTAGTGTTATAAAGATTGTCAAACCTTAAACCTCGTGAAAAAGTTTAAGGGTGCTTGGGTTGCAATGTTTATATAAAATGGTACTATAATTTACCAGACTTGACGTTGTGGTTGGATTTTAAAAAGTTTAAGGATATAAAAATACTCAAAAAATAAAAACAGCAATAGATAAAATTTAGAGGTACTTGTATATTTACTATTTAGGTATAGTAGCATTACGTTATGAGTAATATTTAAGTACCTAAATGTTGCAAAATATTACATGGAGGAGTTATACTCAAAGGAGAAATCTATTTTGATAAGAGTGCTGGGTGATAATCCAAAGCTTAGGATACTGGATTTCTTCTTGGATAACAGGTTCTACGACTTTTCTAAGCAGGAGGTAATAAACGCATTGGGGATGAACAAGCAGACATTCTACAAGTACTTTGGAGAACTCGTAAGAGATGGTATAATCGTTCAGACGCGTAAGATAGGTAGAGCTGTAATGTATAAAGTGAACGAGAAGCACCCGGTAGTTGTCAAGCTGACGGAGCTTGAGTTTGAACTCAGTCAATCAAGCAGTTAACGTAGACTCACACTCTAAATGGACTTATAAAAATCTGAACAGTCTATCGAGCACCAGTTGTGGATCCTGCACTTTTTCTTGTTGTATGGGCTTGTGAAGTACTTACACTTGCTGCATCTAACTATCCAATCTTTCCAGTACAAGCTCTTTCCCCAAATGGCGTTGTGAATGGCTTTTTTCAGCAGGTCAGCTTGTGGGTGACCAGCAACTTTTTCGCACAATCGTTTTTCTATCTCTTCGTAATCAACGTTCTTTGGGAAGAATTCGTCAATCTTGAATCCCTTGTACTGTATCTGAACTTCAAAACCGCTCTTAGCGTACCACTTCGTGTATATGTATACTGCATCATCTACGCTTACTCCGCAACCGCATGGTAGCTTACCGTCTTTGCAGAGGTGGTATACCCAGCGACATTCGCACACGGGGCAAAAGTATCCGTGAGACCACGTCATCTCTTCATATTTTTTCTTTTTCGCATGCTGATACTAAATCTGAGAGCAAATTGTAAGATATCGATTTGGCTGAATTTATAGCAGCTTCAAGATTTTCCTCACGCATATGGTGTATGTACTTATCCAGCTCATCTCTCTCTTTGGATACGTCAACACCGCACACGTTTTCCATCAAATTTAGCAGAGAATCTAGGCTTGTTGATGGCTCGAATTCACCATATTCTACAGCACGTTCAATGTTTTTCCATAGCTCAGTTACAATGACGTTCGCAGCACCGAAACATGTACATACGTTTCTCGATCTAGCATTTCTCCGATTTACCATTCCTTCACCCCCAAATTATCCTTCCAACTTTCTAATTAATTTTGTAACGTCGTCGTATAATTCAACTCTATCTTTTATAAATTTGAGGGACTTAATCCCTCTAACAAGCTTCTCGTTACCGTAGACATCATCTACAAAATATGCGTGATCGACTTCGTGCTCTCGCATATCTCTTAATATAGTAAGGTACTTGTTCATATCAAAGCTAATGTACTCTCTGTCAAATGGTAAATCCAGCTCTCTAATTGCAACTTTAACTGGAACCGGATCATTCTGCGATACAAGTACGACGTCCATGTTATGAGACTTTGCATAGTCGATTAGATCCCTAACACCCTCTCGCAGCAGTATTGCACATTCTCCCATGCTGCCGTGGCCGATTAGCAGATCATCATCGACCTTCTTGTACGGCGGTAGGCATTTGGATGCCATACCGTCCGGCAACACGTCCCAGATGGTATCGTCAGCATCCAGATATATTGCTTCCTTCACCTTATCACCACTCTCTTAGGTCTTCTAGTATATCGCCGTAGTTCATACTCCTATCCGTGATGGCCTTATAGTACAGGTCTCTCAAGTTCTCTGATAGCTCCTCTTTTGTTTCCTCCAAAGTCCTCCTCCCGCACACATCGGCGCATTGGTTAATAACACACGAATCTATACACTCCTCTTTACACGCTTCATCTTCATCGCACGATATCTCGCAATCCTCCACACACGAATCGTAGTCTATGTAATCCTCTGGATCCGCATGACACTCCACCTCGCACATCTCGGATCTCTCACTTGCAATATCGTGTGCAATCTCATTGAGGTGTATATCCATGCTTGGTAGAAAAGTTAAAAATCTCGCAATCTCAATTGCATCTTCCGGCGATTTGAGTTTACACGATAGTTCTAATGTGCCCGAACACTCTAAATTCAGTCCGCGTTCAAGCGCATACTTTGCCGCTTCAGCCCTTGCGTAGTGGTGGTCGTAGTAGAGGAATTCCATATCCTTCAGGTCTATTTCAGACTTGTGCCCGACATATCCTCCAATGGTGAACTGTATCTTGTTGGGGAATATTAACCCCTCCTGCTCATCCGTATCCGCACTGCTATACCACCACTCGTTTTCGTCTACCCACTTAGCAAATGTTTTGCATGCTTTGAATAGAATTTCTCGTGTTTTGGGATCGGATGGGTATCCTATTATCTTGCATATTCCAGCAGTCTCCTCTTCAAGCTCATCTTTGTCTTTGAACGCTTTAGCTGCATCTACAGCAAAGGAGTGTAGACAGTTTGTAAAAGAGTCTACAGCTTTCAGCATTGATATTTTCTCCTCATCCGGCGATATGAAACCGCATGTAATCCCCGCTGAACGAATCTCACCTTGGTGAGCGTAGAATGGATGGGCTGGAACCTCCTCGCACTTGTAGAACGCCCCCTCTCTGCGGCATGCAACCTCTTTCCACTTTAGCAAGTCCTCGCTCCAGTCGATCAGCGGGTGGATGATGGGTTTAAACCCAACGTAGTCCTCGTGCTCATCTACGTCGTATAATTCAACCCTTGCATCATCAACCGTCCTCATAAGGTCTCTGAACCTCCAAAAGTTATAGTATCCCTGTTTTGCAAGCTCGTATACGTCTTTGTTGATTTTGCCGGCCTTGAATCCCTGTATTTCGGAGTTGAGCGTTCTGAGCTTTTCCTCAAGTTCGAGAAAGTGCTTAACTTCGGAGGTCACGCTACCACCTAAATGCGCAAATCCAGTCAATATCCGGGCTTTCAGCCTGTTCACCAAGAATGCAGCCTATGAAGTGAATTCTGTTACTTCCAAGATGCTCTCTTGCACTCTCGTATGCGGACTCAAAATCTTTTTCAGCATCTCTACATATTCTATCCCATTTGTTGCAGTCTTCGATACATTCTGAAAAATCAGGTCTATCCTCACAACCCATAACACAGTGTCTATACTTATCGTCACAGTCAAGCTCTTTGATCATCCTCCTTGAATCTAACAGAACAACCATGTTCGTGGCAACATCTTTAGGGACATCCTTTGGTACTATGCACTCACGCAGTTGCCCCATATCGTATATCTCATAGAACCAGTTCTCTCTACCCTTGTATAACTTGATTTCGTATTCAGGAAAATCTACGTCAAACACGACTCCTTTGTAGTCGATTAGATTTTGTTCTTTTAGAGCTTCAATTAGAAATGCGTTATCGTTGCACGCAACATTTACGATCATTGAAAAGAAATAGCAATTAATAAGATAAAAAAGTTATCACTCCAGAAGTCGTAGTATCCCTGTTTTGCAAGCTCGTATACGTCTTTGTTTATTTTGCCGGCCTAAATCTCTGTATTTCTGAGTTTAACGTTCTGAGCCTCTCTTCTAGTTCCAGAAAACGCATAATTTCGGCATTTCCTACCGGTTCATCTTTTTCATCTTGTAGAATCTCTGCGCTTCTAACTTCTAATGCAATCATCTTGCTTCACACCAGTCTTCAAACTTTTCCAGCCACTGCTTTACAACAACATCGTTGGTGATATCTATCACTTTATCGACCTCTCTCTCCGTTATCTCCTTGCACGAAAATTCGATGTAATATGCTCCCAAGTGTTTGTCAACTTCGACCTCGCAGCCTAGCTCTTTCAACTTCTCTGCAATGTCTTCGTAGCCGATCTCAGATTCTGGATCTACAGCCACCATGCCGTTTACCATGCAAGATGCGGGGTCTGAGCACCTTACACCTACATCAGCGCTTGCCCATTGAGTGGTATAGTAAGGGGGATATTTAACGATGAAAAAAGCATCGTTGCCGTAGCAGCCTGCTTTTATTAAGGTATTGTCCTCTACGAACTCGTAGTTAACCGGACAGTCGTAGTCTTCGGCTATCGTTAGGCCTTCTAGGGTAATCTTCTCAACTGCTGAACGGGACTTCCCAATCCACCGTGAGATAAAGCTCTCAGACCATTCAAGGCATCTCGTTTCCGTCTCGAATAGTTTAATCTTCATTTTTCTCAGTATCTAAATCTTTTAAAATTTCAGCAAGCACTCTGCATGCTTCCTCGTCCTTATCGATGATGCATCTCTTCATTAGCTCTCGTCCAACCCTCATTTGATCTTGTGAATATCCCATGCTTAAAGTTCGGTACTAAAATTATAAGAGTTTTACCTTTCAGCCTAGGGGTGGCACTAACAAAAATAGTGGCTCAGGATCTTAAATCGTGGATAGCGTCGATGAGCGATATTCTATCGGTAAGTTTATATATTGTAAGACATTGTATTACACATGGTGTCGAGCCCATATAAGGAGGTGAGAGGATGGAAGTAATCTGGGAAGGAAAGATTAGATTTGTTGAAGGAAAGATTAGATTGGTTAAAATCAAGGATGGGACAATACATGGGGCAACTGGTCGGTTAAGCTTTGACGGAGTGGATGATTCAGCCGAACTTAACACTACTGAAGAGGGAGGGAAAGACTAGATTGGGGGAAACCAAAGATGGAGGTCGAGTGTCCGTATAAAGATGTATGCACGAGCTACCCGCACAAGTGTCCTATGTGCAAACACAACAGGAGAAGGGACTACTTCGAGCCTGTTGAGAAGAAGGAGCCATGGTCGGAGTTCCCACCAAGATGGAAGTGGGTTCCACCTAAGTTCCCGCCAAGATGGAGAGGGATTACACCTAACACCATTATCCAGTAAGTACGGAGGGTGTGTTTTTGAAAATTAGAATTGGTGTTAGGAGGGATGGAGAGCCGTTTGAGCTGGATGTGAGAGAGTATTTGATAAACAGTGGCCTCGCAATAATAGGAAAGAGAGGGGTTGGCAAAAGCTACTTAGTTGGCTTAATTGCTGAAAGATTGTCTGAAATCGGGCAGCAGTTCGTCCTTGTCGATATAATGGGGCAGTACTATACGCTAAAGCAGAAGTATCCGGTCATAGTTGTTTCAATGGGTAAGGAAGAATACGCCGACTTTAAAGTTACCGTAGATATGGCTGAGGATATAGCAAAAGTAATACTTGAATCTGGCCAGAGTGTTGTGCTCGATCTGAGCTATGCAACTATGCTGGATCAGTACAGATTCATGGCTTCCTTTTTTAAAGCCTTCTACGATACCGCAAGAGAGGTCAGAAGGCCGGTTGTTCTGATAATTGATGAGATACACAGGATAACCCCGGAGAGGAGCATGATAAAACTTAGAGAAGTCGCTGAATATCAGAACAAGGTTGCGTACTGGGTTGCAGAGATTGCAAGAACGGGTAGAAAACACGGGATTGGTTACGTGGTTGCGGGTCAGAGAGAAGCCGAGACCGCAAAGACGTCTCTGACACAGTGTGAGATCCAGATAAACTTCAAAGTTACTGGGGTAGATTTCGAGAACTTGAGAAGGAAGATTCCTCAGGAAATAGCAAATGAAGTGAAGAACTTCAAGGCTGGAGAGGCAGTTGTCTTAGGGTTTGACGAGGAGTTTGTTATAAAAGTGGACAAAAGAAAGACGCCGCACGGTGGAGAGACACCGGTCTTTACTCCTGTCGAGGTAGATATATCCTCTTTTCTAAAACTGGTTGAGAAAATTGAAAAAAGCGCTGAGGAGAGTGAGAGGGGCAGAGATCTACCGAGAAGGGTAAAGGAACTTGAATCTTCCATCGTTGACATGAAGAAGAGATTGGCTGAACTTGAAGAAAGAAACAAACAACTTGAAGAGGAAAATAAGCGGCTCAGGAGTGAAATAAAAGCAAGAGACGAAAGAATAAAGAAACTTGAGGACGATCTAGCAACAGCAAGCGAGCTTGGAAGAAAGCTTGAGAGGATCAAAGAAGTATCGACGGCGGTAGTGGATGCGATAACGGAATTTGCGGAGGAAGTAGGGATTGAACTTTATCCATCCGACATTGCAGAGCTCATCAGAAGAGTTAGAGAACTTGAGCAGAAGGTAGAGATGTACGAAGCTACTGAGAGGGAGAGGAAGTATCTTGTGGATCAGGCACTAAGCGATGTTGCAGTAAAACAAACGATTCGTGAAATGGAGAGCTACATTAAGAGAGAGTTGCTTGGGGTGAGAGGGGCTTTACCGGACATCTTCAGACAGGTCGTGAGGTTCGATCCAGACACTGTCTTCTTTGTGGAAGATGTAGATACTACCGTAACGGAGTCAACTGTTAGATCTTATCTGAGGAAGCTTGAAGGAATAGGGATTATTGCCGAGGCAAGCCTTCACGGTAAAAGGGGTTTTAGGAATACGTTCTACGCATGGGTAAACACGAAGCTAAGGAGAGTAAAAGCCACGATACCTGATGAGGCGGTTGATAAGGTGTATGACCAGTTAAGAGAGATAATCATCGGGTGAGAGGGGATGAAGTACAAGGTTTCCGTCCGGTTTGGGGAGAAACTATATTCTGCCGTATCCAAGGTAGCTAAGAAATACGAACGCAACAAGTCAGATATTATCAGAGAGGCAGTAGCGGAGTGGCTCGAACGCAGGGGATACCTTTGACACGGTTAAAACCGTAATGAAAGCGAAAGTTACCATAGCTCTACTCCCAATTTTTTGAGTCTTTTTCTGTAATATTCGACCAGCATCTTACTTTCTTTGTCTATATCGATCTCATCACCACTTTCGAGATCGTACAGTTTCTCAAAAGACGGGTCTACGAAAAGACACTTCGAAGTATATGATCTCTCTGCGAGCTCATCGAACAGGTCATCCTCAGACGGTGCTCTCACGTCAATGCTCTCGGCATCACCAAGTTCGTGATCGAATACCGGATAATAGAAAGTAGTACACTCTCTCACGGGTTTATCGAAGCAAACGGGGCGTATAACGCAGTGTTTCCCTCTAGTAACGGCCTCATCGGTAACGACGATTTCCTTCATGTTTGCCTCGACGAACTTAAGCACGTCCCTCAAATACCGGTCAAGCCCCTCGTTAATTTTGTCCACATCACCGGCTCTGTGCTCCACTCCCCAGCGGAGAGCATCGTACTCGTCTGTCTCCTTAACTCTTCTGAGCGGGAGATTAAACAGCGTTTTAACGTCTCCATACTTGTCGAGCAATTCGTCGAGGATTTCTAACTTCTCCTCGGCTAGTTCCCATTTATCCATCACAACACCCCCTCCTCCATCAGCCTTATGACGCTACGTAAGCTGCACACAGCCACGTGGTAGTAACACATCGCCGGATACTCTTCATAACCGAGCTCCGGTGTCTCGATCGGTATGATCTCGTGTGGGTGTATCCAGTTAACTTTTTCGGGCTCGCATCCGTACATCCTAATATTCTTACGCATCTCTTCCTCCATTTCTTCGAATTCCTCCGTACTCATTTCCTCGCTTCCCCATACGTGTTCGCAGTCGGTTGGTATTGTTGCGCTCTTGACTCTGAGGGTTACGGGGTCGAATTCAATCGATCCCGTAAGTATCTTCTTAACGTTATCCTCACACTCCTCAATGCACTCTTTCTCAAGTTTCTCCCAGCACTCCTCGTCACCCTCTTCACACTCCTCGTAGGCAAAGTACTCAATGGCGTCTCTGCAATAACTGCTGCACTCAACGTCAGCCGTCCACCCTTTTCGCCTGAAGTCAACGACACAATACGGTTGTTTGGTTCCCCAGTCTATACCAGCATAAACTCCAGCTATCTCAAACTGTGTTGGATCAAACAGATCAGCTACTCGCTCTTCGCAGAGCTTTTGAGCCCGCTCAAACAGCTCGTCGGGCATGATCGTCACCTAGATGTACTTGTCAAGAATATTCTTATGTTTTTATAATCCCGACTACCGTATCCTCAAAGTCTCTCAGCTTAACGTTGCAGCTCAGGTGGACGTGCTTCTCGGTTTTGAATGGCTTCTCAGCTTCAGCTTTTACGTCGTCAAGGATCTTTTCTTCAGCGATGCACAGCTCTGATTTCACGAAACATCACCCTACAGGTTCTTAATATACTTCAAAATGTCGTTCACCCGCTTAACGTTAACGCTGCAGATCGCATGAACGTGATAGGTATCTTCCGGTTCAGGATGAATGTGAACGTCATATACATAGCAACCAAGCATCTCTAAGTCCGTTTTAGCTACATTTAGCACCGCTGTATCTTTTGGTAGAACAGCCTCGATTTCTACATCACATTTTCCCGAATCGTAGCATCGGATCATTGCACAACTACCGTGGTACCCGTGCTTTTTGCGCAGATCGTATATTATACCAGAACCGAGCTCCCACTTCTTAGCGTTTTCCATTGTTTTGTCCCACAGAGCTTCGTACTCTACGTTTTCAGTCAGCTCTAGCAACGTAATCACCTTGCGCTCATAATCGCTTATAGGTCAACCTCTCACGCAGGTGATCGGCGAAGTCCCAAGGGTCATCAAAACTCTCGTCTCCCTTATTGAACCGTATCACCTCACGCAGACCGACGCTAACCCATATATCGTCCTCATTCAATACTTTGGAGAGGGATATTGCCTTATCGTACTCGTCTAGTGGAAAATTGAACTCGAAAATGATATCACCAGTTTTCCCTCTGTAATCAACCTCAAATCCTTTATCTTTGAGGATTTCAAAACACCTGAGCATCTCCACGCCCGGATAACACTCCACCGATATTGAGGCACCGTATTCTACGGGAGGTCTGACGGAGATTACATCTTCTGAGACCACCAGATGTGTTTCACCCAGTGAGCAGTCCCATTCAGGCTTACCGCGTACCTTTCTGCACGCACCTCCCTGCCTTCGGATCTCTTTGATTACGAGCTTCGGGTCAACCATGTCCTAAATCCTCCCAAGCTCTCCGGCGCTCACCCTGCACTTGCACACCCATCTGCTGTGCTCATACACGAACTCGTCATCGATCTCGTCCAAATAGTAGACGTAACTCATAACCTAAATCACGTATAAATTCGCATTATAAAGCCAGTGGTAAAGCGAGCAGATGACGTATGCGGGTATAACAAGTTCGTAACTACCTCTTTGACGGCAGAAATCAATAACCTTTGCCTGTATAAGTGCGTTTGGTATGTGCACAGCTAGAACGGGCACGATCATCAGCCATGAGAAGTAAACGCACGTTCCGTTACATATCTCGTTTGAAAGGTGGTACACCTTGGACAAGACTTCAAGCACGCCAAACGTAATCCCAACGGTAAGACCGGCTTTAACCCAGTTAACCCGGAACACTAACAGAGCGATTAGCAGCGGTATGAGCTTACCCAAACCCTCCTCAACGAAGGCTACGAAAAACGTTGGTATAATGTATTCAATGAATAAAACCGCTACAAAAAATAATAAAACGATGATTGCTGTGGCTGCCGTAGCAGCTAATCTCACTTCTTTATCCTCCTTGCAATTACTGCAATCGTCAGTAGCACTAGAGCTGATGCTATAACGTACGATACGCTCTCAATTGCAGGTTTGAGCTGCGGCAGCTCTGGAAGTGTTGGCAGTGCTGATATGGGTGGAGCTATTATTATTGCCGGTGCCGCAGCAACTATTGTGTAATTGGTTGGGGAGAACCCCGTATCAGTGAAGATGAGCGTACCGTTATCGAGTGTTGTAACGTTTTTCAGTAGCTCTCCGTTCTTGTATATGTCAAACGTCTTACCGGCCGTTAGGTTCGTTATTATGAACGTTATGTTCTGGTCATGATATTGAGTGTTTACCGTAAATTCAGCAAGCTTTGTGCTTCTACCCTCCCTAACTGCTGCGGGGTTGAACTCCGTTAGGTAGATTATAGTGTCCGCTTGCGGCTCCACGGCAAACTCACTGTCTGATATCACAAGACCGCGATCCGTTTTGGCGATGGGATGAGTTGACGCTATGTACCCATCGGATACTATGGCGGTTTGAGTTTTCTTGAATGTGAACATGTCTCCGGGCACGAGTTCGTTGCTGCGGTGGGTGAATATCTTGGTGAAGTTGTCGATTGCCCAGCTAAAGATCTTCCAGTTCAGAGTGATCGGTACCGAGTATATTGCTGGATCGGCCGTGAAGTGGACTTCTTCTGAGTACTCCCATGCTGCAAGGGCTATGCCGTCTGGATGTGGCTCCGTTATGGTTATGTCGAAAGTCAGGTCGGTATCGGTTGGCGTGACTTCGACAACCTGTAGAGTGTTGCCGTAGTAGTCCGTGTCGGTCGATATCAGGTCGTAGGAGTGTGTGGCGGCTGCCGGTAAGAACACGAGCTTGTGTAGGTCTGTTAGCTCGTCTGTTGGAGTTAGAGTGATTCTTAGCTTATCTTTGTCAAGTACTTCGGGTGTGCTGGCTACTGTATAGTTAACGATTGTAAACTGACCGTCGTACTTGTTCTTTGTGAGGAGGTAGAGGGCTTTGATTTCTTCTGGAGAGAGAGCACGGTTGTAAATTCTAACGTCGTCGATTACAGCTTCAGTGTATGCTGATCCTGACCCTGATCCAATCAATATGGGATTAACTGTGTCCTGTATAGTTGTGGTATAGCTGTATGTGGTTTTTAATTCTCCATCTACATATATTTTTACTTCCAAATTATCGTATGTTCCAGTAACGAAGTGCCATTTTCCATCTGTAAGTTTTTCACCTGAATTAGCTTCTTTCCAACCAGTACCGTCGTTTATACTGAAAATAGCATTGCCGTATACATCCATTCTTAAGGTTATTTCACCTACTCTAGTCACTATATTCTGAGAAATACCCGTTCGCTCCGTTTTAACCCATGCCGAGACTGTAACACCACTTGAAAAGTCAAAGCTCGGAGAATCAGGAACCTTAACATAGTCGTTACTTCCATCAAAGCTCATTGCCTTCCCAGCCACCGCTCCCTCCGTATTGTCAGGATATACTAAATGGTGTGTGTCGTGTGCAATTGAACCGCTACCCTCGTCGAACCTCCAGTACGCCACTAACCCGTCGCGGATGAAGGTGTTGTTCTCATATATGACTTTGATCTCTTCGTCCGATAATGCTCTGTTGTAGATGCGGACTTCGTCGATGATGCCGTCGAAATATTTGTTTACTCCATAAGTGCCTATCCATGTTTTTGTATCTTCTGTTTTTTCTGATAAATGTCCTGCATCATGCGTAACTTTTAATTCGCCATCTACATATATTTTTATTTCACTGCTGGTGTCGCTTATCATCTTCCATGTAACTGTAACAAAATACCATTCTC
>Ga0180302_10000026_pt1 | contig 49048 bp, 52 predicted proteins | sample GuaBasSediGuay17_FD_121794 | JGI IMG/M metagenome (GOLD analysis project Ga0180302, IMG submission 121794) | Subseafloor sediment microbial communities from Guaymas Basin, Gulf of California, Mexico - Guay17, Core 4571-4, 12-15 cm | ecosystem: Environmental > Aquatic > Marine > Hydrothermal... | reverse complement strand
TTAGGGCAGTTGTTTCATTAATGAGGTCGGTACATTACTTTAATGCATCTGAAGAAGCATTGCTAGGGAGGGATAATGGGGCCGCCGGGATTTGAACCCGGGACCACCTGGGCTCTCGCCCCATTTAGGAGTCCCGAGCCAGGCATCCTACCAAGCTGGACTACGGCCCCTTACTCAACTTTCATATTCATTACAACGGTATTTAAGCGTTCAGCTTCTTGGAGCTATTAAATTAGCATTAGAAAAGTTTCTAATAGGGAGACAATATGCATAGAGTTCCAGATTCTCAGGGAATTTATGTAAAGTAATTATTTAAGTCAAGAGCTGAGGAACATGTTAGCTATATAAGAGTAAAGAGTTGCAAAGTTTATCAAGGGTGGTTAAAGTGAAGATAACGAGTGTGTCCTTTGCGCCCGACCTTTCTAAAGCGTACATATATGTCATGAACGTAGGCGTTCGACCTTTGAAGATATCTAAAGTGTGGATAAACGGAGAGGATATCACTTCAGCCTCAGAGGTAAAGGGAGAAACCTTAGGACCTAAGGACAAAACAGTGATAATAGTCAAACCTGATGGTGGATTTAAACAAGGAGAGAATGTAGAGATTAAAGTTGAAGGAAATGAAGCCGCAACGAGAACTAAGATAAGAGCTTTTCCAGCTATTTTCCCTGTTGGAATCTATGGTGGAAGCAGTGTATTAGCGGATAGATACTCTGCTATGGAGGCCATAGAGATGGGATTAGATACTCTAATCGCTGGAGTTCAACATCTTGATGAGGCTCGTAAGTATGGATTTAGGGTAATAGCTTACGCTCCTAGGGTTAAAGGCTCTACTGATATAGACCTCGAGATTGTGAAGAAGTGTATGAACCATCCAGCTATATTAGCCTGGTACGTGATAGATGAACCTGATATATGGGAGGTAAGAGGAACTATTCCTGAGGGTTGGACTGCAAAGTGGACCAGTGAAATAAAAAGAGTAGATAGTCGTAATAGAACGTACATAGTTCTGTGCAATCCTAGAACTTTTGAAAGATTCGCGAAGATACCTGATGTTCTTGCCATAGATCCTTATCCTGTATCCATTTTACCACTTAGATATGTGGCGTTTATGGCTGACCGAGCTGTGGAAGCCGCATCTCCTTCTCCAGTCTGGCTAATACCACAAGCTTTTAGACATGGTAGACCTCCAAAGGGAGGACGATGGGGTTGGAATAGATTCCCAACCCCAGATGAGGAGAGAGTTATGGTGTTTATGGGCCTTGCTCATGGTCTTAAAGGTGTCATTTATTTCATTTATGGTTCCTTTATAGACAATCCCAACGACCCTGTCGAGGGAGTCTCCTCAAGGCATATAGATGCCATAATGCTGAGGAGAGCCATCGCGCGAATGTCTGGTGAACTACATGCACTAGGACAGCTTATAGCCTTTTCAGACATCTTAACAAACACTGATTCGGGACTTGTGTGGACTCACATGGGATCAGTTGAGGTGGCATCGCTCTTAGCAGGAGATGAGGCATTTATGATAATTGTAGTTAATCATAACTACGTTAGTTCACCCGAGGGCTTCAAGATAGTGAGTGCTAAGGATGTAACCATCAAAGCCCACGTCCCTAAGTGGTTTGACTTAAGAGACGCTTTCATAGTAACACAGCGTGGATTTGAGGATGTTATACTTAGTAGGGACGATAGGAGATTATGCATAACCCTGCCTAAATTAGAGACTGCAGCAACGATAGTAATAGCAGGTATAGATGGATTACGTAAGAAATTAGAAGAAGTGTGGCGAATCTGGAGGAGGTATTAAAATGATGAAGTTAATCAAAAGTCTTAAGCCGCCCTTCACTTACCTTATAAACTACAGTGAGGAAGTCCTTAGGGATGACTTCATTGCTAAGCTAGCTGAGGCTCCTCCCAAACTGTTACATGTTGGTATAATCATGGTCTTCAAGAGTGCATGGGGACCCACCAAAGGCTTTTCTTCTAGAGCCCACGGCATTGGCGAGCTGCTTTCTCCTAAGGAAATTGAAAGGTCCATGGAGATAGTGAAGGAATTTACTAATAGGGTACATGAGGCAGGAGTTGAATATGTAATACCTTACATTTGTAGTCAGACCATAGTAGGTCATCATGTCAAGAGAACAGGATTCTGGCAGTTTTATGATAATTGGGATAATTACTCTAGCTTCGGAGTTCCTCCTAAGCCAGAGGAGGACCCGATAAACTGGATGCAACAGGAATACGTCTGTACACCACACTATCAATATCCTTTCATAAGATATAGGCCATGTCTCAATAATCCTTATTGGAGAACGTGGCTCAAGTTCGTTGTTCGACAAATAGCCTCTCTCGGTTATGATGGAGTGTTCGTCGATAATAACGTAATGTCATGTTACTGCTCTCTTTGTCAGAGGAAGTTCCGAGAATATCTGTCAGAAAAATATTCTCCTGAAGAGCTCAAGAGAAGATTTGGCTTTTCTGATCCAGATAAAGCTGTATTAGGTAGAGAGGGAGATGGAGCACTTTGGGCTGAGACCCAGTACTTCTGGAGCAAAAGCGTAGCAGACTTACTCAGTGAAGTAAGAAGAGAAGGACGACGGTTCAAATCAAACTTTGTAGTAGTTGCTAATTGGGGTTCAATGCTAAGCACTTTCGGAGCTGATATGAGAAGGAGAGAGGGTAAGAATGTTGCAGTCTGGGCTAAGGCTGTAGACTACATAATGTTCGAAGAGCCTCATGATCCAGGACTCTATAGAACGGGAGACATCATAGACTATACTCTACAGTACAACTATGCTAGGGCAGTAAGCGCGATTCCTGTAGTGCTGCCATATGCAAGCAGTGAGCATACGTCAGAGTTGGCGCATGCAGAGGCAGCTGCTGGAATGGGCGCTTTTGTACATCCAGGTAAACCGCCAACTCGTGTCTTCTCTAAATACAACAAGTTCTACTCGGAGAATAGACGCCTATGGGAAGGAGTGAGAGAATACGCTGAAGTTGGAGTAGTTTACCTCTACAGTCAAGTACATATGGATAATATAGCGCATATGAGACAGGTTCATAAACTCACCAGATACCTAGCTGGACGCCACGTACTTTACTCCTTCATAACTGAGGATAAGTTTAACTTAAATTATCTTAGCAGGTACAAGGTTGTAATTCTTCCAGAAGTCCGCTATATGAGCGATGAAGAGGCTTTATGCGCTGAAGAATACGTCTCAAATGGAGGAATACTCGTCTTGACAGGAGCTACGTCGTTACATAATGAGATCGGAAAGAGGCGTGAGGATTTCGCGCTTAGCAAGCTCTTCGGAAGTCATAGCCCTTGGGAAGAGGAGTTCTTCATTACGAATTATGGAGAAGGACATGTGATTTATAGTAGGCTTATGAACACATTATTGCCTAAAAATCATTATGACTTAGATGCTTTCTCTCCGGGAGGTGCATATCCATCCTTCTTAAGACTCTCAAGGAGAGACCTACTTGAGCACATGGCAACTGTAACTAAACAGGAAGAGGTTTATGATTATCATGGTGATGATGTACTTCTGGATTCACTCACCAATTTGCTTGGTTATAGGCTGGAACTGACCGATGACCCTGGTACTGCAAGTCTTCGATTTACAGCATACATATCAGAGGATGCGTTTATCCTTCACATGGTAAACTATGCAGTGCCAGTAGTTATACCGAAGCTAAGGAGGGAGGTTAAGGTAGAGCCTATTCCAATAGCTGAGTTTACCGTTAGATTAAGGCTTCCTGAGAAGAGACACCCTAAGTCAATTCAATTACTTAGCCCAGACTCAGAGACTAGAGATCTAGAGTGGGCTTACAAGTCCGGCTCGTTAGTGCTTAAGATTCCTGGACTAAGAATATATGGAGTCGCTGAGATTTTATTTCATTAAATATAATTGCCTTTTTTACACTTTTACTTATAACCCTTGTTTATAACCCAGAAACGTTTAACTAAATATTGAATAGAGAGGTATCTAGAGAATGTAAGCAAGAGGGAGTGGCAGTTTGATGAGTATCTTAAGAATGTCAGTTTTGATTCTAGCAATTCTCACAACCATAGTAAGCTCTGCATATGCTACGCCAAGTCAAGAGTATAAGTATTACTTCTATGCTCCAGCAAATCAACTACTATTAGTGGTGGGGTTTTCGGATAATACTCTTCTAAAACTGTATAGATTAAGTAAGTATGGTCTTGAGAAGTCACTGATGTGGAGCGGATCTGTAGATCGCATGAGCAAGGTAATAGTACCAATAAGTAAAGGATTCTACGTATTATATGCATCGAATAGGGCAGGCGTAGCGCTCTGCACCGATTGGAACAAAACTAAGATTGAGGGAGGTTTCTTCTATCCGGCAACAACAGGGAACTTCGTAGGGAAGGAGTTCATATTCGTAGTTTTTGACTATGGAGAGGGCATCCCAACAGTGTATGCATTTGAGGATGCTGATGTTAAAGTGTACGATTACACTGGAAAACTTGTTGAAGAATTCACATTATGGCAAAATGACACAAGGACTTTACATCTCTTCAGAGGTTCTCTATATAGGGTCACATCAACAGGAAGGATCGCTATTCTACAGATGTCTGATGATAGGATGGTAGTAGCTCTAGGCCCATATGGTAACTTTAAAGGTACGTGGTTAATTGGAGGAACTCATCACTCATGTGGCATCTTCGCTGTTATGGCATACGATACATGTGAAGTCGTAGTTGAGGATGCTAGACGAAAGATAAAGCTACATAAACATGTCTTCACCTCCGATGATGTGAAATCCAATAAGCCCTGGAGTGTTGTCGTTCGGCTCACACTTTTCCTGAAGTTCTCATCTAACTCACCTATTACTGCTCTAGTAGGAGAAGACGATGACGAGCTAGACGTTGATCATATGATTGGTGTAGCTATAGCCGGCGTGAAAGGCGGAGAGGAGTTTAGGATTTATGCACCATCGGGCTTGGTAATATTCGCACTCGAAAATTGTGAAATAGAAGTTAATAACGCTCTTTACACTGTTTCCGAGGGACAGTACTTGATCTTCAATAGAGGGGCTTATACAATCAAGTCCAATCGCAATTTGATAATCGAGATTATTGGGAATAGGGGACCTAACATATACTCAGCATCAGTCCTGGCTCCACTATACTTGCTCAGTGACAAAGATGTTGACCTAAACTTACCCCCACCCAAGCAGAGTAAAAAAGAATTTAGAAGCACTATTGATTATAACCTGATAATAGTCGTAACCGTGATGGTCTTGTTGGCGCTCATTGCAATAAAGGTATTTCTTAGCAGAAGACGCTCTTCATGAAAATTACACCCCTAGTAGCAGCGTCAATGGATAGTGAACCAGCAACAGTTTAAATAGACATTGTAAACGCTTTAATTGGTGAGAAACTCATGTCACCTCCCAATAAGCCGATACGAACTAGTAGTCGCGTAGCAATATTCTTCGAGGAGTTCTTCCCGTATCGTGAGAGAGATCCTAACTTGAGCCCTAAGTATGAGACCAGTTTAGGTGCCCCCAAAATACACCCCACTTGGGTGAGAGAAGGACTCTTAAAATTAGGGATAAGAGCTGATTTTATATCAGCTGACCAACTTCGCGACCCTCGTGCCTTCAACGCCGATAAGTACGATGTTTTAGTATGGGTTTATGGTAGTACGTTTCCGATAGAGGCTGTAAGGAACTTGATAGAATATCATAGGTCAGGTGGTTGCATTTTCGTGCCGATTGGAGTTCCCTTTGCGATACCATGTGTTAAGTTACCTGATGGAGAGTGGCTAGAACTAGGCTACTACGAAGGAAAGAAGCGATGGGAGTTTCTTAGTGATATCCATTATTATGATAGCCAAGCAGAGAAATGGTTTTCACACCTAAAAATAGGTACTGGAGGATTTAGAGAGATAGACTGTGCGTGGGGCTTCAAGTACTTCAAAGAAGCGGATCCCATAGGGTTGAACACTATAAAGTGGGAGGATATACCTTTTAGCGGTTACATAGGCAGATATGCTGCACTTCTTGATCCAGAGACTTTACCTCCCGAAGATGAAGTAATAGGAATTGTAGGAGTTGTAGATTGGGATGGAGAGCTCAAGGGTTACTCAACTGTTATAATAAAGCACCATTGTGATAGGTTCAAGGGCGCCATAGATATATGGGGGCTTGGAAGCATCCTTCCTGTCAGGCTTGAGCGTAACGTTTTAATGAATATGATCATCAAGTCAATACTATATCTGCTTAAGGAGAAAGGACTAGTTAGCGAGTATGAGAAGTTACGTCGTAGAGTGGATGAACAATACCCCACGGTACAGACGTATAAGCCCGTAATTAAGGTGGGAAAGACTCATCTCTTTCCAAGATCAAATAGGCCCAGTAAGACACTCTATGTAATAGATACCGTCGGTAAACCAGAGCCCTATGAGTATTGTGCTACGGTGCTTCAGGGCTTAGTCAATAGGAGACAGCCAAGGATTTACCTAATACACAGAGTCGGAGATAAATGGGATAAGTTTTGGCTTAACTTACTCGTCAAGAAAGGTTTTCAGTTCGTGAGCATAACATTAGACGAGGCGATTGAAAAGTTCAAGAGTGAAATCTCAGGGGCTGTTATCTACGATCCTCAACTTGAGCCTAGTGGTCTCATAGGCGAGAGGCAAGAGAGGTTCATCAATGTAATATCGATGATTTGTTCAGTTAAGAACGCGATACCACTACCAGAAGACTGGGTAGAAAAATACGACTTACCAATAATCTTTGATGCCAGAGATAAATGGAAAACTCCATATGAGGCTTACAAATGGGCCTTTGATTCGCTCTGGCCTGAGATGAATCATAGCCTATTAGCTAGTTTAAATCCCTGTGGTGCATTCAACTTGGTTGACTATCTTGTGGAGTTTAAAGTGTTCACAGTATGGTTTGGCTTTTGGCGTACTCGTGAGGAAGAGGAACTTCTAGCAAAGATACTGTCTAGTACTCCGCCTAATACACCGGTGATAGGCTGTTGGTGGGGAGACTGGAGAACCAGACTCAGGTCTCCCTGGAGGAAGTTCTACAGGTGGAGGAGAGAATGGCAAGGCTTTCTAATACAGGATAGCATGGGTGAGCGTGAAGGAGTTATATGGTCTTCCAGATTTGCCAAAATAAATGTACCTACCTGCACTTGTAGTAACTTAAGTGTTCATACAGGTCTTCCTGTAACTCCACTTAAACAGAAGAGAGCTAAGAGAAAAGTGAAGCTTGAGAAAGATAAAATTTATGTAACCATTGTAGCCACAGATGGAGACAACATTGGTGGCTTTATAATGAATGCTGGTCTTAGATTCTGGGAATTCAAGAGAGTTGGAGTTCCGATAAACTGGAGCTTTAGTCCGATTGCAATGGAGCTAGCTCCGATCGTGGCGCAGTACTACTATGAGATTATGAGTGATGATGACCTCTTTATAATGGGGAACTCGGGCGTAGGTTATGTTTATCCGTGTTACTGGGGAGAAGCTTATGGTGAGCACAGAGATGACATATATAGAGAATATATTGAGCTCATAAATGAATACCTTGAGAAGAATGATATGAGGATAATATGGGTTGATGGCTCCGATAAGAGAAGTCTTAGAGAGATGTGTAAGTACATCAAAGCGGATGCAGTGTTTCTTGAACTCGTCAAGAGTCAGCCCTACGAACGGAGTCATATGATAATTGAAGGTAAGCCTTGCTTTTACATAATGAGCAACACACCCACGCCTGATAATCTAAAGATGATCACGCCAAAAGAGAGACCAGCTTTCCTCTTTGTAACTATACATCCATCATTGATCAATGAAAAGAGGCTGAGTGAACTTAAGAAGCTCGAAGAGGAAGGCTACGTATTTGTGAATGCCGAAGAGTTTGTCAGACTTTACAAAGAGGCCATGAGTTACTAGAAGTTTCTGAAATATGCCTATTGTAGCAACCTAATACATATTTTTGATTCACTTAAGGTCTCTCCAGCTTATCAAGGTCACATTGAACTCTTCAATTAACTTCAACGCTTCGGGGGAAGTGATGAGTTTGTAGTCTAGATATCTCTCTATGTAATGTTTGCCTCGAATAATCGCTTTAAGCTCTTCATTATCAAAGCCTAGGTGCACTATGACCTGGGTTATAGTTCCAGCTCTTAACTTAGTTAATATTGACCTGAATCCCTTTACTTTCTCTTGTAAGCTTAAACCTGGTATCTTTGTATATAGTTCGTCAAGTAATGGTACTCCTAGCTTCTCCATCTCGAGTATTAAGCCCTTAGGTATCTTTACCTTCATCTCTCTTATCGCCTCTCTCGCGATTTCAGAGCTCAATTTCACTAGCATTGGCTTAAGGTTGTAATCAATGGCTACCTTTATGTAAGCTCTTAAGAAATCGGGTCTTCTATAAATAACACCCATATGCGTATCTAGGTGAGAAGGTCTTAATCCAAAGCTCAAGCTACGCTTAACCTGAGCTCTTAACTCAGTCTCAACTTCTTCTACTCTAGCCTTAGCCGCTTCTGATGCATTACTCCATAAGTATCCTTGATCATCTATTAACGTGGGAACTTTTTCCTTCGGAGTTATAGGTCCCCATCTATAGAACTTCCACTCGCTAGTAAGGGTAGAGTGTATTCCGTAGTCATAGTGAGTATTTTCCTTGAAGAACTCAACGGCTTCCATGATCCAGGGACAAGGAATCATGAGACTGCAACTAGATAGTATACCTCTGTGAAACGCTTCGAAGGTAGCTCTATTCACTGAGTGACACATTCCCACATCATCTGCATGAATTATCAATAGTTTCTCATTAGAATCAAAGCCGTAGCTCTCAATAGCCGTCACCAATTAATCACCCTGTTTGAATATTACATTCTTGATAATAGTTTTAGTTAATTGCAAAAAGACTTTAAGACTATTTGCAGACTCGAGAATATAATCGTGGTGTACTTCGAGATCATCAAGTAACTTTATACTCAGGTATTCTTTTAACTACTTCCTCAACTAGCTTTATGGTGTGCTCCATATCGTCTACAATAGCAATCGACTTAGGCGTATGGATGTACCTGCAAGGCACTGATATAACTATCGAAGGAATTCCACCTTTAGTTAAGTGAATTCTGCCAGCATCGGTTCCACTAGTTGGTGATATTTGTAGCTGGTAAGGTAGCTTTAGCTCTTCAGCTACTTTAATAACGAACCCTAAAAGTTTCCTATTTGTTATCATAGAGGCATCCATGATCCTTATTGCAGGACCTCTCCTCAATCTAGTTATGACTTTGTAGACAGGGACATCTGGAGTGTCAGCTGCTATTGTACCCTCTAAGACTATAGCCACGTCTGGCTCTATCGAAAAAGCTGCAACCTTAGCTCCTCTTGTTCCAACTTCTTCCTGCACCGTGAACACTCCATAGAGGGCGCATCCTATATCTTCAATTCTACGTAGAACTTCTATTAGAACTGTACAACCAACTCTATCATCGAAAGCCTTTCCCATTACCCGCCTTCCGCAGTACCTAAACTTAGTACTAAAAAAAGCCAAATCCCCAATCTTTATGCCTAATTCTGAAACCTCTTCTCGGTTTTCAGCGCCAACATCTATGTATAAGTCTTCAATTTTCAACTCTTTTGCAGGTTCCCTTAAGTGTGGAGGCTTGGCTCCAACTACCCCATACACCTTGCTCCTTGACCCCTCAATTACTACTTCCTGTCCTAGGAGCACATAGGGGGGTACGCCACCGAGGCTAATGAACCTCATGAAGCCATTACTATCGATGTGCCTTATCATCAACGACACTTCATCCATATGCGCTGCTAACATCACCCTAGGTCTACCTCGTCCCTTAACGGTTATTAAATTACCTAATTTATCGACACTTAGCTTCTCGACATAGTTTTTAACAAGCCCAGTTATCAGCTCCCTTACTTTATCTTCGTAACCTGGAGCTCCATTAGTCTCACTAAGCTTACCCAATATATCCACTAACTCGTTGTGACTCATAGTCTTACCCCTGCTGACAATTGGAAATAATTATATTCTTTTAGGATTATTAAATAAGTGCATGCCAGTTTATATATTAATGATTAAGGATGGCGAAGTCATAGCTTCCGATAAGTTCTCCTCTATATACTTTAAAGAGCACTATGATGAACTGCTGAGGTATATAGAGACGAAGTACAATGTGAATTACCCGACACTTAAAAAGATGTTTGAATCCGAAAGCCCCGTAGAGCCTGGAGCTCTGCTCAAAGAGAGCTTAGACCTGATGGACTTCCTACTGAGTAAAGACCATGAGATGCCTAGAGCTTATTTCTTTGCAGTATTTCCTAAAGACTTCAATGACGTAGTGAGCTTAATACTTGGCGGTTCTTCAAATATTAAAATTCCACTAGAGGAGGGGCTCTACGAGCTAAGAGGAGGCTTCGGATATGCTCTTTTGCTTAAAGATGGAAAGCTACTCAAGAAGCTCTCTGAAGGAGAAGAGATGAGCTTGGGAACCATACTAGTGAAGGTCTTTTCTAGGTCTTGTTATGACATTATGGAAAAACCTCTGAAGACCTTAGTTGTATTTTCACTATTAGCTAAAAAGAGGAGCGCGCTTATAAGACTCACACTATCACCTACGAGCTCTATTATATGGAGATTTCCCACTTTCTCTTTTGATAAGAAGACATAGCTGTAAGATAGTGTTCACTAAATTTTTAATAGATAATATCATCATTTAACATAAAGGGTTTGGAAGTTGAGCCTTAAAAAGGCATTGACATTTTGGCAGGCCACGATGTTTGGTATAGGATTGATCCTGGGAGCGGGAATTTATGTTGTGATTGGAAGAACCGCATTATACGCAGAGAATTCTGTCTGGCTCTCTGTAGCTGTTGCTGGACTTATAGCTTTCATGACTGGATTAAGCTATGCTGAACTTTCCGGAATGTATCCCAAAGCATCAAGTAGCTATTACTATATTAAGGAAGCAATGCCTCATAGAGGAATGATAGCCTTCTTAGTAGGTTGGATGATATTCTTTGAAGCAGCTAGCGGAGCAGCTACAGCTGCTGTTGGTTTTGCCTATTACTTTACAGAGTTATTCCCTTACCTCAAGTTCATAGGAAGAGCATCTACTGTGATCTTCTCTATCATGCTGATAGTCATCATGTCTATAGTGAACTGGTGGGGGATAAAGGAAAGTAGCGCACTCAATGTGATCTTCACGTTAGTAGAGCTTTCAGGTCTCATCTTAGTCATATTAATCGGATTTTTATATGGAACCCTCTCACCTAACTACTTCTCTTTACCATCAAAGGGCTTCTTAGGAGTTTTACAAGGTTCCGCATTAATATTCTTCGCCTATGTTGGGTTTGAGTTAATGGCTACAACTAGTGAAGAGACGCTTAAAGCTAGCGTGGTAATGCCGAAAGCCATATTGGCCGCTCTGCTAGTTTGTAGTAGTGTTTACCTACTAGTGTCATTAGCTGTTGTAAGGTTGCTGTCTTGGGAGGAGCTTGCATTATCTGGAGCTCCTTTAGCTGCAGCTGTTGAAAGAATCATGGGATCTTGGGGATGGTATGTATTAGCGCTTATAGCCCTCTTCGCTACATCCAATACAGTCTTGGGATTTCTAGTATCATCGTCCCGAATGGCTTATGGAATGGCAGCGGATGGAATGTTACATTCTAAGCTGTCTAGAGTCCATTATAAGAGAGGTACGCCACACTACGCAGTAGCAGCGGCAGGTTTCGTATCAGCATTCGAAGTTGCAGTCGCAGGTCTCACAAATATGCAGATCATCGATATAGTAGCTAAGTCAAGTAACCTCGGTTGCCTTATAGCTTTTATATTCGTAAATTCTTCAGTAGTAATCTTAAGACTTAGGGAAAAGAGTGTGAAGAGACCGTTTAAGATTCCCGGTGAGTTCTTTAAAGTACCCATAATACCGCTCTTAGGGAGTATTATGTGCTTCATTATAATAGTCCTAACATTCCACGAGCCAGTCGTCTGGTTCATCACTTTAGTAGTGCTTATGCTAGGTATGGTATTTAGAAGGGTTGGTTGAAGAGAGATAGAATGCTTATGAAAGGTCAGGATGAGGGTTAGGAATTAATACTTAAAATTTAGGAGAGCAAGTGTTAAACCTAAGGTAATCGGGTGGACTATCTCTTCACACTATAGAAGTTCTTCTTGATGAAATCTTTGATATTTTCAGTGCCAATTACTACTTCGCTCGATGTAGCAATCATAGGAACTTTGGCCGTTCCATATTCTTTTAACATAAGACCCTTCACATGATTCTCGTCAACGTATATTTTCTCATAAGGCACATTAAGAGATGATAGGAGCTCTTCGACCTCATCACATTCACGATTTCCTCTTTCTACGAACAAGTAGATTTTACGCAGTATCATGATCGATCCCTCTTAAGAATTAACTAGCCCTAAATAATAACGATTAGTGGTAGAGGGTCGCGAAAATATTTTAGTATCTCTCATGGTATTATTGTTGTCAAGTTGCAGTTAAGGTGGGCATCTTGATAATCTTTATCACTGGAATAAGCGGTAGCGGTAGGCTCGAATACCTGATGAAGGTTAAGGAGTTAGCTGGCGACAAGTTGGTCATTAAGGACATTGGAAACTTAATGTTTAGGAAATCCAAGCACCTGGGCATTGAAATACCGGATGGCAAGATTCTGGACTTAGACCACTTCGCTCTCAATTACTTAAGGGCTATAACATTTGAGGAGTTATTAAGTGAGGCCGGAGATTATAGAGGATATGGAGAGGATGACCCAGACTTGATAGTTAGTACTCATACGTGTTTTAGATGGAAGAAGCACTTATTGCCCGGCTTCAACTTCTACTACCTTAACTCTCTCAATCCAGATGTATACATAACGACCATAGACAACGTTCACCACGTGAAGGCAAGACTCGAATCTCGTCCCCATTGGAGGGGAAGGCTAACATTAAAGGACATATTGATATGGAGAGATGAAGAAATTTTTATAACTAGAATGTTAGCTGAGTATCAAAATAAGCCCTTCTACATAATATCTTCAAAGGAGGATCCTGAAGTACTCTATAATATAATATACAACGTTGAGAAGAAGAAGAGTAGAGGCGAAAAGCCCGCATTAAAGGCCTACCTAAGCTATCCGATAACTTATGTTAGAGCATCTGAAGATAGATTTGCAATGAAAGAAGAGTTTAAGCGGAAGCTTAAGGAAGCAGGAGTAGTCATATTTGACCCTATGTCCATAGAAGAGGTCAACTTAGTTGACATGGTAGAGGAGGCTAGGAAGGAGGGTAAAGAATACATAGAAGTGGAATGTGATGGACACATTGTTAAGGTACCGATTAGTGAAGTAGAGGAAGCCAAGGATGACATACTTGACCAGACCGTAGTGAGAGATTACAACTTAATAGATCAGTCTGACGTTGTAATAGTCTATTACTATGCGACTGTAATGTCACCAGGAGTCCTCAGTGAGTTAAACTACGGCTTCACCCATAATAAGGAGGTCTATGCTGTGTTCCCGTATGAAATTAGCCCCTTCTTTCAGTACTATACAACGAGGATCTTCAAGGATCCCGAAGAGTTATTAAGGTTCTTAGAGGAAAGATCGCTAGGCTGACTTTATGAGAATTGGAGTTCTTTTCTCAGGTGGGAAGGATAGTACATATTCCCTTCATTGGGCTCATGCTAGAGGACTATTGGTTAAGTGCTTAATAACAGTAGAGCCTCCTAGCAGCGAATCGTGGATGTTTCACTATCCAAACGTGCGACTCACGAAACTGCAGTCTCTAGCCCTCAAGATACCTCAGGTTTATGAGCTCTGTAGGGATATAAAGGAGGAGAGTGAAGTTGAGGCCTTAAAAAAGGCTATAGCTAAAGCTATTGACTTGTACGACATAGAGGCGTTAGTTACAGGAGCACTGCTCTCAGACTACCAAAGGATGACCATAGAAATGCTTTGTGAAGAGTTGAACTTGCCAGTATTATCTCCGCTTTGGAGAAGAAATCAGGAGGATTACTTATTTGAGCTTCTAGACTTAGGCATCGAGTTTGTAATAACATCAATAACAGTTATGGGACTATCTCCAAAATTGTTAGGTAAAGTGATAACTCGAGAAGATGTTGAAGAAATTGTATCCTGTTCAAGAAAATACAGATTTAATGCAGCCTTTGAGGGGGGTGAAGCCGAGACTTTAGTAGTCGACTCTCCGCTATTTATCAAGAGACTTCGTGTCAGAGGAAGGATAATGAGGGAAGGACAGTACTCTTGGAGATACATAATAAGTGAGGCCGAGTTGGTAGAGAAATGATACTCAAACAATGCAAGTACATCATCACTCAAGATCCTAGGAGAGGAATTCTTGCAGACGCTGATATTCGAATAGAAGGAGAGCAAATAGTCGAGATAGGATACGGACTAAAGGGAGATGACGTGCTGCCCTGCAATGACAAGATAATCATTCCGGGATTCTCAAACTGTCATGTTCACGCCGACGTATGTTTCCTCAATATTGACCTGACTGAGTCAAGGTTTGCTAGTGAGTATCCCCTGTCCCTAATAAGGTTAGAGAGAAGTATGAGTAAAGAGATTGCATTACTTTCAGCGGAGGCATTATTTGCAGAATCCTTGTTAAGAGGTTGTACTTCGTTAGTCCTATTTACTAGGTACCCTCGAGAATTACAGGAGATAGCTAAGAAAGTCGGCATAAGAGTGATATCAGGGTCCTTAGTATCATCGATGGAGGAACTAAGGAATATCAGCAATGAAAGCGATACGGGGATTTACTGCATCTACTTTAACGAGCTAATGCGTGAAGGTTCTTTAAATGGATTGAGAGAGCTTCTACAAAGAGTAAAGAGTGGCAGAGTTTATGTCCACATATCTGAGACTCGAAGAGCAGCTTTTGAAGCTAAAAAGAAATTTGGACACTTTCCTGTGGAGTTACTCAATGAGCTTGGATTATTAACTGAGAAGACAGTCCTAGTTCATTCAGGTTGGATTACTAGTTGGGAAATAGAAATAGTATCTCATAGTGGATCTAGTCTAGTATACTGTCCGTCTGTCGAAATGAGACTAGCTACTAGTGGCTTTCCACCGCTTAAAGACCTAATATGTAAGGGAATCAGTGTTGGTTTAGGTACAGATTCTTTACTAACAGGTCTTTCTCTTGATATAGTAGAGGAGGCTAGGTTGGCCATACTTCACCAAAGAGAAAGCTATAAAGGTTTGGTCATATCACCTAAGGACGCACTTGATTTAATAACTATAAGCGCTAGCAAACTAACAGGCATGAGGCTAGGTAGAATTCAAGAGGGTTATTTGGCTGATCTACTCTTGATAAAACTAAAGCCAAAGTTTTATGGAAATTCAAAGCGTGGGTTAGTCTCAAATATTATCTATAGGCTGGAATACAGTGATATAGACTTAATCATTATAGGAGGAAAATTAGTGGAGATAAGCAAGCAACGAGATAGTATTCTTAAATCAATAAATGTTAAGCTTGATAGGTTAAATGATCTCTTTTATACAATTAACTACTAGAAAAATTTATGAAATTCTAGTAGTGAATCACTTCTAGGATGATGACGATGGGAAGAGCCGATGAATGAGGATGCCATTTCACGCTGATAGAGCTCAAGTTTATGTCACCCCGGAAGGTAAGGCTGTATTTCAATGAAGTTAAGAATTAATTCCTGACCTATGGGACCACCAGGCTCGTCTTTACTAAGCCAGTCGGAGATTATTAATTTGGCTGTTTCGGCTTTAGCTCGAAAGACTCTGACATGATAGTTCATCCATGCACGGTGTTTATCATTAAAAGGTCCTAGATGATGGCTATAACAATTGGCAAATAGGTGCTGAAAACACTTCTCAGGGATTAGCTCTACGTTCTCCAACTCTATAGAAATAACGTGTTTTTGCTTTATGGATCTGCCATTCATTAAGTCTTGATAATCAGCAGTAATCATCTTAAGGGAATATAACTCTCCAGGCTTTAGGTTCCTTATTGTTTGTACTACTACGTTAGGTCCCTTAGCGCTACGCTTCATCCACAAGAAAGTATCGCCTCTTCTCGTTCGGGGGTAACGACCTTGAAGCCAAGAGTAACCTTCCAACGACTTCACAGATATGCTCCCCTTCTCAGCTGGATATATCGTCCAACCACGTAAGCCTTCCTCGAAGTCAGGATTCTCTATATGCGTGAGCTTGTAAGGATCTTTAGATAGCATTTCTCTCCTACCTTCGATGCAGTAATGTCGGTACAGCTTTCCTATCCAACGTACTATTTCCTCATCAGCGTAACCTGAAGTATATGTCATGATACCGAAGATATCTTTAAAAGCAGGATCATTAGCTAAGACATTAAACTGCATGTCCAGGAACACTTTGTAGTTAACTGATGGGTCGACGTTTAAACTTTCAGGAGGTGCATTCATATATCCCAGACAGATTATCACATGCCTTTCCACTCCAGGGAATATCTCTCGCCACTTCTTCATAGTTTGGACTAGAGCAGAATCCAATAACCTCTTTGCGTCTTCTTTTGTTGGCTGCTCGCTAAGATACTTCTCTATGGCTAATTTATAACCCAACTTCATTAGTGTTTTAACGAAAAAAGTACTCAAACGTGTTTTGTACATATCTCCACCACAGTAGGCGTAAAACACCTTATTGCGAAGGTTTTCATTCTCACGAAGTCGTTTTATAGCCTCTATCCAAGCCAGGTACTGCTTCATATCCCTGCTTAGGAATTCATCAGCTATGATCCCATCCAGCAAAGGATCTTGAAAACCTATGTTCTTTGACCAGTATTCATAAGCTTCTTCAGCTGTTATGTCTTCACACCTCAGTCCAGGAACGGTGCACTCTATTATCCACTTCCTCCCATTCCTTTTCCACTCTTCAACGAAGTGCTTATGAGATTCACTGCCACTACCTACTATACAGTTGACACTATGTAGCACATACTTCCGAAGAAACTCCCAGTCGTAGGGCCCGTATTCACGTACATGAGGATCATATCCGAATTTACAATAAATTATCTCCGGTACTGCTCTGACAATGAGGTGCTGAAGTCTACTATGTCCTTCACATTTAACTTTAACTCTATATTTTCCCATGGACAGAAAATGCATAGCCTCCAATGTGGTTAATCCTCTCTGCTCATGCATCAAGGTTACTATCCTACCAGCTTTATTACTTACAGAAACTATCAAGCTACCTGGATTCTTAATGTCTGCTGTGGAGGAAAGAAAGATCCATCCATTCCTTGGATTATAGAATTCATACTCCCTAGACTTTTCGCTGCATGGCCTAATATTGAGGAGCTCAAGAACGAAGTTATTTAAAATTCTTGGCTCCATAAACACCAACTCCACTTAGTTGTGAGATACGATAAACCTCTATAATATATTTGTCCGGACCTGGCTGGAGATCATCTAGGTATATCTTGAGTGTATAATCATTCTCTTCCGAGGGGTTTTCAAGTACTAGAGCTGTGCCACGGCATCGAATTCGCTTTATGACATAGCGTGCTGGAGCTGAAGGTATTGGTTCGTAGAACTCATATTTAATATCATGAATATGTTCAGCTAGTAAGTGTTCAATGCGTATGTTTCTCTCTCTAATATGCAAGATATCTCGTCCATCAACAATACCTTCCCAGTATAAGACCTTTTTGGCTGTAGGCTTATTAGCCTCGACCTCTTCATATTCCATACGACGTTTAATTATACTATGTACTTCTTCAGTAGTAGGAGAGGTAGCAAGTAATTGCTCAAGTTCATCTAAATTTACTATAGCCATACGGGCAAGCTTGAGGAATACCTTTATTCCATAGAGCTTGTAGAAGCCCCACTCTCTTTCATAATTAGATACAGCGCCCTCTAGCTCTGCTAGCAGTTTAGTTAGTATTTGTTGCCAATAGGACTCTTTACTCTCTCTATATTTGAAATAGGATGTGAAAGCCTTAACATAGAGACGATTTAGGTTTAACACAGCCCTTGCATGTCTCAAGATTTTCTCGAACTCTTCTCTGTAACGCGCGTTTAGTACAAGGTTCTTTACAGCTGTATACCTTTCTATAAACTCATCATATAGTGCAACACCTTTGTCCATGAACTCCCACACTTCATCTAGACAGGGCTTACAGTGCAAATACACCTCCCTGAGGAACTCATCGTGACCTCTACCATTGTCAAATAAAGGATGTCCCTTGCATACAAACATATTACCATATATGTGACCTAATGGATTCCAAACCCTTGTCGCATAAGGAGCTATGTAATATGAGCTCCTAATGGCATCATCTGTTCTGAGTAGTATTTCCGCAACTATAGGAGCTGCTTCATCAAAGTATTGCCTAGCCCATTCTGAAACTATTTTGACTAAGTCTTCATTAGGATTCCACACTAATCGCCATACTACATAAGACAGAGCATCATATCCGGGTTGTTTCGGATCAGCGCTCCAGCTAGGCAGGAAAGATAACACACCTTTAGCTCCTTTCATTAAGGCGTATTGAAGACCGGCTTGTATAAATTCAGCTGCGAAGTCCATAACTGGGCCTCCCCATTGATGGGCTCTACCTGTCTCACACTCTACTATAGTTGTATGTTTTACTGCTCCTATGGTTGGATTAAGGGGTTGATATTCCCATTGATCGGTCTCTGTTAATTTTATCGATATTAGAAAATTCTTCTTAGGAAATCCATCAAGTATCCTTTGGAGAATTTCCGGTACACTATGTTGCTCCCAGTCATTTGTAACCCACATTCTGTGATAGTAGAGCTTTCCGAATTCTTCTACAACCACCTCGTATATTGTTTCTAAGAACTTTCTATATCTATACTCGAGAGACTCGTTCTCGCCAGCGCACCTGCTGTGTATTATGTCAAAAGCTTTAAAGCTTGCATGGGGTATCACTTCGCCGATTCTTATCGCCACTCCATCTAGTTCAGGAATTCCTTTCAAAAGAGCTCTGTACTTCTCCTTTAGAGCTATCCATAAAGCAGGGTCGCTACAGCAGAGCTTAGCACCAAATTTCTTGAGCCATGAATCAGTATATATGAATTCATCTCCATATACAAGAACCTTAACATGAAGTTTATGAGCTGTATCTATGAACCTTTTGAGTAGCTCTCGAAAGCGCATGTATTTTTCATCGTGCTCACCATTCCAGGGTATAAAGTCTTCTGTCCTAAGGATAAACACATGATTGATTCCTACTCTAATTGCTCTCCTCAAATTGAGCATAGCACTCTTGAGCGAACCTTGAAGAGTCAAAGGTATGTACGTGAACCTATACTTGAAAGCTGGTCTCCTCACTTCGTTTATCAGTGGTATTGTTCTGTATATTCTCATTCGATCCCAAATGTAGTATAGGCCATACGCAATTCCAGTAGGGTCTGAGGCCTTTAACACTATCCGCTTTAAGTCGCTCTTCAACCTAGAGGAAGTTATTTGTACAGTCTCCTCTGGTAATCCTTGACACAATTTAGCCTCAATTACATTGACATTTCTGCTAGACTTTGAGGATACAATAAACCTTATACTTAGCTCATTGCCTAGCTCCTTTAAGTCTGAGATAGCCGCCTCAACTAATCTGTCTCTTAAAACATCCTCCTGGATATGGAGTTCCCAAACGGACACAAGGTTTCACCTACGGGTGGCTGAATGATATGTTCACATGAAAAGAAAAATAACGTTTTCCTTAAAATATCTCCAAGTCTAATTTAAGATGTCTTACGCTTAATTAAGGTCAGTATGATAACTATCATGAGCGCTAATAAGGCTATGCCGATAATGCACAAGGCTATGTCTCCTAAACCAAAGGCCTCCCTACTCACTGAACCCTTGCTCGGACGAGGACTTGGCAATTCTCTTCCAACGTCTTCTAGTGCTATAATGTAGTTACCCCAATCATCTCAGTTTCCACTTGGATAATATATGGCGAGAGTTACTGGGCCGCTAGCTATTAACCTATGGACCATCGACCCTACGAAGTGTACTAGTCCTCGCTCTTGTGAGGAATTAAACCAGTAAGCTAACTCCTCTCTGCTTATCAGTATGTGATAGTCGTTTCCTTTTAGGGTGAAGGCATAATAGCCGTCTATCGTCACGTTAACTGGTCTATCGGAAAACACAACTGCGTATGAGGGGAGATTTGGAGGTAAGTAGAATGCTATCTCCTCATTCTCAGGTACGACTAACGTTGTAAAATCATCTCCCATACTGTATTGTCCACAGAAAATAGTTACATTACATGTACTGATAATACGTAAGGTTCCAGGAGTCGATGAGTTAAATATCCATGGAACTCCGACGATTATGTCAGCTTCCGTGAACTCCTCGCTTCCAACGAGTTTTCCTTTTTCATCGTAGACATAGACCCTACCTGTTTCATATGGTATCACTATTAGATATCCATCGTCTAGGAACAAAAAGCCAGCAAACCATGTGCCCTTGAACCTTCCTCTTGAGTCAGCTAGCACAGTAAGAGTGTTTCCACCCCAAGTGCCGATTAGTATTCTACCCGTAGAGACAACGCGGCATGGTCGTGGGTATCCTATAGAGGTTAGGAGAACACTCTGATTCTGGATAAGAGTGTGCCGTTTAAGTACACTGCCCTTATCATCATATATCGTGACCTCTGAGTCTTCAAAAGCATATATTGTTGTGGAACCTTGCATAGTTACTTCGATTTTTCCCTTCACGCCATATATTATGAATTCTTCTCCAACCAGCAGTCCATTAGTTGATGGATATAGTGTTACTGCTTCATCTCTGTCATCTAAGAGTACGCCAAGTCTAGCTGAGGCGATGAGCTTGATGAACCAGCCATCTGATTCTCTGGCTTCAATGTCATCAAAGCTTTACATTCCATTCTATTAACTGTCTCTGTAACCAGTAACACTTGAGTGCCATCAGGCTTTATTTCGTAAACTTCAACAGAAGTACCATCCTTCCAACCTATTACGTGGAGGAAACACTCATCAGATTTAGGGGGTACATGGAGGAAGTAAGTGTAGTGAGCAGGACTATGTTTTGTTGACCTGGTGATTATATTCATTAAGACTAGGGATACTGTTAACAGGATTAATAAAATAGTACTACTCCTCATGAAGGCCACCTTAGGACTCTATATTAAGCCGAACATTATGGCTACTTTGTACACAACTGCTATTGTGTAGAGTAGCAATGCTACGTTATACCCTACCATAGCACCTGACATCAAAGGTGCACCATAACGCTCGTAGAATTTAACTCCACCTATTTTAATGGTTAGCATCTTGAGGAGCCAGGCAAGCCTATCATTGTATCGATACCATATTTAGCTGGTGGTGGCGCCCAGCTAAGATAAAAACCTGTTACGTCAAGAGGGAACCAAACGAATCTTGTCTGCGCGAATGTCATTAAGACGCCTAGAATCAGGCCTGTACCTATCCAAGGAAGTGAAACCCAAACTCCTCCTAGGGTTGGATTTATAGGTTCAAACCTATTAGGATTTCTCGTTAATCGACCGTAAACATGGTAAAGTTTACAGCCTTCATACGCTGGTAGCGCCTTAGCGCCTACTAAGTGCCATATTAGAAGGCCAAATGGTACAGAAATACTTATTGAGACGATCATCATGACTGTCATCACTTTAAAGACTGCCCTAGCTGGAACTTTACTTAGATAAGCAAGCTTTAGTGCATCACCAGTCCAAGCGTACCAACCATGCGTCCAACCCCAACAGTTTGTAAACGTGCCCATCCATCGTTCGGATAGTGTGCCAGCCCATATAAGGTCTCGTCCTTCAGGCCCAAGAACTGAGAGAACCCATTCATATGGCTTATTAGTCGCTGGGTTTACATAGAACCAACCGTAGTAGATTGATCCTTCTCTCTCCCAGCCACTTGCAGGCCCTCCCATTGCCGTATATGCGTAAACTCTAGAACGAATGAAACCATCCCAAAGTAAAGCTCCTCCTACTACGAGTAGGGTAACATCAGGTCTACCTATAAGGGCTAAGGCGAATGTGTACATTATTATGAAACCAATGATTAAAGTTACGTAAGCCATTCTGTAACTCATCAGCTCCTCTTTCTAGAGCTCCTTAAACTCTGAGGAGGCTTTCCGAAAGCCGCTCTTAACGTATTCATTATATATTTCCTATTTACAAACAGCCAGAATAACATCATACCTGGTAACATGCCGCCATAAAATAAGGGTGATAAGCCAAACGGCCACTTCTCAAGTATATCAGCGCCGTGCCAAACACTTGGATAGCCTAATGTCACGAGAATGTTTGGAGCGAAATGCCTTATTATGAATGCTAGGACAGCACTATTAAGAGTTGATATTGGTAGGAGGTAACCTATGAAGAGCCACTCTAACTGGAAGCCTATGTCCTTTATTCCATGTATTGCACTATAGAGCCAAGGAGCGTACTTCTTTATGTTTAAACTCATGAATAATGGTAATCCAATTGCAAGGTAAGCATTAGGTACTCATGGGAACATTATATTGATGAAGTAAGGGAGCGCTAATACTATGACCATCACAAACCCTATTAGAATCATTCTAGTTTTAACCACCCTATCAGGAGACCAAGGACTTGTTATAGTTAGCTGGACTTCGTGAGCCATTCTAGCTAGCGGATAAGGTAGGTCTTCTACTTCAATCCACTGCCTCCTGACGATCAACACCATAGCAGTGAACATTAAGCAGCAAATTATCGGTATGCCTATCCAGGTAACAAGAGTCGGTGCCCAGGCACTCCACGGTATTTTCTTTCCACCTAGTAAAGCTGATATCGCAATTTCCTTGGGAGGTATCCACCACTCTGGAAGTATGGGTGAAAGTTCTGGTTTAGTTAATCTAGATGAAAGTTAATATACTCATACGTATTCTTTTTGAGAGGGACGGTAGTAGAAACACTATCACAAGAAGAAAGGCATGTATTGTAAAGGGACCTTTAACCCAACCACCAGACCATGCGACTCCGAAGGCTAAGTCCCCAGCTATCATTGACAAGAATTTGTTAAACAGCGTGAATAGGATGACAATGGCTAATAACTTAATCTAAGGTATCTTGATTTTTCAGCGCTTTCTTCACTAGTGCTCTTTTTCATAAAAATCTCCCTCTTTGACCTCTCTTTCGGTAAATATTTAGATTATAGAGTATTTAAAATCTATAGTTAAATTTATAAAATGTTTTCAATAAGTTGGGCATTAAAAAATGCTTGATAACTATGTTTTGCTAGTCTTTAGGTGCTTGTCGAAGAACGCTAATATCCGCTCAAGTACTAGATTTAACGGCAGTCCATGTCCTGCTTCATACCAATATACCTCTTTTGGCTCCCCAGCTCTTTCCGCTAGCTGTCTTTGGGTTTCTGCTGGGACTATGTCGTCATACTTGCCACAATGGAATTGGATAGGTCTAGGTGCAACCAAGTGAATGAAGCTTATCGGATCCACTGGGGCGAGTATTTTGCTAAGTTGTTCGTAGTTAATTCCACACTTTTTCAATTTAGCTCTTATTGGAAGTATGGAGGGATGTCGACTTTCCTTTATTAGTAATGATAGATTGCCTCCACCTACAACTATTGCTGCAGCCTTGATTCTTGGCTCTATGCTAACGAAGAGGGCGCCAAGTATCCCACCCATGCTGCCACCAGCATAGCCTATGTTATTCTTGCTTACTTCAGGCCTCGTCTCCAGAAAGTCTATAGCTCTCCTAAGATCTACTATAGTCTGTATAATATTAGCTTTAAACTCCTCAAGCTCTGGAGAGAACAAAACCTTGCCAGGCACTCTTCTCTCTCCATGTAAGGGCGCATCTATGGAGAACGTAGAATAACCCCTCTTGGAAAACACGTCCGCTACAGGTAGCATATCCTCTTTCTTACCACCATATCCATGCAAGAACACAATACAAGGATAAGGCAAATTGTTGACTTTGGGCACGGTAAAAACGGCTGGTACACGTTGGCTATTCACGCTATCATAGTATACCTTAAATAACGTGTAGTTATTGGTTTCAGAGACTTTGGAGACTTCAGGATTCAAAGGCATGGACTTATCATACTCATATAGCATAAGGTATCTTTCTAAGTCCATCGTCACTGTAACAGTTTATCAACTATATACTTTAAATGCTTTTCACATACGAAACTTTGGAGAGTCATTATGTTATACCATAGCCTACTCTTTCATGACTAAGGAGAATAAACTTATCTAGCTGCATAAGTACATTCAAACTTAATGAAAGTTAAAGGGGAAATACTTATTTACCTTAGTTTAGCTGCACTACTACTATCATTAGTAATTCAAGTACTCCCTTCTTCACTAGGGACTGTTGACTACTACGTTCATATCGTTAATTGCTATAAGCCGCAAGTACATGATGTGAACTTCACAAAGTGGATGTGCGCTCATCCTATAGGTAGTGTTCCTTTCATGAGAGAGTCTGAATGGAGAAAGTGTCGTATTGAACTGTTTAATGGAACTACAGCATATGGTGAAGTTGTAACTGGACGGCTAGTTTTTAAAGGAACTGTAGAATTGTCCTGCATTCATATGGAAGGGTACATAATATATCGTAAAGTTCCTGGAGGTTATCTCGAAGAGAACGTTCCCATTTCTTGCTTCTCCAAAGCATTTAACCTCATCTTGATAAAGTCAGCCAAGCAAACTATTAAAATCTCCTCAGGTGAAAACACACTATGCGTAAGCTTCACTAAGTTAGAGGAACAGTATAGTCTTCCTAGTGAATATGAAGTCATAGCGAGTGGTGTTATAGTTTATTATGTGAGGACGGAGCTTGCCGAAGTATCAGGTGAGGAAAACGTGACTTTCTTCTATCTAAAAGTTCGTAAGATTAATGAAAATAAAAGAGATATAATAATGGAATATTACTATCCCGTAATCATAGTTCTCATTAAAGCCCCAGACCCCATGTTCACGTCAATAAAAGCTCTTAGCTTCCCATTGTCCACAGTTTCATTGGTATCTTTACTGATCTATATTGGGCTTAGTAAGGTTAAGAGACAGTCCTAAAGACGAACATGAAAGCTAGCTCTATAAGGCAACTTTGAAGAGATTAATTAAAGTGAAGTGATGAGAGCTATTAGTGACAGTTGTTATCAACTCAAAGTTATAAAAATGTGTATTACTTAATGTAGTATATGAGCAATAAGTTGAAGATAGGTCTCTTCGTGCCTCAGGGATGGAGACTTGACCTCCCTCCTGAGGTTCCGTCAACTGAACAGTGGAAGTTAATGGTTAACGTAGCCGTTAAGGCTGAGGAACTAGGATTTGACTCACTATGGATCTTTGACCACTTTCACACAGTCCCTAAACCTCTCAAGGGAAGGTCTGTCTTTGAGGCTTGGACTACTCTAACGGCTTTAGCTATACTAACTAAGAAAATTAGGTTAGGGACTTTAGTCACTTGTATACTGTATAGATATCCTACCGTGTTAGCAAAGATTGTAGCTAACGTAGATGTTATCTCTAATGGAAGAGTTGAGTTCGGAGTCGGTGCTTGTTGGTATGAACACGAATTTAAGGGATATGGCATACAATTCCCAAGACCTGCTAGAAGAATCAAGATGTTAGACGAAGCTCTTCAAGTAATCAAGCTGATGTGGACCAAGGATGAGGTTCACTTTAAAGGGAAGTACTTTAAGTTAGAGGGAGCATTAAATGATCCTAAGCCGGTTCAAGTGCCTCATCCACCAATACTTATTGGTGGAGCGGGAGAGAGATTAACTCTAAGAGTGGTAGCAAAGCATGCAAACAAGTATCATGTATGGGGGACTCCTGAATATTATAAGAGAAAGCTTGAAGTCCTCAAGAAGCACTGCGAAGCTATCGGTAGGAGGTTTGAGGACATAACGAAGGTACATGACGGTATAGTCATAATTGGTAGAGATGAGAGTGAGATAAAGAGGAAGATCAAGGAGTTTGAATACTTCAAATTGAGTGGAGTTACCTACGAAGGACTTAAGAAGAGTCAATACGTAGGAACCTCTGAGGAAATAATCGAAAAGGTCGCGCAATATGTAGACTTGGGAGTTAAAGAGTTCATATTCTATTTTCCAGATGCCTACACCATAAGGCCAATAGAGAGCTTTGCCGAAAAAGTGCTTCCTGAGTTGAAGAGAATTTAATCTAATACCTAATGACTAGTGATGGAGGCACTTATAAACTGCCTATCCAACTAGATCAAAGGAATGAGATGACCATAGACCTAGATGAAGTTAGGAATTCAGATAAGGAGACGTATCTGAGAGCTCTTAGAGCCGTTAAGAGGAAAAGAGTTGTAAAATTTACATTTATGCCTAGTGGAATGGTCGTTTGGGGAGTTTATAGTAAAAAGAGGGAGAAATTATACCTCATAATTCCAGACCTTTATTGCTCTTGTCCTGGATTCCTTATGAATGTGGTCATGACTAGGAGGAAGAAGTATTGTTATCACATGGTGGCTCAAAAGTTAGCCGAGAAGAATGGAATTTATGAAGAAGAAATCCTTAGCGATAATGAGTACCTTAGTTTTTTAAATAAGATTAAGAGGTATATAACCTCCGTTTAGCTCTACTCTGAAAGTTGAAGGTCGATGTACTCTAGAGCTCTACTGTCACTTCGGCTCTTGTCTCTATTCTCTCTATTTTTCCGTCTCTTAGGTAGACTATCCTATCACTAACATCAATCATCTTCAGGTCGTGTGTTGCAGTGACTATAGTGACTCCTTTTTCCTTATTTAGAGTTCTTAGTAAGTTGATGATTTCAAGTCCTGTTTGTAAGTCTAAGTTCCCTGTTGGCTCGTCAGCTAGAACTATGGCGGGATCATTAGCCAGTGCTCTAGCGATAGCTACTCTCTGTTGCTGGCCACCGCTCAGCTCACCTGGCTTGTGATGTAGCCTATCTCCTAGGCCGACTATGGTTAATAGCTCGGTTGCCTTCTTTATCCTCTGCTCTCTTGGAGTTCCAACGAAGATCATTGGCAACATTACATTTTCAAGAGCTGTCAGTACAGGTATTAGGTTAAATGTCTGGAATATGTACCCTATCTTCCTAGCTCTTAGCCATGCAAGCTCATAAGCGTCTAGCTTGCTGATGTCTACCTCATCTATATATACCTTACCTCTAGTCGGTCTGTCCAAGCCTCCTATCATGTTGAATAATGTGGTTTTGCCTGAGCCAGAGGGGCCCATTATTGAGACATATTCGCCCCTCCTGACCTTTAGGTTAACTCCATCGAGCGCTTTAACTACATATTTACCCATGTAGTAGTATTTAGCTAGATCCTCCGTCTCAACAGTATACTCATACCTCATGTTCTCACCTACACCTCATATCTTAAAGCTTCTGCCGGATTAAGTTTTGCCCCTATATAGGCCGGATATAATGTAGCGGCCATACTGAGTATTATAGAAAGTACTATTGATACTATTAGTAGTGCTAGCACTGTTGGTAATGCTATGGGAATTATTGTCCTCGGCATTAGCATGGCTTCTACTATCTTACTCATTGGGTCGGCTACCTTACCTCCAAGTGTTATGTAACCATAAACTATTGCTGCAATTAGACCAGCTGCATAACCTAGTATACCTCCAATTCCTCCCATTATTATGGACTCATTCAAGAAGAGTATTAGTACATGTCTGTCAAGAGCACCTAGACATTTTAGTGTTCCTATTTCCTTATAGCGCTCTGCCACAGCTATTAGCATGCTGTTGGTAATACCGACTGCGCATACTAGTAGCGAGATGAACAGCAACCAATATTGATACGTCTGTATACCTGTTGTCCCTGTGTAAACACTCTGTATGGCCGCCATCATCATCAACGAATTCAGAAACGCTATGCCCAAGACTACAGCGGCTGTAGTGATAGCTGCTCTCACGAACCTCTTTCTAATACTCTCCAGACTCAATCTGAAGGCCTCTGAGAAGGGGAACCTTATTTCACCTATCTCCCAGGTTCCTACCTCGCTCTTTGACATGCTATCATCCTACGCCTCATTCCTACCTAACTTTAGGAGTAAGTTAATATTTTAACTTTTCTAAACAAATGTAAGCGTTCTATAATTAGCTCTAACCTTATACACTTAGCTAGCCTTCATTTTAGGAAGCATGCTTTCATGGCGACCAAAATCAGTTTATGGATAATAATTCTAAGATAGCTTTTTGTACCTAGCGAGCATATGACTCACGTATGCTTAAAGAGGACATTGAACATATAGTGAACTTAATAGCTAAACGAACTTCAATGAAGAGAAGTGAAATACTGGACCTAATAGAGAAGAAAGTAAAAGAGTTCGAAGGGCTCATCGATGAGTATGCCGCAGCTCTCATGGTAGCCAAAGAACTAGGTGTACATGTTCTAGAGAAACGAAGGACACTAGCTGCTCCTCTCAAGATTAAGGACCTAGTTCATGGATTGAGGAACGTAACTATCTATGCTAGGGTGCTCAACGTGATGCCTGTCAAAAAATATACCGTGAATGGCAAAGAAGTCTCTGTAGCTAAAGTAATGCTAGTAGACGAAACTGGAATAGTGCCCCTTGCCCTATGGAATGAGAAGGTTAAGCTTGTTGAAAAGTTGAAGCCTAACTCCCTGGTGAAAGTTACGCGAGCAGTTGTTCGGAAGTTTAAGGGATCTTTAGAACTATCACTAACTAGTAATAGTGAAGTAGAGCTAGTTGATGAGAAAGAAATAGAATTACCATCTATATCTGAGCTAACTCCTCAGGATTACAAAGGCGAAAGCCTTATAGTCCGTGTTGAAAGAGCGCTGAAATCCTTAGTGTACTCTAGGAGATTAGAGAAGCAGAGAAATGTTCTCTGTATTAGAGGTTACGATATGAGGGAAAATAGAAGGGTTAGGATAGTAGCTTGGGACTCGTTAGCAGAACTCTTTGGCAATGTAGAGATCGGAGACATAATTAAAATCACTAATGCAAAGCTATTGAATGTTGATGATGAATTCTGTGAATATTTACTGACCAAATGGTCGACACTTGATAAGGTTGATAAGTCTCACGTTGAGATCGAAGGAGGGGTAAAAGCTCCTTCTTCAGTAAGTAATCACATTAAGAGCATTGATATAGAGGGATATATCGGTTATTTAGAGCCAAGGGGTATTTACACTTCTCGTTTAATGCTCCATGATTTTTGTAATGCAGTTTTCATAAACCTTTCGAGTTCCTTAACTTCGCAACTACTACTTCACATTTCAAACTGGTGTTCTACAGATATTAACAAGATATTTGAACACAAAGTTAGAATCGAAGACGTTGATGTAATAGAAGTTGATAGCTTGCCTATACTTAAGACGAATCCATGGTCTTCTATTAGTCTAGCGGAGGAGACACCCAAATTCCAGTGGACTAGAAAGTTGTTCATAAAGGACCTAAAAGAAGCGTTTACCATTAGAGCGACTGTTCTTAAGGCCAACTTAAAAATCGCTGTATATGACTTAGCTAAGAGAGTGTTTAAACGTAGCCTAGAGCGAGAAAGTCAACTTGGTAATTATGTTCCAATAGGATCACTACGATTGATACTTGAAGACGGTATTGATCAGGCACTAGCACTAACTAACAGTTGGAGAGTTATCAGCAACCTCTTCAACATAAATCAAGAGGAAACAACAGAACTAGCCCTTACTCCTGAAGTACTTAAGGAGGTAATCGAGTACGCCAGAGAAGAGTTAGAGGGGAGAGAATACCTTTTCTCAGGGTTCGTTGCTAGCTCAAAGGGAGACAGCAAAATATTGATAATCGTCGATGTAGAACCTATAAATCTTAGTTATGAGATTAAGTTACTCGAAGATTATGCACGATCGTTAGAGGAGGTTAAGAGTTATGGGAAGGAGGAGAAGAGGTAGGAGAAGGCGAATATACAGGCCGAAGAAGAGAATACCCAACATATTTTCGTGTCCGCGATGTGGAAGGAAAAGCGTTGGAGTCAGTATTAATAAGAAAGAGGGAATTGTCACCGTTAAGTGTGGAGCGTGTTCATTAGAGTCGACATTCGAGTATAGTGAGGGATTAAAGACAGTTGATTACTATAGCAAGTTCGTAGATGAATTTTATGAAAAGAGCATTTCAGGTATAGCTCTACCTCCGCCTACAGAGTCAGTACCTGCCAGCACTTCATCTGGTACCGTCGAGTCTGTAAAATAGGGTAAGGAGCATGTTAAGGATAGGCAAAGTTGAAAGATACATACTAGAGAGAATAGATAAAGAAGGAGCCATACACATGACTCTCATAGACCCTGATAAGACAAGCCCCGAGGAGGCTGCGGAGATATCTAGAGAAGCGGAAGCAGCTGGAACTTCAGCGATTATGGTCGGTGGGAGTCTAGGAGTTTCTGAGGCTATGACGGATGAGTTAGTAAAAAGCATTAAAGAGAGAGTTAGAATTCCAGTTATACTATTTCCTGGTAGCATTTCTGGCGTAAGCAGGTATGCTGATGCAATATGGTTCCTATCAGTTTTAAACTCGAAGAATACATATTATGTAATTGGCGCTCAGGTACAGGGAGCTGTTATAGTCAAGAAATATGGTCTTGAAAGCATACCTCTAGCCTACTTAATTTTAGGTGAAGGAGGCGCTGTAGCACTGGTGAGTGATACAACGCCTCTTCCATTCTCAAGACCTGACTTAATAGCGGCCTACGCACTAGCAGCTGAAATGCTCGGTTTTAGGTTTGTCTACTTAGAAGGTGGTTCTGGTGGTTCACCCATTCCCCCAGATGTTATAATGAGTGTTCGAAGGACTGTTAAGATACCCATAGTCGTTGGAGGTGGCATAAGGAACTATGAGCTAGCTAAGAGAGCTACAAAGGCTGGAGCTGACGTGGTCGTAACTGGAACAGTTGTTGAGGAAGCTAGAGATGTAAGAGATGTCATCTCAAGAATTGTGAGTGGAGTCAGAGAGGGCGCTGCCGTCAGGCTAAGAGGAGAAATTCCTTAGTTATGGTATTACTTGAAGATGAGCTAGGAGAACAACTGTTATCAACGTTAGCGCTGCTGCAATTACATATGTCGGATGTATCTTTATACCCTCAATCTCCTCTTCGAAGAATCTAACTAGGCCTGCTCCTGAAAGCGGTGGTGGTGCCTCCTCTCGTCTTCTCCTCCTCCTCGCCGACATATAATCACCTGATAACTATCTTATTTCTTCGATTTTAAGTTTACTTTCCCTGCCCTTAGGTGGTATTATTGCACTGAGGCCTCGTGGATCTTCTATTATCACAGTTACTTTTCCATGACCCTCTAGGACCTTGTTTAGCTTCTTTAAGATCTCCTCACCGCGTTTGATCTGCTCATGTGTATCGGCCCATCTCATCATGATTATCAACGCCTCCCTTATCCTGTCAAGAAGACCCTCAAGACTCATTATCACAGCTTCAGCAGCTGGTCCTGGGTCTATCGTTGCTTCTAGCTCTGGGACTTCAACTCTAGCACTTTCAGACCTTATAACTAATGCCTTCAAGTCTTCTTCATCCTCTATTGGATATTCAATTCTACAAGGCTTCTTGTCCTCTAATGAATAAGCTCTCTTGAACACGTAACCACAAGTGTAACATTTCATTGAGTATACATATATTTTTCCAATGTAAGGAGCATCATACTCTAACTCTCTCACAACTAAGGTCCTCTCTTTACACATAGGACATTCTTCAACTCTCTGAAGTACTGTCTTTCCTTTGAACCAATCATGCTCCATTTCCATCAAACCTCTTCACTTGTTAACTTCTTTCTACACTTAATAAATACTCCTTAAATCCCAAGCCAGACCTCATTCTTCGCCTCTAGTATCCCTCTAGTAGAATAATTTGCTTTCGTAGTGGAATATTCGGTGGTCATCTTTAAAGGTCATCAAGATGTAGTCAGTTTTAATACTCTCGCGGATTACTTATTAAAATAGGTTCATGTATCTATCAATGGTGCCTATATGTCGTCTGATGAAGATGTCGTCAAAAAAATGGCTAACCTGATCAGAGCTGGTGCTCAAATGCTTCAAGAATCTTGTCCCCTCTGTCGAACTCCTCTCGTCAGGCTTAAGTCTGGAGAGATTATATGTCCCAAGTGCGAGAGAAGAGTTTATATAGTAAAGGACGAGCTAGAGGAGAAGGGCTTAATAACTAAGCTCACCATTCAAAGTATTGAAGAGACCATAACGATGAAGTTGGGAGAGTTAAATAGAGTCTTGAAAGAGACTACAGATCTTGACGAAATGTATGATGTGTTGAGAGTGCTTATAGCAATGTTGGAGGCTGTGGAGAGAATAAGAAAAATATCCAGATAAAGCAGTCCTGGAGGCATATGACACGAGTTAAGGTTATTAGGTTTGTGGATGGAAAGAAAGTAAAGTATTCAGAGAAACGTTGGCAATTATTGAGGATTCTGAGGGATAGAGCAATTAAAGTTCTAGAGGCTCTCGAGGCTCATGGTTTAAAATCTATAGTCCATGGTAGTGTAGCTAGAGGAGATGTTCATAATGGTAGCGATGTGGATGTAGTAATACCTTATCAACTACCATCGTATGTGGTTGAAATGGCCCTTGAAGCTTATGGTTTTTCTCCATTTAAGAAGATGATATCACAGGCGACTCCTGTACACGCTATCAAAGCTCACATATATATTGATGAGACAACCATCGTGACCTTTCCCTTAACTCCCCTAAGTGGTTTAGAGAGAGAGTTCTATAAGTTTAGTGGCGAACTAACACTGTCTGAGCTTTATGATAATAAGAGAGTTCCAGGTGTCGATAAGAGGTTAATGCTAATAATCCCTACAGAGGAGGGGCATGTAGAAAGATCTATAATAGGAATTGAAAGAGAAGTTGCGAATTTCTTAGGAGTCTCATTGAACATTGTTGAGGAAAGAAAATCTATACTACTCAGAAGAGACGAACTTGGAAGGACAGGCGTATTTATCAGGAAGTTAATAGGTAAGGATCAGTGCTTTGAAGAAGCTCTAAAAGAGCTAGCTAAGTCCAATAATATCTTGCGTAAGAAGCTAATAGAATGTGGACTTATCTAATTTGAATCTCGTTAAAGCTACTAGACCTCCCAATGACTTAAGCTTAGCTCCTGCCTCTCCTCTTTCACTTATGATGATCACCTTCCCTCCGAAGGACTCAACTCTTCTTATGATACTCATTAGATCTTCGTTTTCAGGCAACGTTCTCACTAATTTGTCAAGGATTATTAGTCTATCAATAGCTCCCATCTCACATGCAACCTTTACTTCATTAAAGCCAACTACAACCCTTAGCGGATCTTTCACTAGTCTTTCATAAACCTCATTGACTTGACGTTGTTCATACATTAAGCGAGCTTCTTTGAGCATTGATTGAGCAACGTCACTTCTTAAGAATTCATATATTCCAGCTAGTCCACCTTCGCTAACTTTGAAGACCCTTACATCAGATTCTTCATAAATACTTCCCTTTCTAAGGACTTCAAGAAGCCAATCTCTAAGCAAGGTTGGAGATAGGATTATTACAACTGTAGCTTCATATCGCTTTATAACTCTCTTTAAGTATGATACCACTTCGCCAAGATAACTTTCATACATTAACCTCAAGCTTTCGGTTCTAAGGCTCTTCCTGTATTTGTTAGCTATTTCAACTAGTGGTACGACTCCTCCTATTCCGAGGATTCCTATTACTGAATAATCATCCCCCACGGAAAGTACAACTGCGTGACTCCTCGGTCTAACGCTTCTCTTGAGAAGCTCAAGTTCGAAGTTCAGTATAATTTCCTTCTCTATTACTATCTCCTTGCCAGGGCTTACGAGTATTGTATGATGACAACCTTTAACGTGAAGGTCCTCAGGTGCTTCTATGATTATCCCTTTAACTCTTAATCTATTTACAAATTCAGAGAATTCCATGTCCTCTACTCTTATTCCTAAGTAAACCCTAATCTTCTCGCCTCTTTCACTTCCAAATTCTCTTTCTATTTTAGTACTTCTCTTCGTCCAGGCACGTATTATATCTCCTTTCCTAACGATTAACGTTAGATAGTACAGGTCCTCAACATCTTCTGGAATGAGTCTCAACTTTTGATTCTTGAGATCCAGTTCCAGTATCTTCATTACGATGCCCTCATCACAGTATTCCTAAAAGTATTTCTACACCTGTCAAAACTCTTGAAACTACAGTCCAAGCGCTTAAAGGACTCTCATATATTGAGATTACGTTATTAGTTAGGCCCTTGATATCATCTGAGAATTCTCCTGCTTGAAAGGCTCCTATTATTAGAGCTGGTCTTCTCTCTTTTGCTAATTGCTCGGCTAATTCCATAACTTTAACTCTGATACCAGCTTCATCAAGCAGAAACATTCTAGAGGGATTGAGCTCATTTATCAATTCTCTTATTCCGCCCTTTTTAACTTCTAGTAGAGGCTCATCAGCTTGTGGTGGTACCCTGCCCTCTATCAACAACTGTTCCATTAATCCCACGAATCTCATGTAATGGCGCGGTAATCTTACATTAGGGTTAACATAGATTACTTTATTGTCATACGTGTGTACGTATACTTCTAACATCCCTCTCTTGTTAAGGGGTGATTCGAGAGTCTCAAGAAGACATAAATGAGTTATATCTGGTCTACCCCTCTTCTTCCAATCCTTTAGCTTTTTCATCGCACTATAATGGTATGAAATGTCTAAAAGAACTTCACTAGGCTTTTTATCTCTCCTCTGAGCGTAACTCTTGATTACTTTATGGAACCAAAGTTCTTTGGGTACCAACTCTATGCCAGCTTCCCCTAGTATTAAAAGCAATTTCTCCATAGCCTTAACTCTTTACACGTTTTACTCTTAAATTTATAAAGGACTAATTAAAGTGTATCTCCTGTGAAGTCAATGAAATACATTGAAAGGGATATAGCTAAACAGAGGATTGAGTATTTGTTAAAATTAGCTAGAGCTGTTTTCGATAAAGACAGGGAACTAGCACAGAGGTACGTAGAGATAGCTCTAAACATATCAAGAAGAATGAAAGTAAAGATCCCCTTGACATATAAGCTATTTATTTGTAAAAGATGTAAGAAACTTTTAGTTCCTGGGGTTAATTGTAGAGTAAGGATAAGGCAGAGGAGAGAGCCCCATCTCGTAATAACGTGTCTTGAGTGTAAATATATAATGCGCAGACCAATTAAAAAGAATAAGAGTTCAAAAGAGACCGATATAAGTTCTTAAAACTAATAGCAATTAGCAGTCGGGACTCAAAAGTAATCTTGAACTACTTTGGTGATCCTTATTAAGTCCAGCACTGTTAACTCCCTAACTCTGCTTGCTCTTACTTCTTTATGAATTCTTTCAACAATCTCGCTTGCTAACTTCTCACTCAGCCCCCTTCTCATTAAGTACCTTCTAAGCACCTTCATCCACAGCTTATTTCGCTGAGTAAATAAGTCCCTTACTACTTCTTTGAAGAGTATTAGCTCATCTGGAGACAGTTCTGGTTCCTTCCTTTCAATTCTTAAAGTCATTGAATCCACTTTAGGTATAGGATGAAAGTAGTACCTAGGTATGTAGAGAGCATGTTTCACTATTGCATAAAGCTGAACCATTATTGTGAGCCTCCCGTAATCTTCACTACCAGGTTCAGCTAAAATTCGCTGGGCTACTTCCTTTTGATAGGTTAGTACTGCTAGCTCGAAGGGTACTTCCTCTAACAACTTGAAAGTAATTTCAGTTGAGATAGAATACGGCAGATTTGAAATCACCTTATTAGCCTCTGGAAGTTTTATTTTCAGCGCATCACCGTGTATTATTTCCACATTGCTTATTCCATTCAAGACTTCTCTCATGGCCTCAACTAGTCTCCTGTCTATTTCTATGGTAATTACTCTACTTGCTTCTTCTGCTATTCTCTTCGTCAAGAAGCCAAGCCCTCCACCTATTTCTAAAACTATATCGCGTTTAGATAGATTTGCACACTTAACAACCTTGTCTATAACTTCTGCGTTGACTAAGAATGTCTGTCCTAGGCTTTTCTTAGGCCTGATGTTATACTTCTTCAGGAGGTATATAGCATATCTTCTCAAATCTTGATTAAGAACCATCGACCTCCTCGAGTCACTCATGGCAGCGTGGTATATAAGGTTTTAGTAGCCCTAGCAGACTAAGTACGAGAGATAATTACTAATGAGGGGAGTTGATTCTACTCTATTATGAGTAAGAGTAAAGAGGAAGAAGTAGAGTACGAGTTAGACCTCGAAAGAGTTAAAGAGTTAATCAAGAAGCTTGACGTTAAGAGAGCGCTATTACAAATGCCTGATGGTTTGAAAGCATGGAGTAGCTTGGTTATCGATGAGTTGGAGAGAATTGGCGTTGAAGTCGTGCTCGATGCTGGTCACACTTGGGGAATATGTGACATTCCCTTATACAAAGCTAAGCTCATACATGCTGATGCTATAATTCACTACGGTCACTTAGATATCAATGGCTACTTCAAAATTGACAACATTAAAGTCATTTCCGTGCCAGCTTATTATAAAAGAGAAATATCGGTTGACGTTTTGAATGAATTGGTGAATGTTCTAAAACCCTTCAAGGCTATTGGCTTGTCTTCGTCCATACAACATGTGAAGGAATTATTTAGAGTCGGTAAGTATCTGAAGGACAGAGGTTTCAACGTCTACATCGGTAGATCAAAGTTGTCACTCTTCAGACCAGGTCAGATTACAGGATGCGAGTTAGGTGCTACGCTTTCAATTAACGATTATGTAGATGCCCATGTATGCATATCTGGTGGGATATTTCATGCAATTGGCATAGCAATAATGACAGGAAAGGACACATTCTCGCTAGATCCTTATAAAGGAGTGGTCGAGTCTTCGAGAGTGAGAGAATTCTTGAAGAAGGTTCTTGTGAAGAAGCTTTACAATTTAACAATTGCTATGGAGGCTAATATCTTCGGGATTATCGTGTCACGAAAGCCTGGACAATACAAGCTTGCTCTTGCACTTAAAGCTAAGAGAGAACTTGAAAAACGTGGCAGAAAAGCTATCGTCATAATATCTGATGAGGTAAGCCCTACTGCGATAGCTAATATCAGAGGTGTTGATGTTTTCGTAAATACTGCCTGTCCTAGATTAGCTATCGATGAACTCGAATACTTCGAGGGAATAATCATGATAAACTTGAATGAGCTCAAGTATGTAATTTCTAATAACATGGAGGGCTATACTTTGAGGGATGCCCTTTCTTGGAACATGAACCTAAACTTTATAGACATGAAATAAGGCCCATTAACTCCTTGAATGTCTTCTACCATGGTGTAAACACATATCATCACAACGTATTATTATAATGGGGTGTAAGAATGAGAAAAGAGATTATCTATTTCAATGAGCCAGGTCCACAGAATACGGATGCAGTAATTGAGGCTGTGAGGAAGAGGCTTGAGGGTTCTAGAATTAGGTATGTTGTGGTAGCCTCGGAAAGTGGAGTGACTGCCTTAAAGGTAGCGAAAGCGTTGAAGGACTTAAATGTCAAGGTCGTTTGCGTGTCAGGCTATGCTGGGATTAGAAGAGTAGAAGGTCGTCCTTGGCCTGATATAAGAGATAAGGTAAGAGAAGAGTTAGAGAATTTGGGTGTGAAAAATATTAGAGGAAACATCTTGGATATTCAAGAGCAGTGCGATTGATTATCAGTTTTTAGGAGATGCCTCTCCTTCGAGTATAATGCATAAGGTTTTGAGTAGATTAATGGGATACGGTTTCAAAACAGCTATAGAGATTACACTACTTGCAGCAGATGTAGGAGCAATTCCAATAGATGAAGAAGTAGTTTCTATTGCGGGAACTGGTTGGCTTGGTGGTGCTGATTGCGCGGTAACCGTGAAACCCTCGGTTCTACCAGATGCGTGGTTCTTGGATATTGAAAGAGGGATTGAAGTCAGGGAGATAATCGCTATGCCGAGAGTGAAGTTCTCTAAGCGGTTGATAAGGGTACTTGAGGGAAAGTCTATCTAGGCTTAAGAGAATAACTGATATCTCCACTTCAACTCTTAACGACTAACGTCTTAACTAAATACGACTATAAGGAGTTAAGCCGCCATGACAGTTATGCAATATTTAAATAAAATGTCGGGAGTCTATAGTTAAGGTGAGTTTGATGGTAACTCCAAAGAAGCTTATTGTGGTTACAGCAAGCTACGATCCCCTTAGAAAGAGGATTATGAGAATAGTTAATAATGTCGCTTCTCAAAGAGGGCTTGAGATTAAGGTGAAAGAAGAAGACTGGATATTTCTCAGCAAGTACGGAGAGAAAGACGAGTTAGGTGGAGCGTCAATTCCTCAAGTATTCATAGAGTACGACGATGGTTCAATAAAACATGTACTAACTAGAGTTCCCCTGAATGAAAGAGGAAGACCAGATAATCAAGCTGCTGAGAGCATCATATTAAGAGCTCTTCAGGAGTAATACTCTATCCTCGGGTTGGGATATGAAGGTTTTATTTCTCGGAACCTCAGCTGCAGAGTGGTACCCTGCTCCCTGGTGCAGATGCAAGCATTGCACCTCAGCTAGACTACATGGTGGAAGGGACATTAGAGCACATTCCTCGGCGGTTATAGTTCCCGATATACTTATTGATATGCCTCCAGACGTAGTAGTATCAGCAAACCGCCATGGAGTGGACTTGACAAAAATAAGAATAATTCTAGTTACTCATCCTCATGATGATCATTTCAATCCTAGGCTCTTGCTTATGAGAAGACCCCCTAGTAAGATCGACGGAAAACCTGTAGGTCCTAGGGTAAGCAACTTAGAGGAAGTTCTCGTATGTGCTTCAGCACAAACCATTAAGTTGCTGAAGGAAAGCTTGTCTTCATCGCTTGAAGAATTAAAGGTAGAGGCAATGTCCCTAGAGCCGTTTAAATGGACAGTCTTACGTACAAAATCAAAGGTACTCCCCTTACCAGCTAATCATATGAAGAGGTCCGGTGAAGCGTTTATTTATGTCATTGAGGAGGATGGTAAGAAGCTACTTTATGCTGTGGATACAGGGCCTCTGAGTAATGAAGTTATAATGGCTCTCAAAGAAGTCAGTTTAGATCTCGTGGTTTGTGAGGCAACAATTGGATTACTCTCTGCTCCTCATCCCATCGAGCATATGAGTATCGAGACAGCCAAAAGACTGCGAAGTAAATTAGTAGATCTCGGAGTTATAACTCCGCAAACACCCTTTGTACTGACTCATATCTCTCCACATTGGTTCCCTCCATACCACGAAATAGCTGAAGAATTAGAGAGGCAAGGCTTAATCTTAGCTTATGACGGAATGGTAATAGAGGTTTAAAGATCTAGAAGTTCTTACAGTCATGCTCAGTAAGCTAATTAAGCTAGGCAAATTGAGGGTAGTCATAAACTGCGAAGAAGCAGTAGCTGAAATGATGAGTAAAGTCATAAGATACATTAATGAAGTTAATAGGAAAGTAACACTAGACAAGATAGTTAACGTGTACCTCTTTAAAGAGCTATCTGATATGGAGGAATTCATCGAGCTTAAAGGACTGAGGCTAGGTGTAAGCATTATGGTTAAAGGTATGCTATCCTATCATGAGGCTTGGGATAGTATACCCACACTCTACTTCTCTCATGAAATACATAGGAAGTATGGTAATGCTATGTTAAGAGCACTAGTGCATCATGAGGTAGTTCACGCCTTACTTCATGGAGAGATAGTTTATTATGTACTTCCCGCAGACCTTAACTATGGTGACTTGACTCTAGCCGAGGCATACTTGTTGTTTTCAGGTGTTAAGGATTTTGAAGTATCAATGCTTCTCAAGGAGATAGGCCTGGGATTACATCAAGAGCCTTTGGTCAAATATCACTTACGGGAAATCAAATTTGATGAGACTCTCATCAAGACAATATTACTACTGATGCCCTTAATTGAACTCTTTAATTACCTTAGAGATGAGATTAAAAGTATTCTCAAATCTATTAATCTGAATTTCAATGTCTTGGTTACATTAAAGAACGACCTAATAGAGTGTATTAGTACATTTGACAAATTTAGCAGGATAGTGAATTGGTATTTAGAACATTGGCAGAGAGATGAAGAGTTCTAAATGATCAAACAGTACTTTAAGTGACTAGCTTAACAACTTAAACGCTCAATACCCATTCAACCAACGCTACCATTAACTACTTTGGTTTGAAGTTATCTTGATGATGAAAGTTTTATTGAAAGAAGGTGGCATGTTATTATTTAATGAAAAGAAGAGAGAAGTCATAATAGTTACAAAGCATCGTATGCTAATGTTGAGTTATGATGAGTTTATTTCGCAATTGAAGGAGGACCTTAAGGGTTATTGCTAGTATTTAAACTCCCAGTTCCACATCCTTTGAGCTAGCTTACCATCGTACAGGAACTTATCTTTGAGTCTTTCTGCATCTCTTACTTTTCTTTGATGACAAATTAGAAACTCTTCTACCCTTTGGGCAAGCTCTATCTTGCACTCACCACATAAGATCTCCCCATTAATGCACTTCCTGTACCTTTCTTCAAGAGCTTCATTGGATGGCTCAAATAGTATTTTAAACCATTGAAATACACAGCAAATATCAGGGTTTCCTCCTTTCTCTCTTTGCTCTTTAACTGTTGGTTGACCTCCAGTGAAGGCATTCATCACTTTTTTGGCCGCAACTTTGGGATCATCACTGAGGAATATGGCGGTTTCAGGTTTCGATGCTGACATCTTGGAATCTATACCCTCCAAGCCGGGTATGAATTTAGACATTATACCAGCCGTCTTATAGTATCCTATCTTTGGAGCTACATCTCGCTGAACTCTGAAGTAAGGATCCTGATCGATGCCATAAGGTATTAGGCACCTTTTCTTCTCAAAAAGAGTTGGAACTATTTGAAGTGCTGGATAAAATATTAGCCCTATCGACGTCTCTCCATTGAATCCAAACACAGCCTTAACTAAAGACCAGTTAATCCGCCTAGCAACCACTACAGCTGCTGTGTATAGATGCTTTATATATTCTCTGTCCTTGAATATGAAGGTTCTATCAGAGTCAAATCCCAAAGCGATTATATCTAAAATTGTTCTATTAACTAATTCATCAACTCGCCTTAAACTCTCCGTCTTCTTAGCTAAGTACTTTTCTTCGTCAGGAATCATTATGTAAGCATTAACTTTAAACTTCTCTTGAAGCCATTGAGTAAGAATAAATGGTGTAATGTGACCTAAGTGCATTGTGCTCTTGCTAGGAGCTATCCCAGTGTATAGGAAAAATCTCTTTCCTTCAATGTAATCTTTCAGTACTAAGTCCAAGTCTCTATGGGCGTAGAATATTCTCCGTGAAAGTAGTAGATGAAGCTCTCCAGCTATCTCTTTAATGGTAGAAAGGAGTTCTCCGGTAATTTCGTAAGCCCCGAAATCCTCTAGTAGCTTTTTGTAGTCGACTACCCCTTCTACCTCCCATGGAGTGACACGGAAGCTTGACATACTCTCACTATTCATTGTACACCTGCTCCTTGGTATAATAACTAACATAAGATAGGTAATAAATCTGTTTTCATGAAGTAGATAACTCGCTAGATGCGCTATTCGGAAGCATACATTTTGATGAGAGAGTCCATGAACGATGATATATATCTAAGCACGATATCTAAACTTAGCTTTGGAATGCTAACTTCTGCCGTTAAGTAGCCCTTGTACCCAATGCTCCTAAGTGCTTTCATTACAGAAGGCCAGTCCACATCGCCATATGGTGGGAGCACGGCAATGGCTGCTCTGTTTAGTAGCTTCATATCCTTAACATGAACAGCTCTTACATAGTCTTTTAGACATAGTATCCAGTGTTCTGGATAGCCAAATGGAATCACATTTCCTACGTCAAAATAAACGGCTATAGGATCACTGTTTAACATAGAGTTAGCCTCCTCCACGAATCTAAGCATTTCAAGAGGAGTGAAGATGAAGTTATTCCACACATTTTCTACACCAATAAGTATGCCTAATTGTTCAGCTAACTTCCCGATCTCCACTATCGAACTCAGCGCCAACTTCCAAGCTTCTCTATAGGGTAAGTCCTTGGTGACTACAGCTGGAACTATTAGGACTACTTCAGCCTCTAGTACAGAAGCGAACTTTACGGCTTTTTTAGCCGCTTTTATACCTGTTTCCCTCACAGAGTTTAACGGACTACTTAGAGGATATTTCCATTGAAGTCCTCCCACTATACTGCATACATCAAGTCCTAGTTCCTTAGCCATTTTTCTAATTTTATGAATTTCATCCTCTGAAGAAGTTATTGAGAACTCGCCTTTTTCGCTAAGCCTAAGTTCAATACCATTAAATCCAGTTGTAGAGGCTAAGTTAAGCAATCTTGATATTGAAAATTCCCTTGGAAATGAAATCTGTGAAATGGCTTTTTTCAGCATATTAATCACTAATCCATTTGATGTTGTCCATAAAAGCTTTTAGGAATTCCCTTTCTACTAATTTTACTCATCTCATTGAAGAGTAAAAATTAACTAATTCGTGTAATGTGAGATTGTTTACTTTTAAGTTTTGAAGATAAGCAAGCAATTTCTCAAATTCATAGAGAGAGTGAGTATTTGCACAAATTTCGAGAGAGTGTCCCCATAAACTTAGTACGTAAGTACGTCCTGTTAGTTCCGAAGCTTTGTTGAGTATTGAAGCTATTTTAATGACCAGCTCATACCAAGTGATAACCCTCTTTTTGATAACTCTCGAAACTAATTCATCTAGTCCTTGTTCCAATAATACACTAATTAGCACTCTAAGAGCCATTTCATTAATAAGTGCTCGTATTACGTGCGAAGGAGAGGATAATACCCTATTATCAAGAGGGGCCGTAACTCGAATTGCATACCTATCTTTACACAATTTAACATGAAATGGTGTTATCGTTCTCGCGTATTCATATCCAACTACTCTAACAACCTTAGCTATGCTTTCAGTGTACGCGCCAAATGGATAAGCTAAGCCATGAATAGGCCTATTAACAATATCTTCTAAGAGTAATTTGGATACCCACAGTTCGTTGTATACTTCTTCGGCTCTAAGCTTTGTTAAGCAAGCGTGACTCAGCGTATGTGAGCCTATTTCGTGCCTCTCGGCGAGCCATGCTAAGTCCTCTCGGGAGAGCCATAGAGGCCCTTTGTCAATTCTATTAGCAATTATGAAAAAGGTACCACGAAAGTCATAAGCTTCTAATAGATACGCGAGCTTTAAGTCCGTTTTAAAACCATCGTCAAAGCTAAGGGTTACAATAACTCCCATGCTCTCACGTCTGAATCATGGCGGCTATGCTTCATTGAGCGTATTTATAAAATAGCTCAAATAAGCGAATTAGTTTTTGGGATACTTCATCAATATTATACCTTGAAACATAGTTATATCCGTTCAGGCCATAGTTACGTTGGGACTCTTCATCGCTAAGTATGTCCAATATGGCGTTAGCTATGCTTTGAGGATTTGGATCCACGATAACGCCACAGTTGGCCTTCTTGACCAACTGTGCTGAGTCGCCTATTGAAGATGTGATTATAGGTATTTGAGAAGCCATGTAGTCTAAGAGTTTATGAGGAAAGGCATACTTTACGGACTCCACAGGAGAGAATACTGCCACACCCACTTTAGAGCTCTTTACTATGCGAATTACTTCTTTATAACTCTTTTTTCCTAAGAAGATGACGTTTTTATTTAAATTATGGATTTTTACTAATCGAATCAATCGGTTAAAATACGCCTTGTTAGTGATAGGACCTACTATAGTGAGTTTTATATCAGGCTTGTATTCGATAGCTATATTCAAGGACTCTATTACGTGATGAAGACCGCTCCAAGGCTCTATCACTCCTATGTAGACTAGGTCGTACTTCTTATCAAAGTCTCTAAACTGATCAAATTCTTTTAAATCCACAGGATTTGGTATGAGTACTACACTCCTGCCATTTCTAATTTCCTTCGAAGACTTAAAGAGAGTGGGGCCTGCTGCTGTCACTACATTAGCTTTTAATATACAAGTCTCTTCTGCGAACTTAACGAGGAGTCTCATTATAAAGTTCTCGCAAAACAAAAATCGTCTATCATGGTCATCATATATCACTGGAACGTCGACCTTGGATAACACTACATTAATACCTGCTATGGGCCCTATTGACCAGATAACGTCTATTGCGCACCTTTTAACAAGAAGCCGTATTATGTATGGACATATGAAGATAGACAACATAATACTACTTGAGAACGGTAGTGAAAACTTAACCCTGTAAACCAGATATCTCTCATTCGCTGAATTCTCGCTTGACACACTGCTCATATAAACATTAATACGGCGGAATAACACGAGTTTGAATAAGTCAAGTAGGCTGTTAATGATATCCTTTAGTGGTTGATCACTTCTTAACGTAATTCTCTCTATGCTCAATACAAAGACGTTCAACTTCTTAGCCAATGGTGAAAGAAAGAAGTGAACTCTATGACGAGTAGGATGGGTATAATCTGATGTCACAATAAGTAATCTTAGTAATTTACGCGGCCCTTCAGCTTTGTTCTTGGATTTTACTCCCTGACTATATTTGTAGTGACGCATACATCCTCAAAGTTCCGTTACGTTTCTATTTAAAGTCTAATATTAATTCCTTAATCAAAGTTACACTCTATTTAACCACCTTTCAGTAGTCCTGATTAAGTATTAACCAATGATAACACTGTTCCTAAAGTTAATAGAGCTCAGAGACTCCTATATCATGGGGGGAGCGTGGTTAGTGAAATAGCTCTGTATGGTGGTGAGCCTGTTAGGAAGAAACCCTTAGTCATAAAGCGACCTATAGGGAAGGAGGAACTAGAGAAGTTGAAAGAGGTCATAGAATCTGGACAATTATTTAGATGGGGTGGAACTAAAGTAGCTGAGTTTGAGAAAGAGTTCGCCAGGTTCTATGGAGTAAAGCATGCAGTAACTTCAACCTCTGGAACCGCTGCTATACACATCGCAGTTGGAGCTGTAAATCCTGATCCAGGCTCTGAGATAGTGACCTCACCGATAACTGATATGGGTACTGTGATACCCATATTAGCTCAGAACTGCATACCGGTATTCGCTGATTTAGACTCTGAAACTTATACATTAGACCCAAAGGATTTAGAGAAGAGGCTAAGCGAAAAGACAAAGGTGATAATACCAGTTCATCTCTTCGGTTACCCCTGCGATATGGACCCTATTCTGGAAATTGCTGAGAAGCATGACCTCTATGTAATTGAAGATTGTGCCCAAGCATACCTAGCTGAGTATAAAGGAAGGCGTGTGGGGACTATGGGGCACTTAGGGTGTTTCAGCTTACAGATGTCAAAACACATGACTACTGGAGACGGTGGAATCACTGTAACGAATGATGATGAGTTAGCCGAAAGAGCAAGACTTTTCATGGATAAAGGATGGAAGAGAGGAGCTGGGACTACGGCTAGATGTTACTTGATATTTGGCTTCAATTACAGAATGACAGAACTCCAAGGAGCTGTTGCACTAGCCCAGCTTAAGAAAGTTACGTGGGTAGTTGAGAGGAGAAGACAGATAGCCGAATACTTAAATAGACAAATAGAGCAATTAGAAGGTGTTTATCCACTTAAATCAACTAAAGATAGGAAGGGCTCCTACTGGCTCTATCCACTTAAAATAGACCCTGAAGTCCTCGGAGTAACTAATATCGAGTTTGCTAAAGCTCTAAAAGCGGAAGGAATACCAGCAGGAGCGGGCTACATAGGCGAACCTCTATATATGGCTGAGTACCTAAGACAGAAGAAAGTTTACGGTAAATCACAGTGTCCTTTCAAGTGTCCTCTTTATGGAAGGGAGATAAATTATGGTCCTGGCCTTTGTCCTAACGCTGAAAAGTTATTGAAGCAAATAGTTACTATACCGTGTAATGAGCTCTTCACAGATGAAGACGTACAAGACATAGCCACAGCTATAGAGAAGGTTGCTAAGTACTTTGCTGAGAGAAAGAGTAGGCCATAATTAGAAAATTATCAAACTGAGTAACCATTCTTTTCAAAATCTCCTAGCTCTCTTTAAGGACTGTCCCCTACTAGGAGAACTTTTATATTAACATGTTAATTAACATGTTAGGTGATAGAATGAGTAACGAAATTAGTGAGTATCTGAAGTGGTCTCAAAAGCCTAGTGGAAGAGTGGGGCTAATTTCAACACTAATTGCTGTAACAACACTAGCTAATCTAATTATGGTTAGGATGCCTGAGCCATTAGCTGAGTACGATCTATCACCTATATTGATATATGTGCTAGGAGTCTTAATGAATCCTCTTGATTCGCTCATCGTAATAGCGATAGCTCAGGGAATAGGAACTACCATAAAGACCTTAATGTTTGGATGGCCTCTGGTATTTATTCCTGGAGCGATGGGAGTCAGAGGGATTGAGGCTATGCTGATAGGAGTCATAGTAAGGAAGTTTAGCAAGGATAAGACAATTGGAGTTACAAAAATAGAGATTATTGCCATGGTAATCGGTGTGGTGTGGGAAACAGTAGGTTTCACAGTGGCTGACGTGATACTCTTTGGACCTGCCATGGCAGCTATAACTTTGCTAACCATAGTCGATGCAATATTCATACCCATAGCCGTTTCTCTAGTGGCAGCAATTCGAAGAGCTATAAGGGTTTATAGGCTAACTTAAATAGTAGCGATGAGAACATGAAGCTAAGTCTGGGAAAGGTTAACTTTAAAATGCTTAGGGAGTGCGTACTTCGTTATCTCCCTCTAGCACATGAGCCAGGTCTGGATAGTAACTTATTAACATTAAGTGGAGATGTTATTATATCTCACAACCCAGCTTTGGGAGTTCCACTAGAAACTCTAGGCTTCTTTGCCTTTCATTATGCGGCTTGTAATATCGCCGTGAAATTCGCTATTCCAAGATATGCTATATGTGGCATTTATCTACCCCCTGGAACCACCACAGAAGAATTAAAGATCATCGCTAAAGGATTTGGTGACGAAGCTAAGACTTACGGCGTAAAGGTGATAGGAGGACATACTGGGATCTATAAGGGCATAGAGATTCCTATTGTCTCGGTAACTATGTTAGGACTCAAAAAGAGGGAGTACGAAACCCCAAGACCAGGAGATAAAGTTTTAATAATAGGGGAGGTTGGAGCGGAGGCTAGCTGGCTTTACTCACTAGCCCATGGGATAAGCGTAGAGGAGGAGTTCTGGCGTAGACTGACTTGCTTACCTACAGCGCTTAAGCTATCTGACCTAAAGGGAGTAAGAGTTATGCATGATGTATCTGAAGGGGGGATTAAGGCAGCACTCTTAGAGATCGTCAACTGGTTAGGTATAGGTCTTTCAGTGGAGTCGCATAACCTACCGCTTTTTAAAGGGATCAGCAAAGTTCAAGTAGATCCATTAATTGCCCCTAGCTACGGCGTCCTAGTTGCATTGGTGAGCAAGGAGAGGCTTGATGAAGTGACTAACGTGCTTGACAACTTGAAGGTACCTTATTCAATCGCAGGTATCGTGATTGAGAGTAGAGAACTGTTAATTGATGGAAAGGTGATCACTGAAGTGAGTAGGTCTAAGCTTGATGAGTTATACGGAGTAATAGCTTCAAGCGATCCAATAATCTCATGTCTTAGGAGAGTTCTCGAAGAGCTTGAGAATACGCCAGAGATAAGTAAGTTGATACCACAGGTTGGAACTAACATGGTTTATGCAAGAGAGGGGGCATCATCCCTATCTGAAGTAGCTGGACTCAGCGGTAGGGTAGTAGTCAGCCTAGGTAGGCCTAAGGTATGTGGTGAGGTCATTTATGGTGGATCTAAATACCTAGCCTCTCTTATTCTCGAAATTATGAAATTTGATTCATCCCGAAGAGCTTGTGTCAATATAAGGGCTAGTGATAAGATTATGAAAGCTCTCGAAGAGTTAGGGTTGTCTGTTAGGAAGACACCTCCGATAAAAGTCAAAGATATATGTCCGATAGTGATGGTAGTTAAGAGCGATAGAAAAGTCTATGACGTTTATTATTATCCTGGGGCTCATGGAATAGAGCCCTCTATAGTGATCTCTGCAAGAACTCCTATTGATTTATTAACTATATTGAAGGAGGTGAGCAAGCGTGTCACTTGAAGTCATAGAGGCCTTCAATAATAACGCAGCTGATTATGAGAAATGGTATGAGGAACCGCTAGGTCGTTATGTACTAGAGGCAGAGCTGAAAGCCTTAGCAGAGCTACTTCCTTCTAGAGGTTTAGGAATAGATGTCGGTGCTGGAACTGGAATATTTGCTAAACACTTAACCAAGCCTGAAAGATACATAATATGCTTAGATCCTGCGATAGAAATGATAAAGCAAGCCAAGGAAAAGGAACTAGATGTGATCGTTGGAATTATAGAACTAGCCCCTCTACGTAAAGGCGTTTTTGACTTCACCTACATGGTGGCAACTCTGGAATTTGTAAGAAATCCCCTTAATGCACTGATGTCCATTAGGGAAATTCTCAAGAAGAAGAGACCATTTGTATTAATGATAATAAATAGAGAAAGCGCTTGGGGCGAGAGCTACATTAATGCAGGGAAGAAAGGGCATCCTATCTTCACCCACGCTAAATTCTTCACATTGAAAGAGGTTATTAATTACCTAGAGAAAATAAGTTTCAAAGTTGAGAAAATATTGGGTACTTTAGATAATCCTCCTATAATAGTCCCAAAGGAGAAGCCTAAGCTCTATGCACCTGATAAGATGCCATCATGTGGAGTCTTTTTCATAAGAGCGACCACTTCATAATCTTGACCTCTAGCAACTTGTTCTTCGTGATTCAACTCTGTTTATTACTTAATTTGGATATAATTTCTACGTTTAGCTATAAATAAGCTAGCTTAAAGGCAATTTCTCTTTTTACTTTGATGAAAAAGCATAAATATGTCCTCTACAGTCAAGTAACGAGGCAGCCGGAATTCTGAGCTGCCGAAAGAAACGAGAGGTATATTGGT
>Ga0180302_10000025_pt1 | contig 49057 bp, 52 predicted proteins | sample GuaBasSediGuay17_FD_121794 | JGI IMG/M metagenome (GOLD analysis project Ga0180302, IMG submission 121794) | Subseafloor sediment microbial communities from Guaymas Basin, Gulf of California, Mexico - Guay17, Core 4571-4, 12-15 cm | ecosystem: Environmental > Aquatic > Marine > Hydrothermal... | reverse complement strand
CCCCCAGCAACTACCCCTGCGCCTCGTCCGCTGCCCGCCACCGGACGTTTAAGGGTAGCCGTAGCTAGCCAGGGACAGGGCGGGCTCGACGACGTGGTCTCGCCGGTGTTTGGTAGGTGTCCCACGTTCACGGTGGTCGACGTTGAGGGCGGCGAGATTAAGGGGGTACAGGTGATCCCCAACCAGGCCATGTACGCTCCCCACGGGGCTGGGATAGCCGCTGTCCAGACGCTGGCTAACCTTGGCGTGAAGATCATATTGGCCGGTAGGTTTGGCCCTTGGGCCTCTCAGGCCACCATGCAGTTCGGCATCCAGACCTTAACAGTGCCGCCTGGGATTAAGGTGAGGGACGCAGTCTATAGGTACGTGCTGGGAAGGTAGTCTTGAAGGAGCTGGTCATCGCTAGCGGCAAGGGAGGTACGGGTAAAACCACGGTAGCTTCGTCGCTGGCCTATTTACTGAACTCTAGGCGTAAGCTGATAGCGGTGGACGCTGACGTAGACGCCCCAGACCTTCTTTTGGCTTTAGGCGGCGGGGAGCTGCTGGAGGAAAGGGCCATAGAGGCCTCAGAGAAGGCTAGGGTAGACAGCGAGCTATGCGATGGCTGCGGGGCATGCGTTAACGCATGCCCCTACGGGGCGATGGTGGTTGAGGGCGGGAAGGCCAAGGTGTACACCTATCTATGCGAGGGCTGCGGCGTCTGCACCCTAGTGTGCCCTAAGGGCGCGGTTAAGGTGGAGCCCTACGTGACAGGCATGTTGACCGCTCAGCGCACTAAGCACGGCTTCACCGTGATCACTGGGAGGCTCAAGGCAGGGGAGCATAACTCAGGTAAGCTGGTGTCGGCGGCTAAGGAGATGGCTAGAAAGAGAGCTGAGGCTGAGGGAGCCGAGCTGGTAATAGTCGACGCGGCGCCTGGAATAGGCTGCCCGGTGATAGCGTCGCTATCGGGGGCTAGCTACGTCGTGGCGGTTGCTGAGCCGACACCCACCTCGCGGCGCAACCTTATGAGGCTTGTTGAGGTGGCTAGGCACTTCAACACCCCCGTGGGGCTAGTCCTTAATAAGGCCGACCTATCCGGCGAGTATGCTAGGCAGATGGAGGAATGGGCCCTCCTAGAGCTAAAGATACCCCTCCTCGCCGAGCTGCCCGTAGACTACGAGGCGGTTAGGGCCCTAGCCGAGATGAAGACGCCCGTAGAGCTCAACCCTAAGTCTAAGATAAGCTACGCTCTTACGCTTCTCGCCGATAGGGTTGAGGAGGAGCTCGCCAGGCTATGACGTTCAAGCTGGCAGTCACTGGAGGTAAGGGAGGCACGGGCAAGACCGTGGTGGCGGTCAATCTAGCGGCGGCGCTCAGCTCCGAGTTCAAAGTGTTGCTCGTGGACGCCGACGTAGACGGCCCCTCCACCACAGCCCTGCTAAGGGCTAGAATGAGACACACCGAGGAGGTTAGGATATTCAAGCCCGTGATAGACCCCTCAACGTGTAAGGCTTGCGGTAGGTGCGCCGAGGTCTGTAGAGAGCACGCTTTAGCCTACGCCAAGGGCGTGACTCCCATCCTCTTCGAGGAGCTATGCTCAGGGTGTAAGGCCTGCCTCCTAGCCTGTGAATACGGCGCTATTAGGGAGGGGTGGAGGGTGTTGGGCTACATCCACGAGGGCGAGGCAGGATCGATACAATTGAGGGTGGGTGAGCTTAAGCCGGGGGAGGCCAGGTCGCCGATAGTCGCTCGGGCCTTGAAGGTTAAGGTGGAGCGAGAGCTAAACGGCTACGACGTGGTGGTGATAGACACAGCCCCCGGCATACACAACGCGGTCGTTCAGGCCCTCTGGGGGGTCGACTTAGCTCTCGCCGTAACCGAGCCTACCCCCCTAGGCCTACATGATCTAAGGATCCTCCTAGACCTCCTGGATGAGCTTAAAATCAAGGCTTGGGTCGTACTTAACAAGTCCGATATACCTGGAGGGTTAAGGGAGGAGGTTGTGGAGGAGTGTAGGAGGAGAGGGTTAGAGCTAGCCGTTGAGATACCCTATGACCAGGAGCTGTTTGAGGCGTATGTTAGAGGGGAACCTCTAATCGAATCGCGGATCGAGACGCCTGCTCAGCGAGCCCTACTGGACTTAGCGTTGAAGGTTGAGAGGGAGGTTAAGCCCTAATAAGCGGGATTCCACACCTAGGGCACATTATACTCCTACAGGGTGTCCCAGGAGCGTGTGGAACCCTATAACCGCACTGCGGACATACACACTCACCTGAAGGGCCTCTACCTCCCCCTCGCCCACCTCCACCCCTACCGAAGCCTCTACCTCCCATGCGCCCCCTACCAGACATCTCGCCTCAATCTCTCTACGACCCACTAACTAATAAGTAGCTATGGAGCCTTGAGGGGCCTCGACTAAGGACTTAGCCCTCCTCCACGAATAGGGGGTTAAGGCTAAGGGCCCTAAACCCAGCAGCACATCGGGCCTTAAGAGGCCTTCGGAGAGAGCGTACTCGGCAGCCTCGCCCGCTAAGCAGGTTAAGGCCGCGTCAGCTACGCCAGCCGCCACGACCAGCAGCTGCATGGCTAAGACCGCGACGCCCACGATACAGCCTACGAGCATCGAGGCAGCGCCCTTAACCGTGCCTGGGTCGAAGTAAGCCGAGGATAGAAAAAGTAGGGCAACCGTCAACAGGCTGACCGAGAGCCCTAGGTCGCCGGGGATGGTTAGCCACGCTAGCTTAGCTATAGCCTTTAGGCCCAGCGGTAGGGTTGTTGCTAGCCAGTTAAATAGCGTCAGCGCGGCGAAGGACGCGTAGGTCAAGCCGATCGCTAAGGAGGACAGCTTACACGCCTTCAACTAAGACACCCCCAGGAGGAGACCTAAGCCTATCACTGAAAGGGCTGCCACGTAGGCTAAGGCCAGCTCGTAGGCTATGGCCAAGGCCGCATACCTCCAGCCCAGCTCGCCCTTAATGGCAGCTACGGTGGCTAAGCAGGGGACGTAGAGTAAGACGAAGGTCATGTAGGCTAGGGACGTGAGGGGGGTGAAGGAGGACCTTAACGCCGCGCTCAGCCCTTCTTCGCTGACGCCGTACATTATTGCCATGGCTCCCACGACAACCTCCTTAGCTACGAACCCGAAGAGTAAGGCGGCGGCTGCCCTCCAATCCCAGCCCATCGGCTTAAACACAGCCTCTAGGGCGTGGCCTAAGATACCCATCCAGCTGGACTCGAGGAGCATGGGGTCCTCTAGGGCTGAGGGGCCTAGGTAGCCGCTGGGCCCCGTAACGCTGAGCAGCCACACAGCCATAGCCCCGAGCAGTATCACCGTCCCGGCCTTGTAGAGGAACCTCTTAGTGCGCTCCCACGTCTTAATCGCGACGTTGGAGGTTGAAGGGACCATGTAGGGGGGAAGCTCCATGATGAAGCCGGTTGAAGGCCCCCTAAACAGGGTCTTCCTGAAGACCAGGGCTAACAGTAGGGCTACCGCTACGCCCAGCACGTACATGCCCAGGATCACCGAGCCCACGTACCCAGCGAAGAAAGCTCCAGCCAACACCACGTAGACTGGTAGGCGTGCACTACACGAAATGCACGGGGCGACTAGGACCGTGGCCTTACGGTCGTTCTCGTCCTCGATGGGCCTAGCCGCCATGATCGCTGGCACGTTACAGCCAAGCCCGAGGATGAGGGGTATCATGGAGCGGCCGCTCAGCTTAAACCTGTACATGACCCTGTCCACCACGAAGGCCGCCCTGGCCATGTAGCCCACGTCTTCTAGAGCTGAGACCGCTAGGAAGAGGAAGGCTATGGGGGGTAAGAAGACCAGTATGGACCCTATACCCGTGATGAGCCCGTCGGCTATGAGGGATTTAACGAGCTCAGGTAAAGCACTGCCCTTAACCGCGTCGTATAGGAGACCGCCGAAGAGCCAGTCGATTAAGGTTGAGAGAGGGGCGGAGACAGAGAAGGCGAACTGAAAGATCATGTAGAACGTTGTTAGGGCGAGCGGTATTCCTAGCACCTTGTGGGTAACGACGGTATCGACGAGGTCGGTAAAGGTTAGGGCTCTAGGCTTAACCTGGACTAGACATGCCTGAGCAATCCTCGACGCTGCTTCATACCTGCGCTCGACCATCCAGCTCTCTAAGTCTACGCCCAGTTCCTCCTCAAGCATAGCTCTCAGCTCGCCAGCTAGGGATACCACCTCGACGCCGGAGGCATAGCCACGCATTCTCTCCTCGACGTTCTGGTCTCCTTCGAGAAGCTTGATCGCCGCCCATCGAGGGTTATAGAGGGACCTAAGCTCAGGCCTACTCTCAATTAAGGACTGTAGTCTCGCTACGGCCTCCTCCACCTTGGGGCCGTAGTCAACTATCCTTCTAGCCTCGCCTCTGCGCTTCAGGGCCTCGGCTATGGCCTTCCTAAGCCCATCAATTCCGAGTCGCTTGGTGGCCACAGTGGCGACTACAGGTACCCCTAAGAGCCTAGATAGCTTGGAGGAGTCGACGCGGTAACCTTGGCTCTCAGCTATGTCGATCATATTTAGGTCGACGACGAGGTTAATGCCCATCTCAAGCAGCGATAGGGTGAGGTAGAGGTTGCGCTCGAGGTTAGAGGCGTTCACTATGTCGACCACTACGTCCGGCTTCTCCTCAACTATGTAGTTCCTAGCTATGAGCTCATCGACCGTATAGGCAGTTAAGCCGTAAATCCCTGGAAGGTCCACTACTTCGAGGTCTAGGCCGTTGATCTTGGCCCTGCCCACCTTCTTCTCCACCGTAACCCCAGGCCAGTTGCCTACCCAAGCTCTCCCGTGGGTAAGCTCGTTGAAGATAGCCGACTTACCGACGTTAGGGTTGCCAGCTAAGGCTACCTTAACCATCAGCTCACCCTAACTAGGACCTTCATGGCCATCCCAAGCCCTAATACCAACCTCCACGGCGAGGGCGAGGAGCCTCCTTCAAGGGGCCTCTCCACGATTACGGGGCCAGGCCCCGACTTGACGACCCTTAAGACCACGCCCTTCATTATTCCAAGCTCAGCTAGCCTACGAGCTAGCCCCGGCCCAGCCCTGATCTCCTCGACCACCACGTAGGAGCCTTCAGGTGCCATCGCTAGCGGGGCGTACATCGCTACTGCACCTCCTCAACTATCACCTGCGAGGCCTCGCTCTTCCTAACGGACAGGTTATAGCCCCTGACCTCAATCTCCATGGGGTCCCCTAAGGGGGCTAGCCTAACCACTCTCAACTTAACGCCAGGCAGGAGGCCTAGGTCGAGGAGTCTCCTACGCGTTAACCCTGAGCCCTCCACCTTCACTACTACGTAACTCCGCCCCACTGAGGCCTCTGAGAGCTTCATTTTTCGGCGCCCCTAACTTAGGGTAGCCTAAGTTAGGTTTGCCTAACAAATACTTAAACCTATTTATGAGCAAATGCACAAAATTGAAATAAGCGTAGGAGAGGAGGAGCTTAGAGTTGCCGCTTACGAGGAGCTTAGAGGAGTATCTTAAGGCCATCTACCGCATCCAGCTTAAGAGCGGCAGGGCTAGGGTCAAAGAGGTGGCTGAAGCACTCAACGTGAAGTTGCCGAGCGCTAGCGAGGCCGTTAAGAGGCTCGTTAAAGAGGGCTTAGTTAGACATGAAAGCTACGGCTACGTCGAGCTGACTGAGCTAGGTTTAAGGGAGGCTAAGAGGTTGGAGGAGCGCTACCGCAACATACAGTGCTTCTTACGCGATGTACTGGGCTTAGAGCCCTCCTTAGCCGATAGGGAGAGCTGTTTGCTTGAGCACTGTCTAAGCAGCGAGACTGTCAAGAGGTTGTCGATGCTCAGTAGGCACGGCGTGAGGCGCATAAATACTTAGCTGTGACGTTCAAGGACTCTAAGCGGTGAAACGCGTGGACCTCAAGGAGGCCTCATTGAAGGTTGAAAGCCTTCTCAGGCTTAGGGTTGGGCCCGTAGCGCTGGGGCTGCTAAGTGAAAAGCTAAGCGGAGCTGTGAGAGCAGAGAGGCTAGAGCTTAAGGTGCTCAGGCTATGCCAAATGATAACGCTCTCTAGCACTTATGGCTGGGTGGTGGAGGCCGATAGAGACACGTTAGCATACATGTGTAGCTACGTGGTGGGGCTTAGAGACGAGCTGCCCCGTGAACTACGTGAGGAGTACGCTAAGTACTGGTTTAAGAGCTTAGAGGACGGGCTAAGTAAGATCGAGGAGCTTTATAGAGTCCCAGCGAGGGGGCATAGCTTGGTTGCCACGTCCCCCCTAGACAGTTCGCCCTTCAACCCGGACGTAGTGATCTTACGCTTAAACCCAGCTCAAGCTTGCATAGCTCTCTCGGCGCTTCAATGGGCGAGGTATAGAAGATTCAACTTCACCTACTCGGGCGAGTCAGCTTGCTCAGATAGCCTGGCGAGGTGCCTCGTCACGGGAGAGCCCTCGCTGAGCATACCCTGCTTCGGTGAGCGTAGGTTTGGACATCTACAGGACGACGAGCTAATAATGGCGTTGCTCCCAAACCACCTTGAAAGCCTAGCCGAGGGCCTAGAGAGGTTATGGAGTCGCGGTGTGAGGTATCCCATACCTTTTCTCGGGGCTAGAGCGGACACAGTTAAGGGCCTCCCAGACAGGTATCGCAGGTTTTACGGCGAGAACACTTAAGGGAAAGGGAAGCTAAGGGTAGTGGGGGGCTCCTTCGGCTTGAAGGTGGTCTTCCACGAGCGGTTTAAGGAAGTCTATACGTCGGATCCTGCCGCCGCACCTGGGCGCATGGAAGCCATCCTCTCCGCCCTAGAGGGGGTTTACGAGTTCGTTGAGCCTGCTCCTGCCTCGGACGAGGACGTTCTCTTAGTGCATACTCCAAGCCACTTAAATTACGTCAAAAGCCTACAAAGGATATACCCCATAGCGATTCTCGCGGTCGGCGGTGCTATAAAGGCGGCGGAGCTAGCCCTAGCTAGCGAGCCCTCCTTCGCGCTTATTAGGCCCCCTGGACACCACGCTAGCCCTGGGAGCTGTTGGGGGTTCTGTTACTTTAACAACATAGCCATAGCCGTAGAGAGGGTTCTGAGAAGGAAAGAGATTAGGAGGGTGGTGATAGTAGACTTTGACCTGCACTTCGGCGATGGCACCGCCGAGGCCTTTAAGGGCAGAGGTGACGTCGAGTACCGCCACCTACCAGCCAGGGATTACGTAGCGGACCTAGAGCGCTTCCTTGAAGCCAGGGACTATGACTTAATAGCCGTGTCGGCGGGCTTCGACAGGGCCCTAGAGGACTGGGGAGGGTTGATGAGGAGGGAGGACTATGTTGAAGTAGGCAGGGTATTGAAAGAGATGTCGCTCGCTAAGTGCGGTGGACGTAGGTTTGCCGTGTTAGAGGGAGGATATAACCACGAGGTGCTGGGGGGCTACGTGAGGGCCTTCCTGGAGGGCTTCGCTTAAACACCTCATACGAGCACGCAGCTTGCCTTCCAAGGCGTACGTCAACATGATCACTTAAGACCATACGTCGAGGCAGAAGGCAGCCGTAGTGAAGATTGCCCCAGCGCGCATCCTACCTCCAGTAGACCTTGTCCGACATCTCCCTGTAGAAGGTGCCGTCGTAGTTCCACCAGTAGGCGTGGAATGGTTTAACGTAGACTAGCTTAGCTGGGCTTAACGAGTCGTATACGTCTAAGTAGAACTCGTGGGAGTATCCTCCCTTAGCCATGTAGACCGTTATCCTGTACCTACCGTCAGTGAACACCGTCACCCTGACTACGTGGTCCCTCCAATCATCAACCGCCACGGGGTGGTACGGGTTAAAGAGGTCTTCCCAGAAAATCAGGAAGTCCACCTCGACTTCACCCTCAAGGCGCTGTAGGTAGAAACGCCACGTACCGTGGGGGTCGTGCCAAGTGAAGACCCAGTCCTCCTCGGCGTTCTTAGGGTTTACCACAATGACAATGGGGGAATCGACAGGCCTTTGATTCCAAGAGACCCAGCTCTCGGTTATGGTGTATTCGTCCATCCCCTCTAAGATAGGCGCTACGCCTGTGTAGGGGCCCTGTATGGTATTGCTCGTGTTATCGAAGAACCTATACTTCCCCGTGTTATAATCAAAAATTAGCCAGTGGCTCTCATCGTAGCTGTACCTGTAGGCTTTAAGCCCAATGTAGGTCGGCTTGTAGGTCACCACCTCGATGATCTCAGCCGACACGGTGGAGCCCGTGGATAGGCCGCTGTGAGCTATGACCCTCACCCTGACCCTCCTACCGCCCTCCACGGGAGCTATCCTCGATAGCTTCAGGGCCGGAACAGTGATGTAACCTAGCTCGCCAGCCCTCAAGTCTACCTCACACTCTTGGGCGTGTAAGAGCTCTCCAGTCTTCATGTCGAAGATGTAGAGATAATCTACGAGCAGGGGCGCCCTAATAGCCCTCACATACACCTTTAAGCCGCCTGAGGGGAGCTTCTGGACCCCCTCGATCTTAAGGGCGGCGTTGAGGGTGGCTAAGGAGGCTTCACTCCTGGTGCTTGATAGGACCCACGAGTAGGCAGTGGCGCCCGCAATAAGCGTTACCAATATTACCAGCAATATGGACATCGCTGAAGAGAGAGCAGTCTCCCCCCAGCGAATCGTGGTGAACCCTCCACGTCGGTTAGAGCTTAAGGCACGCGGCTATCGAGTCAACTTAAACTTTACGAACCTGGACACCACCCCTTAGCACTAAGGTTTTAGGTCCTCGAGGGGCCTTTTAGTTGATGAGCTCTCATTGGCCACTCGAGGTTGAAGGAGCTCTAAGGAGGGGGGAGCTAGGCTTAGCGGACCGCGTAACGCGCAAGATCGCCGCCAGGGCCTACAGGGAGGTCAGAAACCTGTCATGGATGGAGAGGTTTAAGCTTGTAGACGAAGCTACGGGGGGCATCGGCTATGTTAAGAACAGACTCGATGAGTCGAGAATGACGACGCTAGGTTGCTTAATAGCGTGGCCTGAGGCCGTTAAGAAGGGGGCCAGGGTCTTCGAGGTGGGTACGGGCCTAGGTAGGACGTGCCACGTGGTGACGTGGTCGTCGAGCCCCTCGCTGTACTTAAGCGTAGACGTAAACCCTTACGTGCTGGCGATAGCCCTCTACGATAACCTAGTGCCCACTTACCAGAGGGCTTTATGGAGGCATGAAGTTAAACTAGCGCTTATAGACGCTAGGAAGGCCGTGAAACTGCTAGGTCAAGGCTTTGACCACGTGGTGCATGATGGGGGGCCTAATCCAGACAACAACCCTGAGCTTTGGTCTAAGGAGTTCCTAGCTGAGCTCGTAGGCCTCTTAAGGCCTGGAGGCACAATGAGCGTATTCGCTGGGCGTAACCCTAAGTGGGTGGACCATATCTACAGGGCTTTAAGGGAGTTAGGGTTGAGGGCCTGGACGCAGGCTGCGCCTGGCTTCAAGGTGAGGGTGGTTAGAGCTGAGAAAGCTTAGCATGGGCGCGGTCAGCCCCGCAGATTTAGGTCACCGTTCCCCTCATCCCTTCCTCATCATTCTAAGTTAAGGAGGCCTCAGGGCCCCTTCTTATCCTTGACTTACGTGAGCCTCTTAAGGGGCCTCCCTAGGGCCTCCTCGAGGGCCTCCAAGCTAACCGCACCCTCTCTCACCACTGCTGGTTCATCGCCGCTTAGGTCTATCACGGTGGAGGGCATCCCTATTGGAGCTGGGCCGGCGTCTATAGCTAGGTCGACTGACTCGCCGAGCTGGCTTAGTGCTTCCTCGACGGTCTTAGGTGGAGGACGACCTGAGAGGTTAGCGCTGGTGCCCGTCAATACGCCTCCACAACCCTCAATTAGAGCTATGGCGAGGTCGTGTTTAGGTATCCTAACCCCTACGCTCTTAGCCCCAGCCGTAACTAAGTCAGGAAGCCTGGGCTTCTTGGGTAGGATTATGGTGAGGGGACCCGGCCAAAAGAGGTCCATGAGTCTTAGGGCCTCCTCGTTGACGTAGGCTACTTCCTCCACCTTGTCTCTGCTGGACACAAGTATGGGTAGGGGTTTGGCTTCCCTGCGCTTAGCCTCATACACCCTCTCAACAGCCCTCTCATTGAGGGGGTCAGCCCCAAGCCCATATAGGGTGTCGGTTGGGTAGACTATTAGCCCTCCGCGCCTAACCACCTCTATGGCCTCGGCCAGCACCACGTCGAGGCTTAGGGCTCTGATCACCCTCACCAAGGACTACACCTAAGTCAGTATCGAGTCCCTAATCCTAAATACCCTAATCGCGGTTAGCATTAAGCTAGGCCTGTGTAAGGCTACCTTGACGAAGGCCTTAAGGTACCTCCTGTGTCTAAGGTCCTCGATTAGCCCTCTCCCGCTTATGAGGGCTCTGACCTTGCCGCTCGACAACTTCTCTAGGTCCCTCCTAGCCTTCAAGATCCGCCGATAACCTTTACCCACAGCCTCATCACACAGCTTCTCGTAAACCCTTAACTCTTCAGCTCGTGGATAGCTGAGCTTCTCTGCGATCACTTTCCCAGCTATTAGACCGCATCTAGTGGCTCCTACGATGCCAGCTCCCGTTAGAGGGTTTACCTGGCTGGCTGCGTCGCCAACCAGTAGTATGGCGTTGCCATAGCTCGGCTTGACTGGTCCTCCCACCGGTACACAGCCGCCGAAGAACTTTGTAGGCCTAGCGCCCCTAAAGAGGTGCTTGACTAGGAGGTCAAGGTAATACTTGGCTGGCCTGTCGGCACCACGTACCCCCAAGCCCACTCTAACCCTTCTACCCTCCTCTAACGGTATGACCCAAGCGTAGCCCCCTGGAGCTACGCTGCTTGAGAAGTATAGGTCTATGCGTTCAGGGTCCTCGACCTTAACCCCCTCAAGCTCATACTGTAGGCAGGAGGCCAGCTCAAACCTATGCTTAATCCCAGCCAGCCTAGCTGTGGAGCCGCCGACGCCGTCAGCGGCCACCAGCACCCTGCATTCTTCGACCCTGACCCCCTTAGGGGTGTTGATGAGCAGCCTCCATGCATCGCCTCTACGCTCAACCCCGACGACTCTACTGCTAAGCTCGAGCTTAGCCCCTGAGTCCACGGCTAGGCCAGCCATCCATTGATCGAAGCGCTCCCTGTCCACGACGAGCAGGTTGAGCTTGAAGGGGTCGGTGAGGGGCTCGTTAAGCCCCGTATATATGCACACGCGCTTTATCCAGGTCTGAACGAGGTCGCTAGGCACCTTAAGCCCAGACCTTTCGAAGCTAGGGGGGTGGATGATACCCGCGCAGTGGACAGGGCGGCCGACAAGGCTGTGCTCTTCGAGGAGCAGCGTCTTAACGCCTTCGCGGCTAGCCGCTAAAGAAGTCGCTGAGCCTGCGGGGCCAGCGCCTACGACAGCCACCTCGTACATCAATGAGGGGGAAGGGGGTTGGGGTTAAAGGCTTAATCGGCGTAGGCCATTAACTTCGGGCCGGCCCTCTCCAGCCTTACAACGCCGTAGCGCGCTAGCTTATTGAGCTTCCTATGGACCGTGCTCCTAGGTATACCTAGCTCCTGCGAGATCTCAGCTGCGCTTAAGGGCCCCTTGCGCTTAATGAGGGAAACTATGGCCTTGTCGGTGTCGTCGAGGGACGGGCTAAGCCTCCTACGCCTAAGCACCTTGATGGCGGCGTAAGTGGCTAGCGAGCCTAGACCCACGCCTAAAGCAAGCCACGGTATAAACCAAGCTCCTTCCCCTCCCTCTTCAGGCGGCTCCGCTATCAAGGCGTACTCCAGCCTATAGCTGCCTGGAGGAAGCCACACTACATAGCGTCCATCCTCAACAGCTATGTCGAGTACCTCGTCAGGCACGTAGGTGGGGACTACGTCGCTGGGCATCTTAACCTCCATAACCTCGCCGTGGCTTAACGTGACCTCCCAGAAGCCTTGGCTATAGTTCGCCAGCGAGAAAGTTATATACGTTAGCTCGAAGCTGCGAGGGGGGTAAAACACCTCGGCGAACCACCCTGAGCCGTTGCTAAAGACCTCAGCTGTCAGCGGTCCCTCGTCGCTGTAGACTAACACATAGCCCTCAGGCCTCCCCAACAACTTAACCACGACCACGTCTGCTACCTCATCCAGGTGGACGAAGTGCGTGACTACCGCTGAGCCGTCCCCCTTAAGGTCCACGACTACTCCCGGCTTGAGCGTGTGGCTAGCCGAGGTTATCATCATAGTCAGCGCTGCCGCTACTAGGATCAACGTCAGGCGCATAGTCTAGCCACCTATGTGGAGCAGAGGCCTAGAGAGCGTTAAGCTTCGCGCTCAACCAGTGTCTTTTGGGAGCTCGGAAGGTTTAACTTAGGTTGACGCCTCTATTAGTATTTGATGGCTAGGGTAGGCGTCTTCTTTCACCCCTCCTTTAAGGGTAAGCCGTGGCCCATTATAGGCGATAAGTTCAGGTCGTTTCCTGAGGTTCTCTCTAGGCTCATCGAGGAGGGCAAGGCGGTGTTGATAGAGCCTAGGCCAGCCCCCGATGAGCTCCTGTTGAAGGTACATAGTGAGGAGCTCCTTAAGGACGTGAAGGGGCGGTGGTACTATGAAGGGGCCTCGCTGAGCGTAGGAGGATGCGTGGAGGCCTCAGTGAAGGTGTGGAGGGGTGAGCTTAGCAGCGCCCTGGTTTTCAGCGTAGCCGCTGGGCACCACGCTGGTAGGAATTACGCTTGGGGTGGAACCTACCTTTCCTGCTTTGGGCCTGCCGTGGAGCGCCTACTCGAGGAAGGCGCGTCAAAGGTAGCTATCCTAGATACTGACAGCCACCACGGTGATGGGGACAGGGAAATACTTTCAGGCAACTCCTCAGTGTTACACGTCTGCTTCTGTAGCACCGACAGGGTGGAGGAGGGAGGGTTAAAGGTAGACGTCAATGTGGGCTGGAGGACCACGGACGATGAGTACCTGAGGAAGGTGGAGCTCGAGTTCATTAGGAGGGCCTATGCCTTCGAGCCCGATATTATACTCCACTTCCTTGGACACGATACCTGTCAGGGTGACTACGGCGATAGAGGCCTGACCCCATCGTTCTACCCTAGGCTAGTCGAGCTGGTCAAGTCGTGCGCCGACGACATATGTGGGGGCAGGTACGTCATAGTTACTGGGGGAGGGTCAAGGGCAGACGTGGCCGAGGTCATATTCCCAGCGGCTGTGGAGATCTTAGCCTCTCCCCGCAGAGCCGTCCTTGAGGCTAGGAGGCGTGAAGCTGAGGGGGAGCTTGAGTAAGGAGGGCTCATAGAGCTGTTACTTCATCACCCCTCAGACGCGGCATGCTCATTCACGGCCCTCTATGTGGGTTAGTTGCCGCGAGCCTTAAAGCTTACCTTCAGAGCTTACTAGCGGGGGCTGGTGTACGTGAAGCTCTACTTGGTACAGCATGGTGAGGCCAAGAGGGAGGAGGAAGATCCTGCCAGGCCCTTAACCGACAAGGGGAGAGAAGAGGCGCGCAGGATAGCGAGGTACATAGCCAAGGCGGGCGTAAGTGTCGATAAGATCCTACATAGCGGCAAGCTTAGAGCTGCCCAGACAGCTGAGATCATGGCTGAGGCCCTCTCGCCCCGCGGTGGAGTCGAGCAGGCCGATGGGCTTGACCCTCTAGCCGACCCCCAGATATGGGCCGACAGGCTTAGGACCTTGAAGGAGGACCTAATGTTAGTGGGACATCTACCCCACTTAAGCAGGCTGGCTAGCCTATTGTTAACCGGTAGGACTGACTTGGAACCCATTAAGTTTAGGATGGCCGGCGTCGTGTGCTTAGAGAGGGACGAGTCCGGTAAATGGAGCCTGCTATGGGCTATTAGGCCTGAGCTCGTAGCTTAGCCATAGCTATCTCCTTAAGCCTCCACCTAGCCACCTTGCTCGGACCTGCGCGCGGTAGCTCAGTTAAGAGCTGGACATAGTCGGGCACCTCTATCTTCGAGAGGTGTTGCCTACAGAAGTCAAGCACCTCCTCAGGGGTTAGCGTAAACCCCTCCTTCGGCACGACGAAAGCGTAAGGCCTCTCACCCCATTTCTCATCGGGCACCGCGACCACGGCGACTTCGGCCACCTTGGGATGCTGGAGGATGACCTCCTCTATCTTGGTGGCCAGTATCTTTTCGCCGCCACTCTTTATCACGTTGCTCCTCCGATCAACGATGTACACGTAGCCCTCCTCGTCCATAACGGCTAGGTCGCCCGTGTGAAACCAGCCCTCCTCGTCGACAGCTTCCTTCGTCCTCTCAGGGTCTAACCAATACCCCGTGAACACTGTAGGTCCCCTAATCAACACCTCGCCGACCTCGCCCACCTTAACCTCCTTACCGTGTTCATCGACCAGCTTGACGTCGCAGTAAAACATGGCCTTGCCGGCAGGGAATCTCCCGGTCTCCTTAGCTAGCTTGAACGAAGAGGCCTCCCTATGGGTGGGGGTCATGGCTATGGCCAGCGAGGTCTCAGTGGTCCCGTAGCACGAGGACACGGCTATATGTGGCCACTTCCTCTGAAGCTCCTCAATCACACGTAGCGGTATCGCCTCGCCGCCGAAGGCCCAGAACCTCATCGATCTAAGCCTGTACTCTTCCTCAGCCCCCTGGGCTTGGGCGAGGAGCCTAGCATGGAAGGCTACTCCTAGGAAGTTTGTGGCCCGATGCCTCTCGAGGTTAGACAGCACTCGATGCGGATCGCCACGCACTCTCTTAATCAGTATTACCGTTCCTCCGCTACACAGTGTAGGCACGGCCTGTATGAATAGCCCTCCTGAGTGGAATAAGGGGAGAGCGCAGAGAGCCCTATCCTCCTCAGTTAAGCCGAAGCTAAGCTGAGCGTTGAGCACGTTGAAGACCGTCTTCCTATAGGGTAGTATGCAGCCCTTAGGCCTGCCCGTGGTTCCTGCGGTGTACATTAATACCTGCGGGTCCTCAGCATTGAGGGAGACCTCCATCACCCCCTCCTTTAGAAGAGAAGAGTAGTTAGACTCGACTAAAAGCGTGGGCAGCTCCTCGAGAGCTTTGACGCCATCATAGTTCTCCAGCAGCTGCTTAGACGCCACTAAGAGCTTAGGTGAGCAGTGTTTGAGGACCACTTCCATGTCCTGCTTGGACCACCTGAAGCTCAGGGGGGTGAAGAGGACGCCTAGCCTAGAGCAGGCGAAGAACAGCTCGAGGAACTCTATGGAGTTCTCTAGGAGTACCGCCAGCCTATCCCCCTTCCTTAAGCCCTCCGCGTTTATACCGCCGGCTAAGCGTTTAGATTTAGCTGAGAGCTCAGCGTAGGTCGCTGAGAGCCCCTCATCAGCGTCGATAACCGCCGTCTTCAAGGGCCTCTTAAAGGCCCACCTGTCAAGCCAATCCGCAACGTTAAACATCAAGGACATGTACAGCCACCTGGGCGGAGCCGAGAAGGGCCCTTAAAACCTTACTAAGGCGAAGGGTTGATAAGCCCCCATGGAGAGTAAAGGTGGGGGCCTGTGATGCCCTGCCCACCTGCTGACGTATGATGAGACATGAGCGGGATGAGGCCTAAACGGTATCTGCTAGTTCTTCTCGTACCTTGAGGAAAACCCCACGGAGAGGCCTGTTGACTGCCTGTCGTTCCCTCCTTAACAAGTCCCTTATAGCTACCCTTATGGCCTCGCTGCGGTTGCGATACAGTCCTATCTCAACTAGCTTATCGAGAGCCCTGACATATACCTCAGGCAGCTTCAAGCTTATGATCTCGAGGCCTCTCTTCACAGGTAGAGAGTCACGTGGAGCCGGCTTTAAAGCCTCTCGCCGTAGCCTACGCAGCTAGGTTGGAGTGAGCCACTCTGTCTCACGTAGCGTTCACATCACGTCCACATTGTCCACATCTCACGCCTATCTGAGACGCGTATCACTAACTGTCTCCGCCCGTCAGCGATGTGGTGGCGCTAAGTCCTGTAGCGTCCCGCCAGGTATTACCGGGGGGCTGAGACACTTCGCGTCTCACCTTCACGTCGCCCCCCTTAGCCTCCTCAGCTCGTCCTCAAGCCTCTCCACCCGCTCCCTAAGCTTAAGGGACTCCTCAAGCTCAGTCCTAGCTGACTTTATCCTCCTCTCAAGCTTAGCCACCCTGCCATCGACCCTCCCCATCAGCCTACTGAGCCTCTTAACGTCCCTCCTAAGCTGGAGCCATAGGTACAGAGACACTGCGATACCTACAGCCAACCATAGGTCTAGGTTTATCGTCGAGGGCAGCAACTTCAAGGAGGCTAAGAGGAGGAGCAGGGCGAAGCCATACACTGCCAACGAGCGTGCGTCCACGAAGATCCTCCTACGCCTAGGCACATCGACCACCCTTTGCTTTAGCGCTCTCTACAGCTTAAGTAGGCTTAAAACTAGGATGAACACCAGCGACGCTGGTACCGCGACCCTTAAAAACCACCTTAGGTACCACCCAGGCAACTTGATCTTGGAGCCCCCTCAAAGCCTCCTCCCAGAGGAGAGATATACATGGCGACCACCCTATTGCTAAACTTATCAGCGTGGCGCATAGGATTAGCCCTAAGCTACCGAAGAAGAGGTCCATGAAGTCCAGCACCTTGAGGCCCATTAATGAGGCCTTTAAGGGAGTGTAGCTTAAGGCCGAAGGTAGGCCTAAAGCTAGAAGCAACACGAAGCATACAAGCGACGCCCTCCTCCTGCTTAGCTTAAGAGAGTCTCGTAGGCTAGCTACGACCACTTCAACCCCAGAGACCGCCGAGGTAAGGCGGCTAAGGAAAGTAATAAGTAAAATAACCCGCCTAGAGCTGGGCCCATCCACATGGAGTTGAAGATCCTAGGCAGCGTGACAAAGGCTAGGCTGGGGCCAGTCGACGAGCTGTAGCCGTAGGTAAAGGTTAGCGGGAAAACTATGAAGCCGGCTAGCAGGGCTATTGAGGTATCAGCGAGAGCCACCGCCACCATGGACCCAGGTATATCTTCATCGCCCTTAAGGTAGCCCCCATAGGTCATCAATATCCCCCAGCCAGCTGATAGGCTGAAGAGAGCCTGGCTGGAGGCGAACACCCAGGTCGTAGGGTCTAGGACCTTACTGAGGTCGGGGGTTAAGTAGAAGGAGAGACCCTCAGCGACGCCCGGCGTCGACAGCGAGAAGAAGAGCAGCACGAAGAGTATCGACACGAGCAGGGGCATGGCCACCTTACACAGCCTCTCACTGCCCTCTTTGACACCCAACGCGTTGATAGACAACGTAGCGGCTAAAGCCACGGCGAAGAAGGCTAAGGGGGTGTAGGTCCCTGAGAAGGCCTCGAAGCTTACGTAACGTCCAAAGAACGACTGAGCCAGGTAGGCTAAGACCCATCCCATAATGACTACGTAGTAGCTCATCACGGCCAGGTTGATGGTGGCCGGTAGGAGACCCATCAACCTAGACTTAAAGCCGCTTAGAGCAGCGTTAAAGGCGGTGTAGGGGCTACCCCTAAACATTCGACCGAAGGCCACCTCCCCTATCATTAAGGGCAGCCTCAGTAGAACCAACGAGACTAGGTAGGGCGCTAAGAAAGCTCCACCCCCGTTCATGCCAACGATGTAGGGGAAGCGCCAGATGTTACCTAAGCCTACCGCTGAGCCTATAGACGCTAATAGAAAGCCTAACTTAGACCCCCACCTCTCACTCATGTACAACGCGCTAGGCTAGCCGAAGCGGTATTTAAAGCCTGACTAGACAATAAAAAATATGGGAGCCTTACTCCTCGACCCTGGGCGCCAGCCAGTATTGTATTTTGCCTCCACCTGGGAGGTCGAAGGTCAAGCTCAGGGGTATGTTAGTGGAGAACTGAAGTTCAACTATGTCGGCTGCGTCCGCCGCCTTCATCATGTCGGTAAGGTAGCTTAAGCTATACCTAGCCCTCGAGGGCTCCTTGACGTGTAGCTCTAGGAGGTTGTCCTTGCTGAAAGTGGCTGAGGCCTCGCCCTTATCGCTGGAGGCCTGGATGGTCAGCTCGTCTTCATTGGCCTGAATCAATACGTGGTCGCTGACAAGCTCAGCATCCTTTAAAGCGTCCTCCAGCGCGTCGGATAACATCCTAGCCTGGACGTTGAAGGACACCTTGGGTGACGGTAGCTCCTCGTAGCCGAGGTCTAATAGGGGTATTGAGAAGCTTCGCGAAGTTTTACCCTTAAGCTTGACTTTGAGCTTGCCCTCACCTACCTCGAGCTCTATCTTGTCCTTGCTAGAGGCCCTCTTGACCACCTTCTTCAAGACGTCGAAGTTAACTCCTGCCTTGACCTCCTCGTCGCAGCTGTACTCCTCGAAGGAGACACTTGGCATCTCGAAGTCAACCATGGCTATCCTGGAGGGGTCCATAGCCCTCAGCCTGACCCCCTCAGGCGTAAAGACGAAGACCCCCTCGTCTATCATCGTGGATAAGGCCTGGATGATGTAGCGCCACAGCTTAGCGTCATGGAAGAGAGCCCTAACCACTATGCCCACCCCTTCGCCACTAAAACTATAGCCGCTGGTACCTTAACCCTGCCCTCCTTAACCAAAACGCCCCACCGTAATACGTATGTATTACCTACCTCGTCGGAGACCCTAGAAGCTACGACATATAAGGCTTACCTACCTGGAGCCGCGAATAAGCTCCTCGCAAAATTTATTAAGTGCCACTAGGCCCAAGCCCTGGGCCCTTCGGCCTCGGCGGGCAGAGCTCCGCCGTTACTCCGAATGCGGCGAAGCCCGGATGAGGGCTAGCCAAGGGAGAAATCAACCTCTCCCCCCGAGAGGTGGGAGGTTGCCAGGTGAAGGATTGCGCGTGGTCCTAACCTCGTTGTTCACGGCCTCACTGGTCGTAGCTAACCTGGCGGCCTCAAAGCTAATACAGGTCTGGTGGCTGATTTTCCCTGCAGGCACCTTAGCCTACTGCATTACCTTCCTCTGCACCGACGTATACGCTGAGTTCTTCGGTAAACGTGAGACCGAGTTCGTCGTTTTGGCTGGCTTCGTAGCCAACGTGTTAATGGTGGTCTTAATAAAGCTGTCAATAGCAGCCCCTATAGCCCCGTTCCAGTCGGAGTACCAGGAGGTTTACGCCCAAGTCTTGGGCCCCACTGAGCGGATAGTCTTGGCTAGTATGGCCGCATACCTGGTGGCTCAGAGCCACGATGTATGGGCTTACCATCTATGGGGAAGATTAACAGGCGGCAAGCATCTGTGGCTACGTAACAACGCCTCGACCATGGTCAGCCAGCTCATAGACACTGCTGTCTTCACGTTCATCGCTTACTGGGGGGTAGCCCCGCTCAACACCCTACTCAGCATGGTGCTCGCCCTATACATAGTCAAGTGGTTCATAGCGTTATGTGATACACCGTTCTGTTACCTAAGCGTCTACGCAGTGCGCCGATTCACCGGGCTAAAGCCCGTATGGGTGAAGGGGGCTTGATCTACGATACATGGGCTACTGCCTTAGCCGAGACCTGCATTGTCGGGCACAGGGCCTTCATAGACGCGGGGCTTCCTGACAAGACACGCTACGAAGCAAGATTAAGGCCTACGCACTACCTTAAATTTAAGCCTAGGTCCACCCTCCCCCTTTATTACCTCGAACTTTAAGTCCACGCCCTCACCATACTTCTCCTTAAAGTAGTCCAACATTTCCTTGGAGACTATGGGGCCGCACTTCTCCAACGCTAACCTTACTTCACCCTCCTCTAGGACCACCTCCATTAAGCCTCCCTCCTAGGCCTTAACTTAAGTCTGACCACGAGGACCTTCTCAGAGGAGTAAAAGCTAGCGGCTAGGTAGATAAAGGCGGCGGTCTCCACGAGGAGAGCCACCATGCTTAAGGCCACAGGCAGATAGGTGCCGTTAATCACCAACATGGCCGAGACCACAGGGTTCGTAAAGGGAACTATGAGCAGCGGCCATGTTAGGGGGCTACGCAGGTCCGCCGCGGTGAAGGCGGCTACGAGGGCTGCTAGGAAGAGGGGTATGAAGACCAAGCTTAATAGCGTCTGAGCTGACCTAACGTCTTCAGCTAGCGACGCCAGCAACACCACTATTGAGAGGCTGGCTACTAACGAGAGGAGCACCGAGGAGGCCAGGAGGACGTACCCCTCGACGGGTATTGAGAGGACAGCCGACACGGCCCTCGCCGCTTCGCTAGCCGCCTCGGGGGGGATGAAGGAGGACATGTAGAAGCTTAAGCCCAGCATGAAGCCTGCAGCCCCTATCACCGACACTATCATGGCTCCCACGAGTTTGCCAGCTATAATAGTGGCTCTACTTACAGGTAATGTCAAGAGCGCCTCCAACGTCTTCTGCTCCCTCTCAGAGGCTATGGAGGTGGCTACGAGCTGGGAGGCCAGCACGAGTAGGGCTAGCATAACGAAGGATATCGTGAAGGCTTGGGATGAGGCTAGGCCAGCGAAGGCTTCAGGCCTAACCCCCCTAAGCGTTCTACCGCGGTAAATAGTGGAGACGATGGGCTCTAAGGGGTCTACGAAGAAGCTAGGTCTCGACCCCCCTAAGTCAGCGACTAGCAGCTCAGATAGTCTATGCTTAAGGAGATCGACCACTGAACCTATCGTCGCTCCTTTACTCATGCCCGCTAAGCCTATGGATTTAAGGGATACGTAGACCTCCACCTTAGCCCTGTCCATGTTCACTATGCTCTCGGTGAAGTTCTCGGGAACTACGAGGAGAGCTGAGAGGGTAGTGTTAGACTCAAGCATAGACAGTGCTTCGCTCAACGTCACCCCCCTTAGCTCAATAAGTTCGACGCCCAGCTCAGCGAGTCCCTCTCTAAAACGCGCATCCTCAAGTACCCTCGAACCCCAGCCTCCACGATCCAAGCACAGGACCGCCACGTACCCACGCCTCTCAGCGGTGAAGGTCTCCATGGCCCCCCTCATGGCTAAGCCCATCACGGGCAGTATTATGAGGGGGACAAGGAGAACGCCTAGGAGAAGCCTTGGGTCTCTAGCTATCTCTTTAAGCTCCTTCTTAACGACCTCTAGGAGCTCCTTAGCCATGGCTACCATGCCCTCTGACCGCCGCTACGAAGACCTCCTCGAGGTTGGAGGCCCTGAAACGCTCCTTTAACTCCTTGGGACTGCCCTCAACCAGCTTTCTGCCCTTATCCATCACCACCACTCTATCGCATAGGTACTCAACCTCGAGCATGTTGTGGCTCGAGACCACCACTGCCGCCCTCTCACTCTCAACGTAGGACCTTATCACCTCCCTTACGCTAGCGGCGCTGACCACATCGAGGCCGCTTGTGGGCTCGTCAAGTATGGCAAGCCTAGGCCTAGACATAAGAGCCCTCGCCACGAGGAGCCTACGCTTCATGCCCTTGCTGTAAGTCTTAATCTTATCCCTCAGCCTAGTCCCTAGCCCTGAAAGCTCAGCGGCCCTAGCCACAGCCCCCTCCACGTCCTCGACGCCGCTAAGCGAGGCCATAAACCTGAGAAACTCCAAGCCAGTCAAGTTGTTGTAAGCGCCCGCCTCCTCGGGGAGGTAGCTTATGATCCTCCTAATCGCGGGGGCCTCCCTCACCACGTCGAGTCCATACACCTTGACGGAGCCACTACTAGGCCTAATTAAGGTGGCCAAGACCCTTAGGGTTGTGGTTTTACCGGCGCCGTTAGGGCCTATAAGGCCGAAGACCTCACCCTGCTTAACGTTAAAGCTTAGATGGTCAACAGCCACGACCCTCTTAAACACTTTGACCAGGTCTCTAACGTCCACTGCGTCCATGCTAAGCGGGTACCCCCTAAGCTCGCTCGATGGTCCTCTAGTTAAGCTCGGCCGTCCCCTACAAGGCCTTAACGAGCTAGTTAAGGCTTCGCGGCTTATTACAGTTATTCACGGGAGCTTAGACGCGTGAACACCTTCAGTAAAAGGTTAAAGCAGGGAGCCCCTTAGCTGGACGGTGGCGTCGTTGTTGGAGGAGTTTAGGGATAAGCTTTCGTCCTGCACGGATTGTAGGGCGTGTGACAATGTATGCTCCTTTTACTTGGCTACGAACGACGATTCGGTGGGGGCCTGGAGTAGGGTTAAGGCTGCTAGGGCTGTGGTGACCGGTGAGAAGGACCTAGGCAGCGTGTTGAGGGAGCTTTACCTATGTACTTGTTGCGGGACGTGTGAACAGGCCTGCCCTGTAGGTGTACCTATACCTGACATTGTTAGGGCCCTTAGGGGCGTGGCTGTGAGGAGAGGCCTAGCCCCTGAGCCCATAGTGAAGATGTGCAGAGCGATAGCTGAAAGGGGCTCGATGACCGGTGGGGGCAGGGAGTTTTGGAGCGCCTGGATCCCGAGCGGAGTAGAGTTTCCTAAGGAGGCAGAGGCCCTTTACCTCGTTGGCTGCGTAGTAGCCTTTAGGCTGCACGAGGTGGCTAGGTCTACGGTCGAGGTCTTAAGGAGTGGAGGAGTGGACTTCACCGTTATGGGAGAGGAGGAGAGGTGCTGCGGCCTTCTGCTCTTCGACCATGGCTTCTTCGAAGAGGCCAAAGCAGCTGCTGAGACCAACCTATCGAGGATTGAGGAGATGAGGCCCAACACAGTGTTAACAGCTTGCGCAGCCTGCTACTGGACCTATAGGCGTGCCTATCCTCGGATTTACAGGGAGCCTGGGTTTAAGGTGATGCATGTAGCTGAAGCCTTAGCTGAGCTCATCGATGAAGGGAAGCTCAAATTTAAGAGAAGGGTTGAGGAGAAGATGGCCTTCTTTGATCCATGCCACTTGACGAAGGCCTTTAGCCTTTACGATGCTCCGAGAAAGGTCGTAGAGAGTATTCCAGGTATTGAGCTCGTGGAGCTTCCAAGAAGTAAGGCTGAGGCTCCTTGCTGTGGCGCACCGGACGGCGTGAGGTTGGTGTCAAAGGAGGCGTCGCTGTCCGTGGCCGAAATGATAGTTAGGGAGGCGCTGAGTGTAGGGGCGTCGAGGATAATTACAGCCTGCCCGCTCTGCATGTACCAGCTTTCAGCGATTGCTGAGAAGCACGGGCTAAGAGTCACAGACCTACCCCTGCTCGTCAGGGAAGCCCTATAAGCGCCTCAGTGGTCATAGTGAGCCCTGTGCCCCTAAAGGTCAACGCGGTGGAGATGTCGACCCGTCGAGGCCGTTGATCAACATGAGAAGGCTCAGCTCTGGCGTCACCAATCACCGTTCAGCAATACCTGCCCTCTTCATCGCCCACTACGTTTAGGCTTCAACGAGCTTATTTATCTTTCTTCGAGGGGGGTAAGCTTAAGGAGGAGGCAGTGCTAAGTGGATTGGGAGGCTTGGCCCTACCTAAGGTTTCAGTGAAGCTAGGCGAGGAGCAGGTCGACCTGCTTTTACCTTGCAGCGAGGTCGAGGCCATGTTCAGGGATCCCCTCCTCGACGAGCTTGAAAGGACGAGGCTGCTTAGATTGAGAGCATGGAGGGAGGTCTGTAAGCTGTTTAACCTTAGCTACGCTCAGCCGGTCTTGAAGGTGGTGGAGGGCCCCCTATACTTAGTCCACCAGAACTTCATAGCTGGGGGCGCGTTCTCTTCGCTGCCGATGTTCTTGAGGTTTGACGGCAGGGAGTTCATAGCCGAGTTCCACCGGCCAGTGGTGGCGGTGAACCCCTACGTCTACTACTTCGAGGGCGTGGCCTCGGAATGGAGGCACCCAGTGCTGCTACCAGCCTTGATCCACGAGTACGCCCATGTAGCCTTTGCGCTGTCTGGTAGGCTACATTTAGAGTTCATTAGGAGGGCTTCGCTGGACCTTAGGCTAGCCATGCAACTCCCCTTCCTCGACGACCAGGACATAAAGGCCATTAAGGAAGCAAGCATAGAGGTCGAAGCTCTACTTGAAGTCCCCGCGCTATGGGCTGAGGAGGAGGTCTGCAGTAGGCTTGGACTTACGAACTTTGCTGAGCGCAGGCTTAGGCTTCAGGCTTTAAGAGATGAGGAGTTGAGGAGGCTTATGTCGAAGCATAACATAGCCGTCAAGGGCCCCACGGCCAAGGTCAGGGTTGAGGCCATGATTAAGCACTGGAGGGCTGTTAGGAAAGCTAGCCTCAGCGAAGTGGAGTCTTATTTGGAGGAGCAGCTTAAGGAGCAGCTAGCGGACACATGGAGTAAGCTTAGAGAGGAGTTTGGTAGAGGGCTCAAGGTTAAGTTGAGAGACGAAGCTGTAGAGGCCCCTGCAATAATGGGGAGAACCGTGGAGTGGTTGAGGCTCTGGGAGTACTTTTTAAAGAGGGAGTTTAAGTACAACTTTCTCGGTAACATATGAAGAAGCTCCTAAGCTTCTAGTTCGCCTCTAGAAGAGGTTAACACCTTCCTATACGCTGGATGGCCCTCAAGGCTTGAGGCTGGACAGGGGCCTCTACGGCCGCTGTAGAATGTTTTTAGGAGCACCTTTGGTAGCGCCCCCTTAAGCCTCCTGAGAGCTAGCTCCTTTAAGCCCAGCCTCCATAGTAAGGCCCTCTTCAACATATGTACCATGGCTCTTAAGAGAGGTAGGCTTCGCTTAGCGAGTTGCTTAGCTATGTAGCTGGGCCTAAGGTAAAAGGTGAGGTAGGCTTGCTTCCAGAGCCTAGACATGTAGCTTATGCTGAATTGAGGAGTCTCAAATACCGGCGTAACTATGTCGTACTTGGACCAGTCTAGGACCTTGAGCATCCCCCTGGCTTTAAGGTTCTCGAAGAGATCGGTGCCAGGGAAGGGCGTCGCTATGCAGAACTGGGCTAAGTCGGCGTCGAGCCTACGCACGAACCTTAAGGTCTCCTTCACCTCCTCCCTGGTCTCGTCGGGCCAAAAGAGTATGACGGAGGCCACAGTGCTTAGGCCCAGCCTCTTGCAAAGCTTGAAGGCCTCCTCGGTTTTAGACGAGGAGAAGCCCTTGCCCATGGAGTCTAACACTCTCTGAGACCCAGACTCCACGCCGAAGTACACAGTGTGGCAGCCAGCCTTCCTCATCTCCCTTAGTAGCTCGGCGTCGATGGTGTCCACCCTTGCGCTGCACCCCCACGAGATCTCCAACCCCCTACTGCGTATCTCTCTGCAGATCTCCTTGACCCTCTTCTTGCTGAGGGTGAAGAGGTCGTCGACAAAGGAAAAATCCGTAACCCTGTACCTTTCTACGTGGTGCTCTATTTCGTCGACTACGTTCTTAGGACTACGTTGCCTATACCTTCCCTGGTAGATCTTCCAGGACACGCAGAACTTACATCTGAAGGGACAGCCGCGACTAGTTAGGATAGGTAGGGTAGGCTTTAAGCCGAAGGATCTATAGGCCTCGAGTGGTAGATGGTCATAGGATGGGTAGGGTAGGCTGTCCAGGTCCTCTATTAGGGGCCTGGCAGGCTCCCTCTTAATAGCCCCTCGCTGACTAACATAGCTGACCCCTTTAACGCCCTCGAGCCCGCGTCCCTCCTCAATCCTACTCAACACCTCTAGCAGCGTCTCCTCCCCTTCCCCCCTAATTACAGCATCAACGTAGCCTGTGCTTAAGGCCTCAGCGTCCATGAAAGTTACGTGGGGACCTCCCATCAACACCTTGACGTCGGGTAAGGCAGCCTTAACGGCCTTGGCTGCCTCGTAGGCCTGGTTTATGGTGAAGGTGGTCGAGGTGAGCCCAACCACGTCCGGGTTTATGGACTTAGCTATCAAGGGGAGTAGCTTTAGGCTCTCTAGGCCTAGTGGATGGCTATCTATCACCCAGACCTTATGTCCCTCACGCTCTAGGACGGCAGCTAGGTAGGCTAAGCCTATGTGTGGGGCTTGAAGTTCCTCGGATAGCGCCCCCTTTGGAGGTGGAGGATTGACTAAGAGGACTCTCAAGACCTACCACAGGTTAAGGGGGGTTGAGATTTAATTTTTACTGAGGCAGGGAGGGAGGTTACGTGGAGGTGAAAAAGGCCGTAGAGGAGGAGTTGAGGAGGGCTAGGGAGGCTCTAAAGGAGGCTGAAGAGGCCCTTCAAAGGGGGTTATACGTGCTGGCCGTTAGGGCCTCTGAGAGAGCGGTTGAGCATTGCCTTAAGGCTTCCTCCAGGATGATAGGGGCTCCCTGGGCTAGCCTAGGCATAGCCGAGCACGCCAAGCTCATCGAGGACCTTATAAGGAGGAGAAGAGGCGAGGTCGAGGCTAAGCCTAACTTGACGGAGAGCGAGGCCCTAGCTGAGCTTAAGAGAGCTAAGGAGCTTTACGCCTCGCTGGAGGAGCTTTTAAGCGAGATTGAGGAGGCCTAGCCTCACAAGTAGCTTTTTAGCAGCTAACACTGCGGGGGTGTCGCTGGGCAGCTCCAGTAAAGGCCTACCCTCCAAATTAAACTTGTACACTAAGGGGTCTTCGGGTATTAACCCTCCGTACTCCATACCCAGCTCCTCAGCCTTCTTAGCTAGGAAGGCCTCGTCCCCCTCGTGAAATCTATTGCCGACTAGGAACATCCTCTTAAATTGTACGTGGACCTCTTGGGCGACCTCCTTAATCCTCCTAGCGGTCTCAAAGCTCATCCGGCTGGGGTCTACGACCACTAGCATGTAGTCCACGTCCCTATCAGTCCTCCTGCTGATGTGCTCTAGGCCTGCCTCCATGTCCATGATCGTCACGTCGTAGTTCTTGGTTAGGGTGTCCAGTATTCCCGTCAGCACTGAGTTAATGTAGCAGTAACAGCCCTCGCCTTCCCCTCTGCCCATCACGAGGAGGTCGAAGCCCTTGAGCTCTTTGAGCGACGCGAAAACCTTGAACTCGAGGATGTCCTTCTTGCTCACTCCTGGAGGTATAGAGCCACTGTCTATGGCTTTACGTAGCTCCTCGGCGGCCTTAGCTACGGTCTTGTCCGCCGGTGCTCCGAGCATGTCGGCTAAGTTGCATGCAGGGTCCGCGTCCACCGCCAATATAGTTCTCCCACCAACCTCTGAGAGCAGCTTCAACATTAAGGCGGTGACCGTGCTCTTGCCCGCTCCGCCTTTACCCGACACCGAAATCACGAGCTTGTTTCCTTGAGTAGACACCAAGCCCACCTTGATGTTGAGGGAGCTTAAGCGAGGTAAATAAACTTAACCTACCTGCTTAGCCTTCTCCCAGCGGTTTATGGGCACTGAGACCCTCTCAACGAAGCCGCAACAGGCCCTCTCCACGATTATCACGAAGAGACCGTCCCTAACGCGTTCATACACCCTGACGGCGGACTCCTTGCCACACCTAGGGCATTTCTTTGACACCGCCTTCTCCCTGGCCTCGAGTATAGCGTAGGCCACGTCTAGGGCCTCGTCTACGTCCCCCTCTCTGACCCCTGTCTTCGCCCTCCACTCCTTCAACACCCTAACGGCGTAAGGCTTAACGTAGCTTAGTTCCTTGAGCTTGTCCAACTTCTTTAAGGCCTCCTCGACGGGCTTGGATCTACGGGCCGCTAGTATGAAACGCTCGCCCACCGGTACGAGCTCAAAGTCCGTGAACCTGCGGGCGCCGCCTCTCTCGAGAAGCGCTAACACTATCGAGGCCTCGAAGGGGTCTAAGTAGTCTACGATAAGCCCTAGCCTCCGCGGGGGCCTAGGATTGACGTTGATTAACCTCTTAGAGGCCTCCTCGACATCCCTTGGGCTAAGCCCAAGGGCCAGCGAGGCCATTCTCTTAAACCTCTCCTCCACCTCGTCGCGCTCCATAAATCCACCTAGAGCGGGCATACGTTTGAAGGGCAACCTGGGCTTGGCTCCTCCTCAGCCCCTAGCCCCACTCCGATGTAGAGCACCTGGGTAGGCTTGCTACCGTACCTATAGACCGTTATGCCCTTACACTTAAGCTCGTAGGCCAACATGAAGGCCTTCCTGACCTCCTCCATGGGGGCGTCCGGCCTCAGGTTTATGGTCTTTGCGACGGCGTTGTCCACGTGCTTCTGGAAAGCCGCCTGCACTCTTACGTGCCACTCTGGCTCCACCTCCAACGACGTAACGAAGAGCTCCCTCACGTCGCTGGGCACCTCCTCTACATCCCTCACCGTCCCGCTTTTAGCCACCCTCAACATGAGCGATTCGCTGTAGAAACCGCGCTCTCTGGCTATCCTCTCAAAGAGGGGATTTACCTCGATTAGCCTGACCCCTTCCATCACCTGCCTCACGTAGGCTATAGCGAAGATGGGCTCTATGCTGCTCGTGGTATTAGCTATGATGCTTATGGTGCCCGTGGGGGCTATGGAGGTGACCGTGGCGTTCCTTAGCGCGTCGTACTTAGAGGACCACACGCTCTCCTCGAAGCTGGGGAAGGAGCCCCTAGACCTGCCCAGCTCTACGGACTTATCCCTGGCCCTCCGCGAGATGAAGCTCATCACCTCCTCAGCCACCTTTAAGGCCTCCTTAGAGTCGTAGCGCACCCCTAGCTGTATAAGGAGTTCGGCGAACCCCATGACGCCTAGCCCTACCTTACGGTTCAGCTTAGTCATATGCTCAATCTCGGGGGCTGGGTAGCGGTTAGCGTCGATCACGTTATCCAAGAAATGTACGGCTTTATCTACGGTCTCCCCCAACTTATCCCAATCCACGTCCCCCTTCCTCACCATCCTAGACAAGTTGATAGACCCTAGGTTGCAACTCTCATAGGGTAGAAGCGGCACCTCACCGCATGGGTTAGTGGCCTCTATTGCACCCAATTTAGGGGTTGGGTTATGCCTGTTTATCTCGTCGATAAATAGGAGCCCTGGATCACCAGTACGCCAAGCGTTAGCTACTATTAAGTCGAACACATCCCTAGCAGGTAGCCTTCTAACTACCTCGCCCGTCCTAGGGTTTATAAGAGCATAGTCCCTGTTCTCCTTCACAGCCTCCATGAACTCGTCGGTCACGGCCACGGAGAGGTTGAAGTTGGCAAAGGCCCCGGGCGTCGACTTAGCGTTGATGAACTCTATTATGTCAGGGTGGTCGACGCGCAGAACCCCCATGTTGGCTCCTCGACGCTTACCCCCCTGCTTAATTACCTCAGTGGCCACATCAAATATCCTCATGAAGGAGACTGGGCCTGAAGCCACGCCCTTAGTTGAGGCTACCACATCCCCCTTAGGCCTTAGCCGAGAAAAGCTAAAACCTGTGTTGTGGATGAATAGGAAACCCCATCTTCCAGCAGCGTAGGTCTCTGAGCCCTCAACGGTTAAGTCGTACATTTTAAGGTCTTTCTTCCTCCTCAGTCGAGCAATCGACTTAACCCTGGCGGTGTTTAAAGCTATATAGGAGAGTTTTCTTGCCTCCATAGCATCGTCCTTGAGCCCCCTCTCCTCAAGCTCCTTTATGAGTACGTCCATGAGGCACTTAAACTTGTCTTCACTTATACCATGGCCCCACATCCACCGATGGATCCATAGTCTAAGTCCTCCAAGCTCCAACGGCCTTCTATGAAGACTAGCTACGTTTACGCCTATCTTCTCCAGTAGCGGCTTTATGTGATTGAAGCTTAAGTTTACCTTTCTATTCGAAGCTGTAGCGCTCCTTAGCTTCATGAAGAGGTTAAGTTTATCGCCAACAACTCCGTCAATGAATGGGATATCCACTATTAGTAGCCTGTAAAGCTTTCTCTCACGAGGCCTCCTCGGTCTTTTGCCCTTAACTTCAAACTTCGCCCCAAGAGCTGAGAGCAATAGTGCTAACTGCTCAACCACCCTCCTATTAACCATAGAGAGCTCAAGCCTAGCCCTATCTTTACGTATGTAGCCTTCAGCCTCTATAACCCCGGCGATAAAGCTGAGGACCACGTTAAGTGGAGCCTTAAACATTATAGGGGGTACTCTCCAAGCTCCATTAGGCTTCAAGAGTTTACGTATAAAGCCTACGACCTTCTTATTAAGCGTCTGGAAGATCCACGCTGAGTAGCGCTTCTCGCTGTAAATACAGCCCAGCGCGTTTAAACCAAAAGACCTCTCTAACACGGCCTTTAACCGCCTTAAACGCTCCACGTCTCGGTCAAAGACCTTCACGCCTCGCCTATCTACGCTGCCATCACCTAGGATATAGCCTAGAGCCCAGGCAAGCTCGGGAGTTACCTTAATTCCATCGACTATCGGTTGTTCATAGAACGGCCACTCTATGGGGGCTGAGGGTAGGAGTATCAGGAAGCCCGGCTTAACCTCGTCGCCCCTCTTTAAGACCACTTTACCGTCCTCTACGACCAAGAAGGGATGCCATTCACTAGTAACGACCTCAAAGCCCCTATCAAGCCTCAACCTAATAGCCCTTTCAGCAGGCACAACGAAGCGCCATACCCTCAGTATCTTGCTAAATGATGTTTCCCCAGATAATGGATTATAAGCTAAAGCCTTCAAGCCAAGGCTTGAGACGTCTATCGATATAGTGCCGTCTAAGTGCTTAAGCTCGTTAGGAATGAATTGTTCGACGAATTCCCCTATAGGCATTACGCCGCACAACGTCGTGTATATGAAAGCGTCGCGTGAGACACAACCTCCTCCGCTCTTGTGTACTATCGCCATGAGTTTGAGGGCGTCGAAGATGCCCTCTATGGAGTCCTCGACGGGCAGCACAAAGCAGGCTGAGAGCTGACCTATGTCGGTGCCAGCGTTCATGAGGGTGGGGGAGTTAGGGAGAAACTCGAGGCTCGCCATCATCCTGTAGAACTCAACCTCAGACCTAGCTACCTCATCCCTGGAGGCCCCGTAAAGCTCATCGACGGCGGCTATAGCCCTAGCCACCCTCCAGAACATCTGGCTTGGGGTCTCAATGACCCTGCCCTGCTGGTCCTTTAACAGGTAGCGCCTCTCCAAGACCCTTATAGCGTTGACCGAGAGCTTCAGGTCGTCCTTGACGCCGTATATGCTCTTTAAGCCTCTAACCTCGGCCCTCTTCTGCCTGTATAGTATGTAGGCCTTGGCTACCTTGGCGAAGCCCTCCTTAATCAGAGTCTCCTCGACTATGTCCTGTACGTCCTCCACTCCAGGTATGGACTCCTTAAACCTGACCTCGACCTCCTTCACCACCTTATCAGCTAGCCTACGAGCCGTCTCATCGTCGGGCTCGCCGACAGCCGCGAAGGCCTTAGATATGGCGGTGGCTATCTTGGATGGGTTAAAGTCCTCTAGCCTACCGTCCCTCTTCCTGATCTTTGATACCAAGCTTCCTCGTGCTTTAAGGCCGCGCGCCTTAAATAAACCTTAAGACGCCGAGAAGGTCGACCCTAAGTTTCGCCTGCCAGCTTCAATATCAGTGGGGGCCGGCCCAGCCACTCAGCCGCGGTCATTAATTTATCGCTGGGCGCGAAGGAGTAGAGGGGCTCGAGTCTCCGCTTGTAGAGCCTATCCCTCAGTAGATGGTGATCGTAGATGATTAGCTTAGCCCCTGACTCAGCCACTATGCGCTTAGCGTTTTCAACGGCTCTATTGAGGTTTATCCTGTTTAAGGTGTAGCCGTATAGGTACGTTGGAGGGCCGTCGAGGATTATGAGGTCAGGCCGCTGAGCTATAATCAGCTCCGCGTAGTCCTCTATTATAGGCCCTTGAAGGTCTGATGAGTGGACGACCTTGACTCCTCCGTACTCCACCGTCAACATTAAGACCCAACCCAGCCTATCGTACTCGACGCCGTGAAAGAGCGGCTCAGTAAACGTGAGCGTGGTGGAGCCGTACCTGAAGCTCCTGCCGTCGGCGAACCTTACCTTGACCCCCCTAAGCTCAAACTCCTTAACCCAAGGCTGTGAGCTCCAAGCCTCCACCAGCCCCTTGAACCAAGCCTCCCCCTTCTCTAGGAGCTCCTTCTTCCTCTCAGCGTAGTCGCCGTAGTCCTTTGAGAGGGCCAGGCGAAGCTTGCTTAGGGGGTCTCCTACGCTTAATCGACGTGGCTCAGCCGCCAGCTCCTCTAGGCCGCTACCCCCTAGCTGACGGTGAAGCTCATCGAGGAAGAGCCTAGCTCGGCTCCACTGAGACCCGTTGATCCAAGCGTTGGGGTCTTTTATCAACAACTCCTTCCCCTCGTAGAGCTGTGGAGCCTGGGAGGGCAGTGTATGATGGTCGTAGTGGTAATGGGATATTGTGATCACCTCAGCCCTCTTAGAGGCCTCAAGTATGGCCTTGAAGGCTTCGTCGCGTAGCCTGACCTTTTCCTCCCAGCTTAACGGGTATCCGGGCTGCATCTCAGCTACTCCAGGGTCTACTAGGACGTTGACGTCGGGGGTCTCAATGAGCACGCAGCTACTCTTAGCTCCAAGAGAGTCGAAGTATATGAGGTGAACCTTGATGTCACCTAGCTCAATGGGCTTACTGAATATGGAGGGCATAGCTGGGCGTCAACAACGCCTAGCCCGCCGCTAACTAATTAGGGTTCGCTTAGCCCCGTAGCTTATAGGAACCACTCTAACCGACTCCCCCGTGGAGTAGGTGTAAGTCAGGGTGCATGATTGCGAGCATGCAATGACCACTACTAGCGGTGGGGCGTCCGTTACGTCGATCACCCCTCCTTTAATCGAGGACAACACCCCCTCCAAGGACCTTAACGCCTTAAGAGGGTTCTCGCCTGGAGAGGGTGTTAGCTGCGTTATGACAACCTCAACCAGCCCTCTAAAGGCCTCCAGCACCCTATGGCTCACAGCTGCGGCTTCAACTGAACCTTTAGCTACCTCCTGGCTAGTCAATACCTTAAGCTTATCTTCGTTGACGGCCAGGGCCGCCACTAAGGGCTGGGGGTTAAAGCCCAGCACGACGAGCCTAGGGACCTCCAACGCCTCGGTAAATAGCCTGGCCATCTCCAGCGCGCCTACAGGATCCTTCTCGATGTCAGCTAGCCACCTCTCAATTAGCCAGGGGGTGACATGTAAGCCCGTGTAGGCTTTAGCCCAGAGGGTCCTCCTCCTATCCATCGCGTGGCCTAGGTAGGCGGAGTATAATAGCGTGTTGTTTTATCAGCCGCGTCACCAGTCATCACTGCTCAGTAATACGTCTCCTCATCACCTAGTTATCGAAGCTGGGAAGCTTCTACGTAAATTTATCCCTCGAGGACGGACGAGGTTACCATGACAGCCCTGGTAGAGCGTCTAAGCCAATCAAGCTTAATAACCTTGCAGTGCCTACTCTAAGGTGATGGCCATCGTTAAACGTGGCGACGGTCGATGGGTTAAGGAGGCTTTTATCGATAAGGCTGAGCTATTTTTAAGGTTTTAAACTCCAAGTGGAGGACCGCCAGCGAGGAGGCTGACATCCTTGCTAGGCTGTTTAAGGAGCTTGGGCTGAGTATTGGCTCAAGGGTCCTCGACCTTGGCTGCGGTAACGGTAGGATCGCTATTCACCTCGCTAAACGTGGCTATAAGGTCGTCGGCGTCGATATCTCTCCAGCTTTCATTGAGGACGCCAATAGGAAGACCGCTGAACACGGCGTCGCTGGGCGCGTAGAGTTCGTGGTTGGCGATGCTTTAGAGGTCGACCGAGTCTTAGAGGGAAAGAAGTTTGATGCTGTTTTGATATATTGGTCTAGCATCCTAGGGTACTACGTCGATAGCGAGGCCGATTTACGGACCTTGACAGCTGTTAGGAGGCTAGTTGAAGGTAACGGCCTCCTATTTATCTTGCAGACGGCTAGCCTTGATCTAACCTCGTTGAGGAGTAGCTTATGTGGCAGCGGAGGGTTTCTAAGCGAGATCGATGAAGAGCTAACCCTTGTCGAGTGGCCTAGGTTCCATGCCGATAAGGGGGTCGTTGAGAATAGATGGGTCTTCTACAGGAGGGAAGGCAAGGACCTGAAGTACATAGACGAGCTCTCCTTTACCATGAGAGTTTACGCGCTTAATGAATTGGTGGAATTAGCTGAGCGGGTTGGTTGGAGGTTCATTAAGGCTTTCTCCAGTCTAAGAAGCCTGGAACCCTATAAGCCTGGTTTAAGCCCCTTGAATGTAGTGTTTAAAGCTGCTTGACGGGTTACGCCTTGTATTCTCGAGAGAAGCTATCGCTTCTTTAGGGTTAAGAGACCTGACCGCTTATCCACGAGAAGGCCGTAAGGCCGTCGATGACTACGTGCTACGATGGTAGTAGCCTTACTCCCAATGCTCCGTATAGAGTGAAGTCCAGGCCAAAGACTATCAATGCGATAGCTAGGGCCATCAGCAACGCTCCATACACCTTAGCCCTAAGCCCGCCGAGCCAGGTTAGGTGAGCTATGAAGCTAAGCCATACGTAGTCAAGCCAGCCATGTAACGCATAGAGCACAGCTAGGCCTACTAGGCCCCATAACTCTAGGGCCTCAACTATGAGGGGGGCGCCGGCTGTAGCCCACCACAGCAGGAAGAGAGGGTTTAGGGCGGAGAGACCCACACCTACCATCAGCGGGGAGGTACCTATGCTACTAGGTTTAACCTCCCTCGCCCTTAAGGCGTCTCTAATCATCAACGCTGCAAAGCCCAGCATGAAAAGGCCTCCCACCAAGCTTAGGGCATTGATGAGGACCTGAGATTCAAGTAGAGCAGCAAAGCCTAACCCCACCGCGACTATTAGAGGCAACTCAACGGCCATGTGGCCAAGGGCCACCTTAAAGCCGCTACGCCAGCCCCCCTTAACCCCTAAGGCAGCCGTGGCTGTGGTTAAGGGGCCTGGAGCTAGAGCACCTGAGCAGCTTATCAACACCACCTTTAACGCGAAGCCAAACACCATGGCCTACGCTCCCCGTCAGCAGGGTGTGTAACGATCATCGTTCACGCCTGCGAGGCTTTCATCATCCGACCTGAGTTTTACTTAAACCCCTAGGATATAGGCTTTCGCGCGGAATAGATTTAAGGCACTTTAAGTAAAAAGGAGCCTGGATGATGAGTTTCGGTCGCCCTGAAGGAGTATGATGAGTTTTTTCCTCCCACTGACCGCCCACGACGTTGAGCTAGCTTAGGGAGGCCTTGACGCTCCTTAAAAGGTCCTTGAGGGCCCTCCTTATAGCCTCGCTTCTATCCCTGAATAACCCTCTCTCAACGAGGAGGTCTAAGGCGGCTAGGTAGTTGTCCGGTAGACGTACGCTTATAGACCTTAGCCATACATCTTTACTGGCTCTAGCCTCCTCGGCATCTCCCATAGCTCCTTCCTCAAGAGGTCCCTTACAGCCACCCTTATGGCCTCACTACGGTTAGGATAAAGCTTAGCCTCGACCAGCTGGTCAAGGCCTTTAATATAGCCTTCAGGTAGGTGGACCGTAATTATTTTAAGCTCAGCTTTAGATGGCATCACAACCCCCAGCTAAGCTAGGAGGGAAGCTGCGAGATACAGCTTAGCATTATCTGGAGAGCCCCCCAAACCTCTCTAAAGCACACCCAGGTATTACCTCTATAACACCTCCTAGAACCTTAAATCAGCTAGCTCAATAACGTTAAAGCTTAACGTAGAGCTCCACGCCAGTCTTTAAGCAGGCCTCAGCCACCCTTCTATCAGCTTGAGGAGCCACTAAGATCAGTCTATTGACCTTCAACCCCTCCCTCCTCTCTAGGAGCTCCTTCTTCCTAATCAAGGCGGCTACGTCGGAGAGCTTAGCGTACGGCGTGATCTCCACCACCATTAAGCCCAGCCCATCGGTAGCCAAGTCCACCTCGACGGTGCATGGATATCCGTAGACTATGCCCTCCTCATCGATTAGGCTCCTCGACTCAAACTTTAAGCCTAGCTCCTCCTCCATGAAGCTCCTCAAACTCTTCTTAAACGACTCCTCATCGACTAAGCCACACCTAGCACATAGAGCATCTAGACGCCTCATCAACGACTTGACAGCCTCCTTGATCCACGCTATCTCCTCGCTTAGGTCCTGCGCCTCTTCACGGCTCAAAGAGACCACCAGCTCGACAGTTAACGGGACTGCGCTTATATGTGAGAGGCAATTGCTTTTTAACGCTCTACATCTAACTCTGCAGGGTGCCTTTAACATGCCCAAGAGAGGTTGGACAACGGTAACGATACCCGAGGACATATACGAGGCTCTTGAGAAGTATTACACTAAGCATATTGAGGAGCTTAGGTTGAAGAAGGGCCTTAAGTCCATTAGCACGCTGGTCCAGGACATAATCATAGAACACATTAAGCGCGAGGACCCTGAGCTGGCTGCCGAGTACGGAGACCGGTTAAAGGTTACGGTTAGGAGAGGGCGAAGGAGAGGAGCAGAGGAGGTCTAAAAACAACCCCGCTTTTTATTATGGCCGCCTAGCTAATCGTTCACCAATCAAAGGTTAAGCTTAAATATGCGGTATTTCAGATGTATTTCATAGGTATTACAGAGGAAATACCTAAGCTTTGAGGCGGGGCCTAATGCTTAAGAGAGGCAGGGTGAAGGTGTTTGAAGTGTACGATTGGGGTAAGCTCGAGGTCCTCGACTTCATAGTCAGCCAGCTTAAGTCGAGGGGGGTCATAACCAGCATCGACATATCGAGGCACCTTGGAATCTCGGTGGAAAAAGCTAGAGAGATGCTGAACCTGTTTAGGGAGGCTGGGGTACTCTGTGAGATTAAGGAGGCTGAAGCTAGGAGGAGGCTCCTAGAAACGAGATTAAGGGAAACCGAGAAGGTTGAGATGTGGGGGACTAAGAGGCTGGCGGTCTAAGCCTCATTATATACATGCACGCGACCTTCCTCGTCTAGGTAAGCGCCGCAGAACCTGCAGAAAGACCCTTTGAGGGGTCCTCCACATATAGGACAGGGCTTTTCATTCGCAGAGGGCTTAGGTACACGTAGGCCCAGCCTTCTATAGCGCCTATAAAGGTACACGTGGCTCCTGCTAGGCAAGTTTAAGCCTTCTTCGACCACCTCCTCAACGTCTTCGTGAGTTACCCTAGAAGCCCACGTCAAGCTGAGAGCCCTGCTACCAGAGCCTCCTTCAATAGGGTCTTTTCGCCTCCACGCAACCTCCTTAAACCCTGCCCTGTCTAGCCATAGTCTAAGTAAGGCCTTACCCCAGAGGCGGCCATACGCCTCAAGAACTCTACAGGAGTAAGGAACCCTAAGCGCCAGCCTCACTATCTCTTCGTCCACGTACACTGGAACAACTTCAAGACCTAGGCGTCTACTCAGCTCTATCGAGGAAAACCTCCACCTACCCACCATGTTTTTGATCCAGTCATCGACGTAACCTGGGGCTTTGTCTAAGAGGAAATCGTAGCCAGCGAAAAGCTCGTCTCCACCATCACCTGTAGCCACCCTCCTACAACCCCTAGCTAACGCCTCCCTTAAGGCCACGTAGACGCTGACGCTCCCCCTAACCTCCACTGGGTCGAAGGTGTTAAGCACCAGTATAACATCGTCGAGCACCTCATCCGACGCTGCGTCGTCGTACTCCACCACTACGTGGCTCAGGCCTAACCTCCTGGCTACGAGAGACGCGTAGCGGACGTCTTCCCCCATCCCCTTGTAGGTGACAGTCACAGCCAGGTTGAAGCGGTGTCCGTGGTGAAGCGAGGCCGCCGCCACAAAGGTAGTGTCGACGCCTCCTGAGAGTAGGAGGCAGTCGCAGCTCTGAGCGACCTCGTAGACTCTCCTAGAAAGCTCCTCAGCTAAGGATAGGCATAGAGGGTCGATCATGGACGGAGGCCTCCATCATCGATAAGCTTCTCGGCGAGCTGTAGGTCCTCGAGGGTGTTAACGTTAACCGCCAGCTCAAGGCTGCTGAGGACCATAACATCTTCGTCGATATACTCTCTGCCGATCATCGAGGTATCTAGTATGTTAACCCCAGAGGGGGCCGCTTTTAACCCCCCTATCTCGAATAGGTAGCTTGGCCTCAGCCCAAGCGCCTTGTGGACCTCGTAGGGGACGGCGACAGTTAAGGCTGGCTTGCGGCAATATGTATAGTAATACCGTATTATTTGATCAATAAGCGCGCTACGCACGAGAGGTAGGTCGCAGGCAGTTACAAGCACAGCGCCCTTAAGCCTTAGCGCCTTAACAGCGTAATGTAGATCCTCTACGTAACCTCTACCGGGAGCCAGCAAAGCCTCAGTTCCAAGCCTCCTCACCACTTTGTAGGTGTTCGGTGTATGCTTAGAGGCTACGACTACGACCTTCTCTACGCATTCAGCGTGCCTAAGGGCCTCTATTACGTAACTGATCATGGGCCTACCCTTAACCCTCAACAGCGGCTTCTCAAGGCTTGAGTTTAAGCGCGTACCTTTACCGCCAGCCATTATTAAGGCTGGTAAAAGCACGCTACACGACCCCCTTGGCCATCATTATGGTGATTAGCGAGGAGGCACGGGTCATCTCGTTTAGAGCCCCAAATACATCTCCAGTAACCCCGCCGAGGAGGGCTCGGGAAACCTTGGCCATGATCAGCGTTAAGGCCACCATGCTTAGCAGCACTAAGAAGCCCTTTAAGTGCAGTAACCACCAAATTAGCCCAAGACACGAAGCCACAGCTACTATGAAGCGTGAAGGCCAGCCGGGACTACTTGCAGCCTCCACGAAGCTGGCGCCCATCCCTGGGTAGGCTGGCCTCCCAAGCTTAGCCAGCAGCACCATCGATAGCTTGGCCGTGGCCTCGGACGATATCAAGCTGCGGAGAAGCATGTATTTGGGGAGGGCTGAGACGCTTGCTATGGACAATAAGACCACGAAAAAGGCCAAGGCGAAGCCTCCTACCCCAACCTGGACGTCCTTCATGGCCTTGATCCTCTCGCCAGGAGGGCCACGGACCATTAACCCATCACCCAGGTCCATAAGGCCATCAAGGTGGTTGAGGCCTGTTATCGCAAGGATTAAGCCTATAGCTACAACCCCTGTAAAGAGGCCTGGAGCTACCTCAGCCACTAATCGAGCTACAACACCCGCCAACAGCCCTATAAAGGCTCCAATCAGAGGAAACCAATGCATGCCCAGCGCCGGGTTAATGGGGCCCTCCTCATCGGGCTTAAGAGGTATCACTGTTAGGAAGACCAGCGCGCCCTTCAGCCCTCTAAGAGGCTTCATGGCTCCTTAACCCTCCGCCTAGCCAAAAGCTTCGTATACATATTTGAGGAGGAGCCTGCAATGAGCCCCCCGATCACGTCGTCCATGAAGGGCCCCAGCCTCTTCAAGATACCTGGCTTAGCCCTATCAAACCTGACGAACTCGAAGACCCCCTTAGTGCCCGCGATGTACTTGGCTATCTCCATGCCTAGGATCTCGTCAGCCAGTAGGAAGACGGGGTCCTCCTTGAAGGCCTCAGCTGGTAGCCCAGGTATCAAGCCCTCCTCCCCATCCTCTTGGAGCCTTAGCCCCGCTAGGACCAGGGAGGCGACGTTGACGTCCTCGAGGGCCTCACGTAGACATTCACGTAGCACTTCCTCCACTTTTTCCCTGCTACCCATGTCGGGATGGTAGACTAGGAGCTCTAGAGCAGCGTTCACGAGGTCCTCGAAGGTTATGCCTCGCTCCTCTAGGCGCTTAATCAGAGGCCTAGCGGGTGAAAGACCCGCCTGCCTCACGATCGCCTCCTTAACGGCCTCTAAGACGCCTAGGCCTACGGCTCTTCCAAGCTCAGTGGCGGGCCCAGCGTAGGTGACATGCTCTCCTCTACGTGTACATGCCACGACGATAGAGTCCGTTGAGGTGCCGCTAGCTAACCTACCTGACGCTCGGCTCCTGACGTCAAGCTTCCTAAAGGCCTCAGCCTTAGCCTCAGCTACCATCCTAACGAGCTCCACTAGGCAAGAGTCCTCAACAACCCCGTCGACGAGCAGAATGATGTTGACCGTACCAACCTCCTTCATGTTTAACGGGTCCGCGATCGCCATAGCATTAGAGAGCCCCGCGGTCACGATGACATCCACCGCGAGGGAGTTGCACGTAAGCCCCTTGTGGGAGGCCTTATCGACCGGGGCAGCGGTCATTAAGCCCACGACCGGCCTAGGTATCTTAAGACTCTGTACGACTTGTTCAAGGTAGGCGGTCGGGTCGGGCTCGTTAAAGTCGTCCGGCACCTGGTGGTTCAATATCGATCTAGCTTCGCGTAAGCCGCCATTAAGCACAGCCGAGCTTAACACCTTAAGGGGGCTGCTAGACTCTATAATCAGGTTACCTCCGTCTACATAACATTGAACTCCTCGACACGAGAGGTTGAACTCCACTTCGTTCACCCCCCTAGAGGATGTTAAAGCCTAGGGCGCTGCCCAAGGCTGTTAACGGCACCACGACTAGAAGCACGAAGAGGGTTATGGTTAACTTCATTAAGCGTAGGGCGTCCTTGATATGGCCTATCGAGAGCTCCTCTAAGCGGTCGCCAAGCGTGTAAAGGCCTGGCTTTTCAAGCTGGACGCGTAGGGCCCCCGCCATGGCCGCTATGGGCCACCCTGAATTTAAGCTGTCGGTTCTCCCTCGATCTCTCTTTAAGACCTTTAGGGCTTGCTTCCAGTCCATGTTAGCAAGCCACGCTGCACACACCATTAAGTACCCAGTGATCCTGGCGGGCACGTAATTAACCAAGGTATCGAGCTTAGCTGCAGCCCAGCCGAGGTGGGTGAACGGAGGATGCCTATACCCCACCATGGAGTCTAAGGTGTTTATTACGCGGTACGCTAGGGCTCCAAGAAAGCCTAGAAGGGCAAAGTAGAGGAGAGGAGAGGTAACTCCGTCTACGGTATTCTCGCCTATAGACTCAATGGTCGCTGAGATCAGCTGGCTCTTTGAAAGGTTCCTGGTATCCCGGCTGACTATCCGTGATACGAGGAACCTAGCGGATTCAAGGTCTCCACCGATCATGGACTCCATAATGGGCTTGACGTGCTGCTCCATGGATTTAATCGCGAAGGTGGTCTTGAACAGCACAGCGACCAAGAACAGGTAAACGGGCAGGGGTAAGGCCGTGTTTAAGAAGAACAACGCTAAGTAGAAGGTGGAGGTGAACAAGGCTAAAGCCGAGACTACCAAGATAATGCCCCCCAGCCTCCCCCTAACTCTACGCTCTAGAAACGAGGCGTAATGTCCAATCCAAACTGTTGGATGTAGCCTTTGAGGAGGTTCGCCGAGAAGTAAGTCGAGCGCTAAAGCTGTAAACAGCACCGCGAGCTTAGCCAGCATCGGGTTTAGTGAAACAGACAAGGCCTCATTCACCTAGCACGGCCGCCAAGGATTTCAACAGCATTTCATTCTCGAAGCGTCTACGAATGGCTATCCTGATGTAGTCCCTGCCTAGCCCTTTAAACGAGCTACAATCCCTGACTAAGATTCCATGTTTCAGCAGCTCGGCCTTCAAGGCGGTCGAGGTCTTGCCTGTGCCTTTAACGTCGATTAAGAGGAAGTTAGCCTCGCTGGGTAAGGCTCTAAACGCTTTAAGGGTCTTGAGGCCTTTAAAGACATAGCGCTTCTCCCTTGCTACGAGGGCCCTTACCCGGTCCAGGTAGCCTTGATCCCTTAAAGCCTCGGCCGCTGCCACCTGAGCGAGGACGCTTACGCTCCAAGGAGTTTTAGCCTTAGACATCATTTTAACCACTTCCTTAGAAGCCACTCCGTAGCCTATCCTTAGCCCAGGCATTCCAAAGGGTTTGCTAATAGACCTTAGCACTAGGAGGTTTGAGTAACTGTTTACGAGGTCGACCATGGAGGCTGGCTCATCGACGAACTCGACGTAGCTTTCATCGATCAACACTAAGACTCCCGATTCGTGGGCTTCACGCACTATCTCAAGTAGGACTTCGCGGGGTGTTAGGTAGCCTGTTGGGTTATTGGGGTTGCATAGGAAGATCGCCTTCGTCCTCCTGTTTAAGCTACGTAGGATGATTTCATGGTCCAACTTAAACCCTTGTTCACGTTTAAGCCTGAGGAGCCTAGCTCGGCCTCCCATCTTAGCTACGCATACCTCGTACTCGCTGAAGGTGGGGCACGGGATGAGCGCCTCATCCCCTTTCTCTATGAACGTAAGCGCGAACAAGTGGATTAACTCGGTTACACCGCAGCCTACGATTATGTTGTCTAGGCCTATACCTCCTAGGTACTCCGCTATAGCCTCCTTAACCGCCTTACATTGAGGGTCGGGGTAGAAGCCAAGAAGGCTCAGGGAGCCCCTAATCGCCCTTAGGACTCCGGGTGGGGGGCCTAAGGGGCTGACGTTTGAGCTAAAGTCCAAGACCTTCGCGCCTAGGCTTAGCGCTTCACCTCCATGGACCCCCGGCCTAAGCTTCATGACCGCCCTCCTCGCTAAGCGCAAGGCCTACCCCTCACCCTACACGCTAAGGCTGCCACCCCCTCCATTCACGGGGCGCAGGTGGGTTGGATCGTAGCACGTTTAATAACGCGGTACATCCATAGGCTCCGCGGTCCACGACCTCGACAACCACGTACTTGTAGCTTGAGCGTAACATTGGCGAAGCGTTGATTAATGTATGGTATTCTCCCTGCTCGCCGAGCGGATCCCATCCCTCCTCCTCGCACACCTCGATGAACCAGCCTACGTTCTTCTTAGACACCTCGACGCCAAGTAGATCGGCCCTGGGCGTGGACCTAACAGCGATCACCGTGAAACGCACCCCGCTCTCGACCATCTCCTTTAAGAGAGGCTTAGCGGGGCGCTTAAAGAGGGGTTCAAGTAGGTCCACGCCTGCACGTCTACACACCCTTTCATGCCACTCTAGGTGATCCTCGAGCGACGCGTCGCCAGCTATTAAGGCCTCGGCCTTTAGCTCCTTAAGCTTCTCAGCGAGGGCCTCGTCCTTGTGGCTGCCCTTTAACTCGACGACCTCTAATGGGAGACCCAAATCCTCGGCGAGGATCCTCACGGCGTGTATGTTAAGCTCATGGGGGCTGGGCTGTTGAAGGGAGAGCTTTACAAATAGGAGCGTGTCGACGTCGACTCCCAGCTCCTTAGCCTTCATGATCGAGTACATCGAGTCCTTGCCCCCGCTAAATAGAGCTACGTTGACCATCCCGCCCACCGCCTTCCTCACGTGTACATCGCCGACCTCGATCCGACATAGGCTCAAGCATCTAGACCTTCGGGTAGACGTTGAGGACCTCGCCTACCACGGGTAGGTCGCTGTGAATGTAGGAGACGTTCTCTAGATGTCTCTTCGCCAGCGAAGCCGCCTCCACAACCTCCTTAGGGGTGGCGCTACGCCACGGTTGTCCAGGGACGCTTACGTAACCATCTACCCTAAACGGTATAGAGCGGTCGACGGAGGCTATGAACTTGGAGATACGCTCAATCTCCTCGGCCTCGATGAGGCCTGGTATAAGCACGCTCTCAGCTCTAACCTTCACGCCGCTCTTAGCGAGCAGCTTAAAGTTCCTTAAAACCTTCTCGTTGTGCCTTCCAGTGTAGTATTCGTGGAGTTGAGGGTTTAACGCCTTGATGCTCACGCAGGCCTCATCTAGCCCAGATCCCTCAAGCGTCTTAATGGCCTTCTCGTCTAGCAGATGCCCATTGGTCAATAAGGTCGTGTAGATGCCTCGTTCCTTGAGGAGCTCCACCACGTAAGGCAAGGCTCTATCTAAGGTTGGCTCTCCTCCACCTAGGACGGCGCGGTTAACCTTTAACCCCCCAATTAAGCGGTCAACCTCGCTTAACGATAACGTGGAGCTCAGTGAGAGCCTACTCAGCTTAGACCGAACCTCTACGGGGAGGTGGCAGTCCCAGGGTGAGAGCTTCAATATACATCCTCGGCAGCGAAAGTTGCAGCCCTTAAAGAACATGTAAGCTGAGAGGTCGTGGGAGAAAAGCACCACGTGGTATATCCTCGTCTTCATGCGCCCACCGTAAAGATGTAGGATTTTTTTCCTACTACCTCTCCCGTGGAGGAATTATAAGTCTACCTCCCACGTACCCCACTAGACCCTTTAGCTTAAGCGGCTTACGTCTAGGCCACCCGCTCCATAATCCTCGCTGCCTTAAGCCCCAACCATAGCTGTGCCTGACTCGTTGCAGCTTACTCTAACTTATCGCGATAGTTAAGGGCTCATGAAGCCTTAAGGCTCCTACTAGCCATTGAAGAGGCTTCATGGACTTTTAACCTATCTAAAAAATCCTAAGCCTCATGGTAGAGCTCCAAGGGCTGGCAGGGTCCCTCAACATCTCGTTGAAGTTTCTCGCCGAACTAGCTGAACCCTTAAGTTTAAGTATATAAGGCTTCACGTAACAGCGTACTTAAGTTCTCTAAAATCTTAGGGAGCCCCCCTTAAGGAGGCGCCTCTGAAGGCTAAGCGACCCCATGACCCCACCTGACCGCGCTAATTGCAGTAAGCTCCACCTTTACCTTTGAGTTCGCCGCGAGGGTAGAGGCAGGCATGTTTTGGCTTTAAATCCTCTATGCCCAGCCCGTTTTAGTCGATCTACAACTAGGTGGCCTCAGAGAGCTAGGCCTCAGGAGGTCGATGGCCTTTTTAATGTAAGGCTTCTTTCCTAGGCCGTGACGTGATCGAAGAGCCCTAGCCCGGTACTTCGTCTAAGCCCTAAGCGATGGGTAAAGGAATCTATTTAGGGGTATTCTGGGTATGGGGTTTAGTGTGGAGGAGGGTACCATTCATAACCTTTTGTGTTAAGCCGACGAGGAAAGCTTGGATTAACTTAGCCGGCTGCAACTTTGACTGTAGAGGCTGTTTTGCGATAGCTAAGGAGGATGTAGGCAGGCCGTTCTTGGTCGCTGAGCTAACTGATTTCTTCGTTAAAGCATGCAAACACGTTTGTGGCGGCCTCGTCACTGACGCGGTGATAACAGGTGGAGAGCCCACTCTTAACCCCTCTTACTTGGTGAACTTAATTAAGCATTTACGGAAGGTAGGTGTGTCAAGGATTGCATTGTCGACAAACGGTTTCCTCTTAGATGAGGACCTCGTTAACCGGTTAAGAGACCTGAATATAGATTTAGTTAAGCTGGATATAAAGGCGTTTAGCGAAGATGTCCATTATTGGTATACGGGGAGGGACAATAGAAACGTGTTAAAGGCTGCAAGGCTGCTCTATGATCGTGGCGTAAACTTCTATGTGCGCACGATACTTATGCCTAACATCGTAGATGTGGATGAAGTTGAGAGAATAGCTAGGTTTCTGTCCTCTATAAGTCCGGAGATACCTTATCGGATATATGAGTTTGACCCTCTACATGCCAGGCAGCCTGTAACTAGGAAGCCAACCCTTGAAGAGATGGTTGAGGCTTTCAAGGTAGCTAAAAGGTATTTGGCCCACGTTGAGGCTATACCCGCCTCTACCGTCTATGATTCCAGCTACGAGTACATAGAGGTGCGCGATGAAGCTCTTATGGATAAGTTTAATGAAATCGACGAAATTTCAAAGCGAGCAGTTAAAGGCTGGAAAATGAAGAGCATTCCCTTTAACGCAATTCTCTCAAAGGTAGGATAAACTATAGAGTTTTTTGCATTACGCGTCTTGCTCTGAGATCAAGAAGACTTTATAGCCCCGTAATCAGACCTATAATGGATGCTTAGCTATAGGGTAATTCAACCGTTGTCTTGATGAGTTAATCAATGACTCAACCTCGACTTAAGTGTACAGCTTAACTTGATTCCAAGGGTATGTTGAAGACGTGATGCTCAACGTAGGCTATTTATGCTCCACCGTTACCACTTTTCATCGCCCCTTAACGCTAAACATGACTTTTCTCCCTAGCAACCACTAGCGTAGCACGTCAGTTTTTAGACATATACACACATCCCTAATTTACACTGGAACTTTGCGGCTTATGAGGGCTTTAAGCTGATGGCTAGTGCCTTCACATGTAGGCGAGGAGCCGCTAAATGATCGTTATTTTAGCCCCTTAAAGATACAGCCCTCCGCCTAGGGAGAAAAATTAATTTAGGGTAGGATATTTATCCTACTTTTTGACCCTCTATGAGCAAACTGAGTAGAAAATCGGCCATTTTGTTGGCTATACTTGTAGCGTTGAGCCTGGCGTGCCCTATTGCCGCCTTCGGCTCGTCCAGTAGGTTCCCGGTAACGGTCGTCGACGACTTCGGCAGGCGCGTCACCATCGATAGCGAGCCTCAGCGCATTGTATGTCAGGGCCCAAGCTGCACGGAGATAGTCTACGCCCTAGGCGCCCTTGATAAGATCGTCGCAGTGGACCCCTACTCCGATTATCCGCCGGAGGTTGTTGGGAGGCCAAAGATTGGAGCGTCGGGTCTAGGTTACATTAAGCTCCACGCCTCAGCCGAGGACTTCATCAATCTAAGGCCTGACTTAATCATTACGTTCTCTTACGTGGAGGAGGAGAGGGTCAGCGACACCATCCTTCCACAGTTGGAGGCCCTCGGCCTCAAAGTAATAGTGCTTAAGCCTAGCTCCATAGAGGATGTCCTATCGGACATCGAGCTGGTTGGAGAAGCTATAGGTAGGAGGAGCGAGGCGCTCGCCCTAATCAACAACCTTAAGGCTAGGATAAAGGCTGTAGAGGAGAAGGTTAAAGGCGTTACCTATAAGCCGAAGGTGTACATGGAAACCTGGTACCCGCCACCGTGGACCTTCGGGCCCGGTACATGGGGGCACCAGTTGATTGAGAAAGCAGGCGGGGTCAACGTCTTCGGCGACGCCAAAACTCAGTGGCTTCAAGCTAGCGATGAGGAGGTGATCGCCAGGGACCCCGACATTATCATAAGCCTGAGGGGGGCCATGCATAACGCTACGCTAGAGGACTTCAAGGCTAGGCCTGGCTGGAGCCAGATAAAGGCTGTTCAACGAGGTGAAGTGTACGTTGTAGATGAAAACCTGTTCGTTAGGCCAGGCCCAAGGCTGGTCGACGGCCTGGAGATACTAGCTGGCATCCTTCACCCTGAGATCTTTGGGAGGGTTAAGATAGCCTCGGTCGACGTGAACGTAAACGCAGTTCGCGGAGGCTTAGCTCAGACCTTGTCTAGCGCTGCTGAGGTCTTCAACTTCACCTTGCTGCTGATGGAGACGAACGCTGCCAACAACTTTGCGTTAAAAGCCACCGTAACTAGGGTAGGCCCTAGCCCTCCGCAGGGCCTTAAGATGATCGGTGACTACTTAAACGTCCACACCAGCATCTCGGGGATCGCCTTGAAGCTGCTTGTTATCATCAATTATAGAGGAGCTGAGGTGAAGAAGCTAGGAGTAGATGAAAGGACGCTAGCGGTGTATACATGGGACGGCGAGAAGTGGATAAGGGCGGCGAGCGCCGTTATGGTCGACGAGGACCTGGTAGTCGCCATGGTCAACCATACGAGCTACCTAGCCTTAATGGGTAAACCTAGCCCTCCGCCGCCTCCATTAATGTCAACCCCCATCCCGCTCTGGCAAGCGTTAACGATGAGTATCGTGGCTGCGGCGGTCCTATGCCTTGTGGGCTTTACAGCGGGGCTGAGAAGACGGAGGTAGCTGGAGCTTAATGAACAAGAGACGCCTCGGTTTAGGTAGGGCTGCGAGATGGAGTCTTACAGTTCTCTTCCTCACCCTCCTTTTATTTATTTGCTCAGCCCTCTCCATAAGCATAGGCAGCGCTAAGACCGCCCTAATCGACGCCGCTGGAATACTCCTAGGACAGATCCCAGGCTTTAAGCAGGTCTTCGGTGCCTGGTGGAGCGAAACTCAGGAGGTGATCGTGGTGCAGCTTAGGCTACCTAGACTCGTATCAGCGATTCTAGTAGGAGCTGCCTTAGCGATTTCAGGCGCCGTCTTTCAAGGGATGTTCAGGAACCCGCTGGCAGACCCCTACGTCCTCGGCATAGCCTCAGGAGCCGGGTTAGGAGGGGTGGCTGCTATGTTACTTAGCCCCAGCCTCTTACCCATAGGACTAGTCTATACCAGGCCCTTCATGGCCTCGGTGACCGGCCTCTTCACTATATTTATTGTCTACATGGTAGCGAGGACGGGTGGAAGAGTGCCCGTGCTTAGACTTGTGTTAGCTGGCGTGGCTATAAGCAGCTTGATGTCCGCGCTAACCATGCAACTACTGTTCTTTGCAGGGGAGAGAGGCCATATGGCTTTAGCGTGGCTTTTCGGCTCCTTCGCGATAGTTGAGGGTAAATGGGACTACGTGGAGGTGGCGGCCCCAGTTATATTGACGTGCTCGACGTTGATCCTCCTCTTCTCGAGAGAGCTCAACATCATGGCGATGGGGGAAGAGCAAGCTAAACACCTAGGCGTCGACGTTGAGACCGTCAAAAAGGCCTTGTTAACCTTGGCTTCGATAGCCACGGCAGCTGCCGTCGCTATAAGCGGCGTCATCGGCTTCGTGGGCTTAATAGTCCCTCACGCGATGCGCTTAGTGGTGGGCCCTGACCACCGAATACTGCTTCCATCCTCAGCTCTAGCCGGCGCGACGCTGCTCGTTGTCTGCGACACCTTGATCAGGGCTAGAATTATGGCGCCCGCTAGCGAGTTACCCATAGGCACCATCACGGCCATGCTCGGCTGCCCCTTCTTCCTTTACCTCCTCATTAAGAGCAGGAGGGTGGTGATATAAGCAGTGGCCGAGAGGGCAGTGATCAAGGTGTGCGGCGTCGAATTCGCTTACGACGCCGTGAAGGCTCTGGACGGCGTAAGCTTAGCAGTCGACGAGGGGGAGTTCCTAGGCCTCTTGGGCCCTAATGGTTCAGGAAAGACCACGCTCCTTAGATGCCTCACCGGGATATTGAAGCCCAAGGTAGGGGCCGTTCTCCTAGACGGAAGAGAAGTATTGTCCATGAAGGCGGCCGAGGTTGCCAAGAAGATGGCTGTAGTCCCTCAGGATACGACTACAACCTTCGACTTCACGGTCCTCGACGTCGTGTTGATGGGTAGGCACCCTCACCTAGGTAGGCTGGGAAGAGAGACCGAGAAGGATCTAGAAGCAGTGCAGAGGGCCATGAAGCTCACTGGAGTATGGCATTTAGCGGATAGATCCATCAACGAGTTAAGCGGCGGGGAGAAACAGAGGGTATTCATTGCTAGGGCTCTGGCACAAGAACCCAAGGTTTTACTACTTGACGAGCCCACGACGCACCTCGACTTAAACCATCAGCTCGAGATCATGGATCTACTTGAGAAGCTACGCGCAGAGCAGGAGCTCACGATAATAGCCGTCCTCCACGACCTTAACTTAGCTGCTAGGTACTGCAGCCAGCTAGTCTTAATGAGCCATGGCAGGATAAGGGCGATGGGGCCCGTTGAGGAAGTACTTAGGGAAGACATCATTAGGGAGGTCTATGGCGTTGAGGTCGAGGTCAGGAAACATCCGATCACGGGCTCGCTATACGTGGTGCCGTTATCCACCATGAAGAGCCGCAGAGCCGCGAAGACCAAGATG
>Ga0180302_10000024_pt1 | contig 49468 bp, 54 predicted proteins | sample GuaBasSediGuay17_FD_121794 | JGI IMG/M metagenome (GOLD analysis project Ga0180302, IMG submission 121794) | Subseafloor sediment microbial communities from Guaymas Basin, Gulf of California, Mexico - Guay17, Core 4571-4, 12-15 cm | ecosystem: Environmental > Aquatic > Marine > Hydrothermal... | reverse complement strand
TGCCGCAGTGGCATAGCGACCTACATAAGCGGAGGAAGAAAACTGGCGGGCGTAGAGTGCCGTATCGAAAGAAGCGTAAGTACGAGCTGGGGCGTGATCCGACGCTTACAAAGCTAGCAGCAGAGGAGGTTCGGAGGCTTATTCGGACTAAGGGGGGAGGACGAAAAATACGGTTGCTTCGCGCCGCGTATGCAAACGTCGTTGATCCAGAGACAGGAGAGTGTAAGAAAGTGCGAATTCTGGGGGTGGTTTCGAATCCAGCAGACCGCATTCTTGACCGGCTTAAGATTATCACAAAGGGGACAATTATCAGGACAGAGCTCGGGAACGCACGGGTAACTTCTCGACCAGGTCAAGACGGTGTAATCAACGCGGTGCTTATCAGGTAGCATATCATCTGATTCTAACGCAGCTTTGGAGGAGGCGTAAACGAGTTCGAGATTTGAGTAGGTCTTTATAGAGAGAGGAATAGGGCGATGGCGTGAGTTACGTACAGAATAATGCACGAAGGGTGGTGAGAATCGATCAGGTAGTGAGAGAAACGCCTACTGTGACCTCGATCCTGTTTCGGGACTCGTTGTGTGCGTGTGCCTCACCAGGGCAGTTCGTTATGGTTTGGCTACTGGGTTATGAGGAGGTGCCTATGTCGCTAGCGTTCATCAACGAGGAGGGGCTTTCAGGCATTACCGTTCGGGAAGTAGGTGATACGACTCGCGCGATGCGGCAATTACGAGTTGGAGATAGAATAGTGATACGGGGTCCGTTTGGTCGAGGGTTTTCGCTCCGAAGCAAGAAGCCCCTGATTGTAGGAGGGGGGACAGGTATCGCACCGCTACGACCTCTAATTAGGAGGTTCGTAACGCGTCGAACACGATGTACAGTGGTGTTGGGAGGAGCTTCTAGTCAGGAGCTGATTTACCACCGCTGGTTGCAGCAACTTAATCGTCGAAGAGCCGTCCGCTACGTAGCGTGTACAGAGGATGGAAGTGTGGGTGTTAAGGGAACGGTTGTTGATGCGCTTCGGGATATGGATCTTAAGAACTTCGATTACCTCTATGTGTGTGGTCCTGAGAAGATGATCGCAGCGGTGGCGGACCTCGCGCAGGAGGCGGGAGTTCCTGGGGAGGCTTCTGTCGAACGCTACATCAAGTGTGGTGTGGGGATCTGCGGGTCCTGTCAGCTGGGTTGGTTGCGCGTCTGTAGAGATGGACCCGTGGTACCGTTGCGTATCCTCCGACGGATCAACGAATTCGCACGCATTCGTCGCGATGACATAGGACGCCCCATTCCCGTTGAGTAGCCTTCGCGCGGTCCTAGTTCACACACGAGAGGTTCCGAACGAGGAGAAGGGCTTCGCTCTACTTGCGCTTGATCGGGTAGTTGGTAGCGTTGTTAGAGTGGTGGACGGAGGTGCGGTTGGTTTTCCAACAGGAGTTCGGCGGCGCGTTGAGCCTTGGCGTGGGAAGTATCAGTATCTTGCAGACGACTTACTAACGGTACCACAGCAGATGTGGACACCTGGTAGCGTAGTTCTCCTGCTAACCTCTGTTGATATTTATACTCGAGGAATGAACTACATCTTTGGACTAGCTACACGGGGTGCAGCAGTTATCTCAAGTGCTAGAATTCACCCAAGTTTCTGGGAAGCACTACCTGAGATGAGCCGCTACTTGCCTGAAGACAAGCAGTTCTTCGCACAGCAGCTGGGTAAGGTTGTAGTACACGAGTTCGGACATACAGTTGGGTTACCGCACTGTGAGCGCTGGGACTGTGTAATGCGGTTTTCAAACTCGCCCTTCGAGCTGTATCGGAAGGGATCTACGTTTTGCTCTGACTGCTGGATGCGCCTGCTTCGCTTGGTGCACGACTTGGCGGTGTGATACCAGCCTTTGTGAAGAGGCGGCGAAGCTGAGGGAGGAGGGGTTTCTGCGGGTCTAGTGAGAACAGGTCGTAGAACCGAGGGCTTGGGGCGATTTCAAGCGTGCGTCCATGGCGCTTTGTTACGATGAGTCCATACAGGCGAAGACGCTCGATGTGACGGTAAGCGGAGGGTCCTACAACACGAGTGATGAGTGCGCGTTTGACTGGTTGACCTGCTTGCGCATATTTGTAGGCAATGTAGAGCAAGGTTCGTATTGCACCGCGGCTTAGAACAAGGTCACGTGCAACGCGACGCGCGTACTCCGAGTAAGGGGCACGGACGCGCATAACAAAACGACTACCTGGAAGCTCGGCGATTTCGAGAGCTGAGCCTGATCGGCGGTAACGCTGTGCAAGCTCAGCCACCAGTTTGCGAGTGATGCGCCTGGAGGAGAGTCCAGCTACTCGAGTAAGGGTAGCGATGTCAATAGGGCGACCTGCTGCGTACAAGCAAGCTTCGATGCGTTGTAGGGCGTCTTTCGGTACTTCTTGTTCTTGTCTCATCAGCCGTCTAGTGCGTCCTCTTCTTCTGGAGCTAGGTCAGGGTGGCAGATAATTAGATCCGTTTCATCGTCGAGCGCGAGTAGCCAGATCTTCCCCTCAGACGCTAGGAAGAGGCACGCGAGAAGAGGGGTGAACAGATCTGGTTTAGTGCTGAGAAGACCTAATCGGGATAGCACTTCTGAGAGTAGGACAATTGGCTGAGCTTCAAGTATGCCGAGAAGCTCGGTTTCGAAGCGTGTAAGGAACTGTTGGAAGCGCTGAGCTTCGATTCGATCGATGTGCTCAATGAGCTGTAGAACGTCTTCAGGTTTTGTCTTAACGAAGGGGCGTGCGCTGCGTACGACCAGGTTTTCGCGGTGTAGGAGTTCCTCAATCATTCGAAGGTACTCGCTGATGGGAAGGCTGCGGAAGAAGGACGTGTAGGGAGAGATGTAGGGGAAAGGTACGGGAGGAGGAATGAAGTCTTCAAGAGCGCGACGAGAGCGTCGGGGCGGAGGTTCGTCAGGTTGGAAGATACGCTTCACCTTCTCGTAGTAGATGAGGCTAGAAGTCTCGACAACGATACCGGTGGTTACGTAATCGATGCCAGTAGTAGCCTGCATGTCCTCCCAAAAGCGTTCGAGGAGGAATCGCAGCTTGATCTTCCATATGCGCGAACGCTGTATCCGCTCAGGGCGTACAAGAATGATATAGGGAGCGTCCTCCGGGATCACAAACCGCGCGTTCAAGGCGAGGTGACGGGAGAGACTGCTTGTTGGACAAGCTGCTCGGGGCGTACGGATACGAGGTGCGCTCTTCCATCTGCGGTGAAGACGCCTACGATCTTGTCAGCAAGTCGTGCAAGTTCGCGACCTCGGTGAGACACAATTATGACCTGGGACCTATCAGCGAGCTGACGGATCAAACGAGCTAGGATCTCAGCATTACGAGCATCGAGACCAGCGTCGATCTCGTCGAAGATGTAGAAGGGGGCGGGGAATAGTTCTTGAAACGCGAGAATCAAGCAGATCGCTGTGATAACCTTCTCGCCGCCGCTGCAGGCCATGAGGCTCATCTCGGGTTTATCGCCTATACGCACGCGGATGGAGATAGGTGAGTCGGCAGGGTGCTGGGGATCTTCGAAGAAGAGCCGCGCAGAACTGTTTGGGAAGAACTCGCGCAGGTAGCGAGCGAAGTGGTGGCTTATTCTGTCAACGATGCTTCGAACAGTCTGGTGTTTTTCTTGTTCGATGCGCTCGATCAGCTGCCGAATGGCGTTACATTCCTCTTCTAGTTCGCGAAGTCGCTCAGATAGTTTTTTGAACCCGGGGAGATTACGATTATACTCTTCGAAAGCTCGCTCGTTTACGGGACCTATTTCTCGTAACTCGCGGTGAAGTAGTGCTTTGAGCTTCTTGAGGAAATCAGGGTCGTGTGTGGCTAGTAGTTCTGTAGCGGACTCTAGGAAAGCAGATTCATGGAGCTTTTGATCGAGACGATGGAGCTGGTCGCGGTCATAGTTCACCTGAGTAAGTAGCCGCGTTTGCTCGGCCAAGAGAGAGCGGTACTTGCTGTCTAGTGTTTGAAACTCCTCTTGTCGCTTGTTTAGGAGTTCAATTAACTGCCATCGACCACTTATAGCATCCTCACGAAGCTTGAGGAGAGCAGTACGTCTCTCCTCCAAACGCTTTTCCTGATCCACCAAGACCTGAAGGCTGCGAAGAAGGCGGCGGCGCTTATTCTGAAGCTCGTTTCTTCGCTGCCCTAGCTGTTGCTCTGTGGCGAAGAGGGACTCTGCACACGTCCGAAGCCGTAAGTCAATGCGGCGAAGATCCTCGATCTTTTTCCTTATATCTTCAATCTGGAGGCGCGTACTGCGTAATTGACCCTTGAGTTGCTCGATGCGTGCACGAACGCCTCGAATCTCCCTTTCAATTCGCTCAGGGTTTAGGTTCGCAAGACGTTGAGACAGCTGTGCATACCGGCTTTCCAGTGCTGCAACTCTAGCTGCTGTCTGATTACATTCTCGTCTTAGCTTTACGAGAACCGCACGTTCAGAAGCCAGTTTTTTGGCTAAGCGGTCGCGGCGCGCTTCGGATCGCTGTAGCGTGGTTTGTAGGCGGTCAAAGTCCGCTTGTAACTTCGCCAGAGACTGACGTTGGGTTTCAATAGACTTCTCTTCTTCTTCGATAGCGCGCTTCAGATCGGCTATGAGGCGCTTCCGGTCTACCGTAAGCCGTTCAAGCCGTTTAACCAGTTTCTTCACACGCTTTAGGGTGAGGATGGGTAGTTTAGGTAGAGACTGTAGTTTGCTGGGAGACCCTGTTGCAACAGCGCTAGCGGTATACACTACACCGTCTCTCGTTATCGCAGTGTATCCCTTCTGAGCAAGCTCTGCAGCTGCTTTAGGAGAGGAAACGAAAACCACGCCTCCTAAAAGAAAGCGAACTACGGGTTGTATCTGAGCTGAAGCACGTACTAGCTTATCGGCGGTAGCGATGATTGCAGGGTGCTTTGGAGGAGGTGGGGGGCGAAGGCGCTTTGTTAGCGATACAGGAATTGCGATAATACGCCCAGCTTGCATACGCTTGGCGTAAGCAAGTAGCTGGGAAGCAGCGTTGAGGTCTTCGACAACATAGGCGTCGAGCCAGTCTCGTAGAACGGCTTCTATCAGAGGCTTGTGTCTAGGCAGTACTTTGATGAGATCGCGTAAAACACCGAGAACCCCAGGTATGATGCCTGCACGTGCGAGTTCGAGTAACCGCTGTCGCGCTTGCTGAGCGGTGGCGAGGTTTTCTACTATGGAGCGTTGAGCATCGATGGACATGACGAGGATTCGCGCCGTAGAGAGAGCTTCACGAGCGTCGTTTAGCAAAGTGTGGGCTCGAGCGTATCGTTCACGAAGCTGTGTCAGCCGTTTCTCAGAGAGATTTAGTGCTCGTTGCTGATGCGAGATAGCGTCACGTAGATCCTGTAGCTGTTCGCGAAGAGTAGATAGTTCGAGGTCGATGTCAGATATACGAGACTCAAGGTCGCGGACTACGGCTTCTCGGGCTTCGAGGCGTGTTTGAAGTCTTGAAAGGCGGTTACGCGCTTCACGAAGCTGTTTCTCCACGTCCTGTAGCTGTTGTTCGAGCTGAGTTCTCTCCCCGGTACCAGAGGAAAGCAAGTTTATGAGCGAATTTTCACGATCGCGAAGCTGTGCAATACTCTTTTCGAGGCATTCTACCTGTTTAACTAACTGGTCTTGCTTCTCTAGCAGTTGGTTGATCTCTTGAAGACGCGCCTCACGTTCATTATTAACTTGCTGCTTCTCTCTTCGAACCGCATCGATTCGCTGGTTTAAGTGCTCTAGGTCTGCGTTTACGCTACGTATTTGGTCTTCTAGGTTTGAACGCTCTCCGCGTAGGCGTTGTAGATCAAGGTCGATTTGTGCGAGGTCGGTTTCAATGCTAGGTAGCGTTTGCTGTAGCTGGCGCTGGAGACCGTTTATCTCCTGGCGTATAGCTTGGATCTGCTCTCGAAGAACTTTCAGGTTCTCCTCCAACTCTCGAGCGTGGCGTTCGCGGTCTTCGATCTGAGCACTGAGTGCGTTCCTCTCATGGAGAAGGAGCGCGGTTTCGATCATGCTGAGGAGCCGTTCGGTTAGCTGTCTTCGTTGTGCAACTACTAGATCGCGGGATAGAGTAAGGACAAAGCGTTCTTCGCCCGCTCTTCGACCTCGTAGCTCGCGTAGGTGCTGTTCGGCCTCTGCGAGGCGCTTCTCAGCACGTCGTCGCCGTTCCTCGAATTCTTCAATGCCAGCAAGACTGCGAATGTACGCAGCAAGTTCTTCGGAGTCTTTGTTTGCGATTTCGACGATAGCACCTTGGGGGACGATGTTGAACCCTGTGGGGTCTATTCCCGCGCGGTGAAGGAGGTTTTGTACGACATAAGCTTGAACGCGGCGCCCGTTGAGGTAGAACTTGCTAGCTTCAACACCGCCTTCTGACCGTGTGAGAACTCGGCGGATAACGACTTGATCGGAATCTATGGGGAAGAACCGGTCAGCGTTGTCAAAAGCGATTTCCACGGAGATCTTTCGCGCAACTCGGTCTTCCTTCCTATGGAATAGATCGATGACGCTACCAACGCCAAGCAGACGTAAAACACGGCGTATGTTGATTCCTAGAGGTAGAATAGTAGCTTGTAGGAGGGAGCTTTTACCCTGACCGTTGGGTCCAATAAGGAGTGTGAGTCCAGAGGCAGGCTGGAAACAAGTGGTTCGAGGTCCAAATACTTTGAAGTTGCGCACACGGACGCTGAGAATGCGTCCAGACACGCGTTCTCCAGTCTATTTTGGATATAGGAAACACCGTCAATACATTTTTACTAAGTTATTAGACCCGTTTTCAGCAGCGGTGTGGTAAAGCGCGCTACCAATTTTAACAAAGATCGGTTCTGTTGGCTCCATGCGCATCAGGAAAGGGGATGTTGAGCAGGCTCTGGAACGTATACGAGAGCGCATTTACAGGAAGGTTGGTATTATGTATGGAAGACCTGTCATTTCGCGGGTTTTAGTGGATGAGGACTCGCGCACGCTTTTCATATTCGTTCCCGATAGACCGGATAAATCCGCGCTCTTAGGTCCTGGTGCGTGGGCGGTAGCTGAGCTGAAGAAATGGTTTGACATACCGAATATTGGGGTACGGGCTCTTACGGATGTTGTGGTAAAGCGGTGGAGGATTCGCATGACTCTGGAGTGTGTAAAGCGAGCGCGAGTTTCCCAGCGTCTCAAAGATGTGCTTGAAAAGCACATAGTGCCGCTTCTTGAACGAGAATTGAAGCATTATCCGTTACGACCTAATCTGGAGGTCGAGGAGGAAGGCGTACCGAGCATCGTAGTAGGGCTCTCAGGCGGTGCGGATAGTACCGCTGCTCTCATCCTTGCGAGGGAGGCGGGGTTAAACCCGATAGCCGTAACTGTTGCACCAGCGCCGTATATCGTTCCACGTAGGGTTGAGGATCGTGCACGGCAGATTGCAGAGCGGTTAGGAGTGGAACACGTAGTTTTACGGGATGTACCGGGGTTTGAGGAGGTTGCTCGGCGAGCGGTGCAGGGGAGACTTCATCCGTGTGGTAAGTGTCGGCGCTTGATTACTGAACGGGTTCTAGCCTTTGCTCAAGAGCGGGGAATCCCTCTCGTAAGTTTCGGAGACCTACTTCCCACAGGCTATCACGCACTCCAGCGAATAGGAGAGGTCTGGGTTCTGAACCTTTGTGCTGCGTTAGCGCTCACCAAGTCCGAGACCGTCCTAATCGCAAGGACTGTTTACGAGTTTCGAGGACGCGGGTTTACGTATGGATGCCCGTTCTTACGATACCTTCACAAACGGTACCCAGCCTACCGCTGGGCGTCTGTGCAGCGCGTACTTCGAGAGCTTCGAGCAGGTATCCTTGAGCCGGGGCAAGCGCTAAGCTACATCAAGAGCATCTTCAGTTGAAGGTCTTCAACGTTCTTGTGTGCGGCGTTGGCGGTCAAGGAGTAGTAACTACAGGTATAATCATCGCGCGCGCTGCGCTTGTTGATGGTCATCATGTGAAAGTCTGCGAAACACGTGGTGTAGCAAAACGCGGTGGATCCGTGGTCGTTCACATCCGGTGGGGTGAAGAAGTAGCTAGTCCGCTGATTCCAGAAGGAGCTACGGATCTGATTTTAGGTCTAGATCCTATCGAGACGCTCCGCTGGCTTTCGATGCTTGCTCCTACGGGGGTTGTTGTTTCTGAATCGGAGCCTTTTAGTGGTCACCTTCCAGAGGGGTGTGCTATCCAACACGTTAGAGACCAGATCCGTAGTCGAGGAGTGGTGTTCTTCGTACCCGCTACAGCGTGGGCTGCGAGGGAGGTGGGTTCGCCGCTACAAGCGAACGTGCTGCTGGTGGGGGTTGCGAAGAGTCTTGGAGTGCTTCCGGTAAGTACGCATGCGTTAGAGAAAGCAGTTCGAGCGACTCTTCCTTACGCCGTTAGCATACGTGCACTTCAGCTTGGACTGAGTAGGGGTAAGGAGCTTCAAGAGGGTAAAGCGGATTAAGCGAGCGAAAACGCAGGGCGTGCGGTGGGATCGGGCAACACGCATTCTCGAAAAAAGCCGAGAAAAGGGGGCAGTAGGTATCCTACTCACGCGTCGCGAGAATGTGTTCTACCTGACAGGCTTTAATGCAGGAGTGCTACTTGTGCTGCCTCACGAAGCTTGGCTTCTGGTGCCGAGGTTAGAAGAAGCGCGAGCGCGGCAGCAGGTAGAGGGGGTTAAACTCAGCGTGTGGCGACGGCGGGAGGAGCTGTGGCAGCAAGTTGGAGAGAAAGTACAGGGGCGTATCGGGTTTGATGCTCTTGACATCAGCTTATTGGAAGTTGTACAGAGAAAGGGCATAGAGCCCGTAAGCGTTGCAAAGGAAGTTTACGAGGTACGTCGGCGAAAGGACGAGGAGGAGATTCGGAGAATCGAAGCAGCGGTGAGAGTTACAGAGGAGGGATTGAAGGCCGTAGAGGAAGGGCTGAGACCGGGACTTCGAGAGAGGGAACTGGCGTCTCTAGCAGAGCGCGCAATGCGAGAAGCGGGAGCAGAGTGGTTCTCCTTCGAGTGTATTGTTGCCTCAGGACCTAACAGCGCTTTTCCACACCATCGAACAAGCGATAGGGAGCTACAGAGAGGAGATGCTGTTGTTGTCGATATAGGTGCGCGCGTTAACGGGTACTGTGCAGATCTAACACGCACCTTCGTTGTTGGAAGAGCACCGGAGAGTTTCGAGGAGGTCTGGAGCGCTGTCCTAGAGGCGCAAAAGCTTGCTATCGCTGGGATAAGAGCAGGAGCGAGGTGCGCTGAGGTAGACGCACGTGCGCGTAAGTTCTTGGAGGAGCGAAAGCTAGGGGAGGCGTTTATCCACTCTACTGGTCATGGAATAGGCTTAGAGGTACATGAACCGCCGCGACTATCTCCTTACTCGAATGAGCTATTAGTAGCGGGGGATGTCGTTACGGTAGAGCCAGGAGTGTACTTGGAAGGCATGTTCGGTGTGCGAATTGAAGATGATGTGGTGGTAACGGAAGAAGGTGCAAAGGTGCTGTCTCGCTTCCCGCGTAGCCCTGTTTGATCTAGCGACCGAAACGGCGGTGACGTAGCTGGTAGGTGCGTATAGCGCGAAGCAAGTCTATCTTTCGGAACTCAGGCCAGTAAACATCGAGGAATACAAATTCACTATATGCACACTGCCAAAGGAGGAAGTTACTAATGCGCTCCTCGCCTGAAGTGCGTATGATGAGGTCGGGGTCGGGTATATCGCGAGTGTAAAGGTTCTTGGCAATAACGACTTCATCTATTTGCTCTGGTGAAAGCTCACCATGCTTAACACGCTCAGCAATACGGCGAACGGCATCAACGATTTCAGCACGACCTCCGTACGCGATGGCAATAGTTACGGTGAGGTTCTTCCCACTCTGGGTGCGTTTCTCGATCTCGCACATCAGCTGCTGGAGACGCTCCGGTAACAGGTGCGTACGACCGATGAATTGGAACCGTACACCCTCACGAAGGATCTCCTTGTCGTTAAGCAGACGGAGGGCCTGTCTTTCGAAGATTTCAAACAGCTTCTGCAGCTCTTCACGGCTTCTACGAAGGTTTTCTGTCGAAAGAGTGTATAGGGTTACGTACTTTATACCGATCTGTCGGATCCACCGCAGAGCTTTCTCTACTTTCTTAGCGCCCTCCTCGTGCCCAGCCCATGGAGGAAGCCCGCGTTCACGTGCCCAACGGCGGTTTCCATCCAAGATTATGGCGACGTGTTTAGGAACGGGGTGTGCGCGTATTTCGTCGAAGAGCATTCGCTCGTAGAGCTTTTCGACACCGGTATAGCGGGCTAGCGCGCGAGAGAGACGTATGAGAGGACGGGGGATTCGCATGGCTAGATGAAATCCGCTACACGTTGCAATGCGGCTCCGCAGGTGCAGGATCGTTGCTCAGGGATGAGAGTGGCGGCTCTGAGGAGTATACTGCGAATGGTAGCTGTAAGCTTCCGCATCCTCGTAAAGACCTCCTCAACCGTGATACGGCTACTGATTCCTGCAGCAAAGTTGGTTACAACACAGAGAGAGGCGTAGCAGATGCCCTTCTCACGTGCAAGCGGAAGCTCGGGGAAGAGAGTCATACCAACGACCGTGCCTCCGATCCTTCGGTAAAACTGGATCTCTGCAGCGGTCTCGAATCGCGGTCCTTCTGTACAAACGTAAACACCGTTGTCGTAGACGCGGACTTGGTTTTCACGGCAAGCGTTGATCAACGCTGAGCGTACCTCTGGGCAAAAAGGTTGAGTCATGTCGACGTGAGCAGCTTCGTTTTCAAAGAATGTAGCAGTACGTCTTCGGGTGAAGTCGATAGCATTATCGGGTATTACGAAGGATCCCGGAGGTATCTCTGGGTCCATGGATCCTACGGCGCTAACGGCAATAATGCGAGAGACGTCAAGCGCAGCTATTGCCCATATGTTTGCACGGTAGTTGACCGCGTGAGGCGGTGCAGCGTGCTGAGGACCATGACGGGGGAGGAAGAAGAGAGGGAAGGGTGCTTCTATGCGCTTTATGTACGATACGTCGCCAAACGGAGTTGATATAGGAGAATGCTGTTGTCCAGCAAGTAAGCGCTCTAGTCCAGAGCCGCCTATGATTGCGACTCGTTTCACTGCTCGGCGCTACGGCGGTGAATATATCGTTCAAACAGTATGGTTGCAGCAACAGTAACGGCGATTCCGATGAGAAGGCGCAGGAGGAGAGGAAGGATCGGTGAATCAGGATTAAGCAAGTACTCGGATATTGGGTAGAGGAATAGGTAGAAGAAGACTACCGATGCGATGATACCTAGGAAGTTTTCGAGGGCGCGAGGGTGTCGTCCTAGGGTTTTGTAGACGGCGCGTCCGCTGAAGAAGATTATGAAGGCGAGCATCAGGAAGAGGGATGCGCCTTGAAGCCAGTATGCTATAGCGATCTGAAGGGCGCGGAAACCGAGTAGAGGGTCGTATACCACTATCGCTACCTGTGTGGCTTGATAGATGCCTATACCTAAGAGTATCAGAGACCCAGATACGACGAGAAGCTTAGCTTGGAAGATCGGAGAGTAGAAGGTTCGCGCTGCTGCGCGCGCAAACTGACGGGCAGCACGATCGATGTGGAAGCCTTTGACAACTAGGAGAGTGCAGACTACGAAAGCGAGCGTGTAGGCGAAGTAGTGAGTTAGGTTTAGGAAATACAGGATTAGAGCGAGCAAGCCGAGGACGCCAGGAAGACCGAGGAGGTAGCGGGAGAAACGTGGTTCTTCTACGATCATCTTGAGGTAGCGTGCAATGACGTGATAGGTCTCCTCAACGGAAGCATGGTGCTTGATAACTACACGGCGGATGGATGCGACGGGTCGCCTTGAGGATATCAGGGACGTAACTTCAGGACTGGCAAAGCCATCGGTGACTAGTACGATGTAATCAGCTGGAAACCGCTCAAGTACCTCATCGAGACTGTTGAGAATACGGTGTGCAGCTTCAATGCCGCCTCGAGGGGATCCGGTTATCGTAGCTATTTCGACATAGCGTGAACCTAGCTCTTTCACCAGCCGATCGTAGGTGCGAATTGCCTCGAATATGGCGTTAGCATCGGCTTCCTCGGGGTCTCGAGTAGCTAGCTGAACAGCAGCCATCAGGTTCGCTTCCCGCCCCACGACCGGAGTGGTGAGACCAGTTTTCGTCCCTAAGTCGTCGTCTTCATCGACGCAGAGGACCAGAAGCCGGCCGTGGAGCGGGCGTCGCAACCACCTCTTACGACAGCGCCTAAATTAAGTTTAGTGTGTAGTCTAACCGAAGACCTCGTAGTAGATACGAAGTTCCTCTAACGATACAGGCTCACCGCGTTGAAGCCTCTCCTTGACACGCTTAGCAATACGACGCTTTTCCTCTCTGAGAGCTTGCGTACGGCGAACTTGCTCCTCTACAACGCGCTCAAGACGTAGCTCGGATAGCCGATCACGAAGCTTGTCTATCTGGTTATTGAGCTGACGGCGCTGACGACGGATAGCGGAGAGTTGCTTACGAAGATCGTCAACTTCCTGACCAATTGCAGATATCTTGTTTCTCAGGTTCTCGATCTGTTGCCGCTGTTGGCGGATCGTCTGTTTGATTTCGTAGATGCGACTGCGAAGTTCTCTAATGCGGTTACGTAGCGTATCCAGTTGATGAGTTAGCGTTTCGTGATGAATATGTGCACGAAGCTGCTGCCAGTATTTCTCGATTTCATGTACGAGTGCTCGTTCTTCCTGTAGGGGCAGAATGCTGTAGAAGTACCGTTCCTCGAGTTCGGTAATACGCTTCTCAAGGACATCACGCGGTAGCTTTGCTAAAGCACGGACCCGCCGTGCAGCAGCGACTAGTTCGCGGAGGCGCTCGTAGCAAGTTCGGACCTGGTTAGCTAAACGGTCTCGCTCAGCGCGAAGCTGCCGTAGCTGATCTACAAGCGACCGACGTGCCTCTACAAGCTTGCGAAGCTGCTCACGGCGTTCACGAAGAAGCGCTACAAGCTGACGCTCTCGCTCCTCTAGTTCAGAAAGCTGACGCTCTGCCTCCGCAATCTGGTTTAGGAGCTTCTGCTCTTCGGTGTCGTAGTCGGAGGACAGGGCTAGAGGACTATTCGCGCGTCGACGACGTAAGCACCCTTAGGATATACTTCAATCGGGTTAAGGTCTAGGGAGCTGATTTCAGGATGGTCAGTAACGAGCTGGGATACGGCTCTGATGATCTTTACGATCGTCTCTATGTCACACGGTTGACGACCACGATATCCGGTGAGAATCGGGTATGCTTTGATTTCTTGTATCATCTCTCGAGCATCTCGCTCACTAACGGGAGCGAGGCGGAAGGACACGTCGTTGTATAGCTCGACGAAGATGCCTCCTAAGCCGAACATCACAGCGGGTCCGAACTGTGGGTCTTTGATTGCGCCAACGATGACTTCAACGCCTTCTTCTGCAAACTTCGTAACGAGTATACCGTGAATGTCAGCATCGGGAACGTGGCGACGGACGTTTTCGATTATGTGATGATAGCCTTTCCGAACTTCTTCTGCGTTCTTGAGCTTAACGAGCACTCCACCTACATCGGTTTTGTGGAGAACCTGAGGGGATACGATCTTTAGAACCACTGGGTAGCCAAACTGCTCCGCCGCTTTAACGGCCTCCTCTTCGGTTTTAGCGACCGCGAATGGTGGAACAGGAATTCCATACTCTTGGCAAATCTGTTTGGCTTCAGGCTCAAGTAGGGCTTTTCTGCCCTCCGATAGCGCTTTCTGGATGATCTGCTTGGTTAGCTCGCTCACGAGGGCGCGACTGTGGTTAGTATTAGGCTTTGGCTACGGCTGCTCTATAGCGTGGGAGACGGAGAGATCTGCGTGTAGTTCCACGATACTGCGTAGTTATTGCCTGGTAGTGGTTCGAGCAGTTCGGAGGGGCTAAGAGGGGTCCAGACACCGTTCGGTGAGCGGAGGTACGTGAGCCAGAAGTACCCTCCTGTTGAGTTAACACCGTTTATCGACCATACAAAGACGGTGGGGTGCATGGTCTGGTTAGAGGGTGTTGCTTTAAGCGATAAGGAGTAGATTACCAAGACATCAGCGCATTCCTCTAGGAGAGAAAGGGGGGTTGCCTCATCGCGGGGGACGGTTGCAAATCGGTGTATTTCTACTGTACCGTTTCCGTAGTCGATGAATACTGCGAGGTTCCAGAGGCGCTCTATACGACCTAGATGGCTACCGTAGCTTTGTGCAAACAGCCAGTAGTAGTAGCCTACAAACAGAGCAAACGCTGCAATAAGAATACCACCTACTGCGATGCCCACCCTCCTCGCAATTGTTGAGTTGCTCATTGCGGGATGCTTCAGGTTGCTATATAGAGCTGTTAGCTGGTTTACGGACTAAGCCAGCGGGGAGGGATCGGTCGAGGTAGCTTGCTATGAGAGGAGTGAGTGAAAAGAGAGGTATGTTTGCAGCTAGATGTAGGATCGTGAAGGGAATTTGAGCTAGAAGTGCAGCGAGTAGTGGAACGTGGAAAACCAGTGCATAAGCGGAGGCAGTTAGCAAATCGTAGACGAGAGTCGTCCACAAAGCGTTGAGCGCATGAACTAAAGCCGCGATGCGGGTCTGCTTCCATAGGCGAGGGCTTCGTGCCGCAGCAGTTCCGGCGATGGCGTAGATTGGTTCTGATACAGTAGTTGCAGCAAGGATCGGGAGAAAGAACCCCCATGGATTCAGGTACCCGTATACCAGCCATGTTACAACAGCAACTCCAGCCCCTATGTCAAATCCGAAGGAGAAGGCAGTGAGGTATACGATGAAGTCGAACAACTGGACGTTGGGGATTGCAGCAAAGGCGTAGTTGAGAGCGATAGCGAGCGCTGAGAAGGTGGCGATGAGAGGTATACGTAGCGCGCGGTGCATATTAGGGGCTGTAGCTAGGCCCCATCTCTCCCCCGTAAAACAGACGAGAGATCTCGGCGTAGAGCCCAGAGATATTGTAGAGAGTGAGGGCGGATACGGGAACGAGCCCTACGTAGAGACCTGCTTCGTCGATTGCTTCATGAATTCCTGTGAAGTATACGCGCCGAGGCTCTGGCAAGTTGAGCAAGGCTTCTGATAGAGACTGCGGGTTCTGTGCCCACTCAAGCATCTCTTCGACCTGTTCTTCTTCAAGCATGTCAACCTTGTTAAGGACGTTGATCTGAGGTAGTCCGTGGACGAGCTGCGCAGCAGTTGAAAGAAGGAGGTTCGCGGTGAAGTTGTGAGGCAAACGGGAGAATATTGCGTCGAAGATGTAGAGCACAGCTTTGTGCTCAGCGTGCAAGTGTTGCATTATGAATGTGCCTGCCTGACGGAACGCAAACAGCTCGAGCTGACCGGGGGTATCGATGAGAACTATCTGCGGTTCAGTCTCTAGGAGTGGTTGTTCGATACGCTCTATCTCCAAAGCTATCTGATCGATTACCGCGACAAGTGCGGCGTTAGGACCTAGTTCTTGCTCTTCCATAAGCTTATCATAGGAAACGTAGTCACGTACGTCGAGATCTGGAACGTACGGAAGGTTGCGAACGGCGGGATCGAGGTTTAGGGTCAGTACGTCGATCCCCTCTTCATCCAGATAGGTGCGGAGCGCAGCAGTAAGCTGAGACTTCCCTGAACCTGCCATGCCGATGATGAATACAGTATCCATGACCCTATTGCTCCATAAGCCACTGCAGGTACTCGCGGCGCTTCTTGATACGCTCTAGTTCAGGGCTGGAAGGTTCGCGTAAGGACTTAGCAATCGCTTCACGGATCTCGCGGCGCTTCTGCATCAGAAGATAGCGATCGTATACAAGCCCGCAGCTAGTGCATACGAGGTTGCGCGTCTCGGGTTCGTAGAGAAGTTCGCCGCCGCACTCAGGGCAGTAGCGGCGTGTGGAGGACGATGACTTGGTTCGCTCAGCCACCTAAAAGCAGCCGTAAGGCGTACTTAACATTAGCTTAGGTAATGTAGTTCGTAAGCCCTACTCGCTTGGCTTCTTCGACTGCACGCTGCATTTCTTGGCGTGTTAATCGCCGCCGAAGTTCGGGTATTTCGTGAGCCCGCCATTCAGGACGGTACTGGAACATGATGTTTACGCGAACATCACGACCGAGGTTATTTGCAATCCATTCTAGGATGGGAACAAGGCAGCAGTCGAGGTGTTGAGGAAGGACGAGGATTCGAATAATGAGCTCGCCCCACTTTTTAGCTATCAGATGGTTACGAGTGCAGACTTCCCAGTAGCCGGGAGCGTCGGAAATGCGTTTTGCGCAAGTGTCGTTGCCGTACTTGAAGTCCAGGAGGTAAACGTCTATCCACCCAGCGAGGAGCTTCGCTGTCTCTTCGCTATAGTATGAGTTAGAGTTCCAAACCAGAGGGATGTTAGTCTTTAGGTACTTGGAGACCTCCAGCCAAGCGTGTAGCCATGGGGTAGGGTCGCCACCAACCATGTTGAGGTTACGACAGCCTTCACGACGTGCTTTGTCGACCATGAAGGCGATTTCCCTGGGGGTGTAGGGGGTACCTGATTCAAAGCGCTGGCTTATGGTCCAGTTCTGACAATGAAGGCAGCGGAGGTTGCACCCTATCGTGAAGACGGTAAAGCTGGGAACTAACTCGGGTTCTTCTCCCCAGTGGTCGAAGGCCGTGGAGACGAGGATTTGATCACCTAGCTGGCAGTAGCCACGTTGTCCAGCACGACGGTTGACACCACAGTAGCGAGGGCAGAAACGACAGCTTTCAAGCAGGCGTAAAGCGATTGCATGCTTTAAGTCGAGAAGTGAGGGAGATGCTGGATCGGGTGCTTCCGGTTTTCCTCGCTCGCAAACCTCCTGATCTAGCTTAACAAATTCAGAGAGCGCTTGGTCGTGCTTATGCCATAGGTCCTTCAGAGGATCGTCTGGAGAAAAGTCAACGGAGACGGCCTTCATGACGCGAAAGCGAGCTGGTAGGCGGTTTTCCATGATAGCAAAATAGCGGGAAAGGCTAGCGCGCGCACGCTTATCTTTCAGGACAGCAATGGCGTCAGGTCGGAGGAACCACAAGCTCGTTAGTTAGCAGAATCGAAGCAAATAAACGCTATGATGACGCGTTAGATAAACGGATAGAAGCGGTGGCTAAAGCTAGAGGACCGAGCCCGACCACGTATGGGTATAGGATGCTGGCAGAACTTACACGCATTGTCTTCAGTAAGGTTTACTTCAACAACATCAAAGCCGTATCGGCGAATTACAGGCTGACCGCAGTTGGGGCATAGCGTGTCCTCAGCGAGACCGGGGGCATTACCGACAAATACGTAGTGAAGACCTTCTTCTTGAGCGATGGTTCGAGCACGCATGAGAGTTTTGAGGGGGGTTGGGGGTGTGTTGACCATCTGGTAGTGAGGAAAGAATCTTGAGAAGTGCAAGGGGGTATCTGGTCCTAGGTTATCGCGGACCCATCTACAGAGTTTGCGCGTTTCATCAGGGCTATCGTTCCAACCGGGTATTATCAGGTTGATAATCTCTACGTGTATGTCGCGTTCTTTCATGGCAACAAGCGCATCGAGAACAGGCTGTAAGTGTGCGCCATGGCATAGTTTCTGGTAAAAACGATCGGTGAATGCTTTGAGGTCTGCAGCTGCTGCATCCACGTAGGGGGCGAGTTCGGATACACCGTCCTCGGTTATGTAGGCGTTGGTGACTAGCACGTTGAGTAATCCGCTCTGCTTAGCGAGCTTTGCAACATCGAGAATGTACTCAAACCAGATAACAGGCTCGTTGTAGGTGTAGGATATGGATTCGCAGCGATAGCGTTGTGCAAGTGAAACGATCTCCCTAGGCTCAGCATAACTGGTAAAGGCGCTATCAGGACCACTATGAGCTAGTTGCCAGTTTTGACAGAAGATGCAGCGTAAGTTACAGGAGAGTGTAGCGATGGAGAAAGTAGCGCTACCTGGCCAGAAGTGAAAGAGAGGCTTTTTTTCGATCGGATCTACAGCCATAGAAGATACCTGACCATATACAAGTGTGTAGAGCGTTCCACCTTGGTTCTCTCTAACTTCACAGAACCCCCTTCCACCGTCAGGTATGATGCAGCGGCGGGGGCAGAGATTGCAACGCACTTGATTACCAGATAGCTTCTCGTATAGGCGAGCTTCTACTCTATTCTTTTGCACAAAGATGTATTGTGTGGTAGTAAATACGGTTTCCGAACCGTTTAGTCGCGAAGGAGCCCTAGGTATTCTGCTCTACGGTAAAGCGCGCCCATCGCTGCTACTGCGCGCTCAGGAGTTGGATAGCAGGGAACGCGGTTTTGTCGGAGGTAATCGCTTGCTTCATCAGCCTCTGCCCCTCCGATGAAGCTGACGGTTACAGGCTTGTCAACCTTAGCTTGGCGGATTGCGTCAAGGATCGCATCCGCTACTTCTCGAGGGGTGGTGATGGCGGTATGGCAGTAAAGGACGATTACAGCTCCAACCCAACTGTGCTGAAGAGCGGTTAGCACAGCTCCGTAGTACTCGTCTCGACGTGCCATGCCTGTGAGATCAATGGGGTTTCGTGTACTTCCGAAGGGAGGCATGTATTGACGGAACACGTTCTTGAGGTCGTCAGGCGGATCTTCGAGAGCCAACCCGTAGTCTGCACAAGCATCCGTTGCCATTACACCCGCACCACCGCCATTCGTGACGATTACAACGGGACGTTTTCGTGGAGGGGGTTGCGAGGCTAACGCAATGCACCAGTCGAAGAGCTGGTCGATGGTATACGCGCGGATGATACCAGATTGCTGAAACGCAGCATCGTAGATACGATCTGCGCCTGCTAAAGCGCCAGTGTGGGATGCTGCAGCTGCAGCGCCTCGTTCAGAGCGTCCAGCTTTTAGCGCAACGATCGGCTTCTGCTTTGATACGCGGCGCGCGGTTTCGAAGAAGCGGCGACCGTTCTTGACGCCTTCGATGTATAGCGCGATAGCGCGTGTGTGAGGATCGTGTGCGAAGAACTCCAGTAAGTCTGCGTCATCGACATCAGCTTTGTTTCCGACGCTAACTAAGTCACTGAGCCCGATGCGCTCCATGATAGTCCATCCCACGAGTGCGATACCGAGCGCTCCACTCTGTGTGATGAATGCAATATCTCCCGGGGGTGGAAGCGCTTGGCAGAAGCTGGCGTTCATCCGATTAACCGTATCGCAAACACCTACTATGTTTGGACCTAGCAGCCGCATACCGTAGGATCGAACTAGTTCGACCAAGCGCCGCTCTTCCTCTACGTTACCAACTTCACCGAAGCCAGCTGTAATCATTGCAATCGCTTTCACGCCCTTCTCTCCACAATCACGCACTACGTCAAAGACAATACGAGCAGGTACACAAATAACAGCGAGATCGACTTCTTCAGGAACGTCTTTTACAGAGGGATATGCCTTAAGACCGAGAATTTCGTCAGCATAGGGGTTTATTGGAAAGATGCGATCCCGAGGAAAGCCGCCTTCCATCAGGTTGCGCACTACTTGGTATCCAATCTTCTCAGGTTTGCGAGACGCACCAACTACTGCAACTGTTCGAGGCCGGAAGAGCGGTCGTAGTTGTTCAACGACGGAGGACCTAGGTTTCTCCATTCGGGGCGCGGGTGTGGCTGCTAGCTTAAGGTTAGCGGGGGTGTTGTTACACGACCCAATCGTACCTCCCTGTCTTATTAGAAATCAACCTCCTGAGTATGCGACGAACCTTACTGACTTGAAAGAGCGTATAGGCGAGGAGGCATACTTGGCAGGAATAGTCCAATGCTCGGGTGAGATGGTAGCCCTCAAGTAGGGTTGGGGTTGCTGTGTAGGTTCCGTGCGCTCGAACAACAACTATCTTGTGGTTGTGCAGCGTGTTTGCTACTAGCTTTGCGAGCTCGGCAGATCCCGGAGGTGCTTCTACAACCTTAACGGATCCGAAGATCAGGGATCCTTCGGTGTCAAGCGGCTCGATATCCTCTAGGAACAGGGAGAGCGCGACTACGTGAGGAGGGTGTGCGTGAACTATGGCGTGCGCATTCGTTTGTCTGTATATCTCTTGGTGAATTATAGTGTCCATGGACGCCTCGGCTGGGGGTTTTTCGTCGATAGAGACGATGATCAGGTCTGCTTCTTGGAGACTCTCTAAGCACGAACCATGTCTTGTGATAACGATACGATTAGCGTCAATGCGTACACTAAGGTTCCCACCAGATCCACGCACAAGCCCGTATTGAGACAGGAGTGCACCTACCCGTTGGAATTCCTGAAGTAGGTCTCTAGGGATCACAGGAAATCGTAGCACTTTGCCTAAAACCCTTGATGTAGGTTGTAAGCGCGTTGGTGGTGGTTGGAGAAGGAGCGGATAGTAGGTGGAGCGTTGTTTCATGGAACTGGTACTGCTCGCTGGGGGAGAGGGTAGCGAGACAGCTTGATGCGGTTTTCGTGCGGCTGGAGCACAAGGTTTTCCCTGATGGTGAAGTGTACGTTCGCGTACCTACAGATCTGAGAGAAGAAGTTCTCATTGTGTATGGGTTAGCTGCGCCTCAGAATCAACGACTAGTGGAGTTGCTAATCGCAGTCGATGCAGTACAAGGAGCGGGAGCGAGAGCGGTCTATGCAGTCATACCATACCTAGCTTATGCACGTCAAGATCGTCGAGTACTGCCGGGCGAACCCATCAGCGTGTTAGCAGTGCTAAAGGCGCTTCACGCAGTAGGTGTCTCTGAAGTCTTCGTATTAGAACCGCATAACCCACGCGTTATCGGTCGGGCAGGCTTTCCAGTACACGCAGTTTCTGCAGCGCCAGCAGTAGCAGCATTTCTTCGGAAAGAAGGCTGGGAGGACGCGTTCATTTTAGCCCCCGATGAAGGAGCCCTCGATAGGGCCAGACAGGTGGCCGCTGCGCTTCATACGCAAGCGGGAGCTTTGAAGAAGCACCGTGATCCTCATACAGGTAAGATCTCGGTTCGCTGGACTGATCTTCCGATTAAAGGTCGGCGTGTTGTAGTGGTGGATGACATTGTGAGTACTGGGGGGACTATGGCTCGTGCGATTCAAATGGCTCTTCAACATGGGGCGAAGGAGGTGGCGGCGGTGGGTGTTCACTGGATAGGAGGTAGTAACGCGGTGAGGCGCTTACTGGATGCGGGAGCTACCTTCGTAGCGGCTTCGGAAAGCATGAAGCACCCATTATCCAAGTGCATTCAAATCGATGAGGTACTAGCTAGTGCTGTGCGGAGTCGTATCTAGAGGTTGGAAACGCTGCTCTTTCTGTTTCCCGGCGACCGACCGAGCTTTGGAGCAGAAGAAGTGCGAGCACTAGCCGAAGTATACGGATTAGAACTGGAACCCGTTGTTAGCCATCAGAGATTTTTGATCGCTAGGTCCCGATCATGGTTAGCGGATATCGTACTCCAGCGTGCAGCCTTGGTACGGGTGGTAGGTATTGGAGTACAGATTGTGCCTCGCCTCCCCTTTCCATCGACTCTGCAGCAGCTCGATTTCGACGCATTGATGGGAGACAGCAGAACGTACTACTTAGAGGGAGTAAGGGTCGACCGGAAGCAAACCGCGGATACGCGTTTAATGACTGTACTTCAGGAACTAGGTAAGCAGATACTTTTCCAAACAGGAAAGCGGGTCTCTGCTGCTAGACCAGACTGTAGGCTCTTTGTCGTGATATCGAAGCAGTGGGTGGTCGTGGCTAGGAAGAAGGGGGAGATTCGGGCTAAGTTCTTCAAACAAAGATGCCCTAAGTACCGAAAGTTTCGGCACCCTGCAGCGATGGACCCCATAACAAATCGGTGGATGGTAAATGTTGCACGGGTCAAGAAGGGAGACTTGCTGCTTGATCCCTTCTGCGGTACTGGAGGAGTTCTCATCGAAGCCGCTCTTCTAGGGGTTAAGCCACTAGGAGTAGACCTAGATCCACGCATGGTCCGCGGATCCATCGAGAACCTTAAGATGTATGGCTTACACGCGGAAGTTGTTCGAGGAGACGCCCGCTACTTGCCTGTGAGATCGGCTGACGGAGTTGCTACAGATCCGCCCTACGGGCGGCATGCTTCTACATGGGGGGCAACGCTAAGGGAGCTTCTTAGGAAGTTATTCACTCAGCTCAGGGGCGTTCTTAGACATAGGGGGTACGCTGTAGTAGCGGCTCCCCAGGAGCTTCCAGTTCGAGTACTTGCAGCAGAAGCAGATCTTGAGTACGTTTGGGAAGGGTTGCAGTACGTTCACGGAGGGCTTACACGACGGTTTGTTATCCTGAGGAACATGTAGGCTAAGGTAGTTATCGTTTGTGTGAGGTGGCGGCGTGTTTACCATCATCGTTTTAGGGTCTGGCGGGGCGATACCGCAACCAGGTAGGTATCCATCGTCTATCGCTGTCAGAGTTAATGGAGAGATCCTTCTGTTCGATACAGGAGAAGGCGTTCAGCGACGAGTGTTAGGTTTTGGACTCGGTATTGCAGGGCTACGACGAGTGTTCATAACGCACCTACACGGCGATCATGTTCTCGGACTTTTCCCCTTCTTGCAAACGATGTCTATGCAGAAGCGTACAGCTCCTCTTGAAGTGTATGGACCACCTGGTTTGAGCGATCTAATTGCGGGGGTTTTACGAGGTGCAGCTTTCCGCTTAACTTTCCCAATACTAACCATCGAGATTTACACCGAAGGGTTGGTTTTTGAGTCTCACCGCTACCGCTTGTACGCAAAGTGGCTAAAGCACGGAGTCCCTACTCTAGGCTACAAGGTTGAGGAGCGTGTGGTTACAGGGAGGTTCAAACCTGAGGAGGCACGGCGGTTAGGGGTTCCGGAAGGCCCTCTTTGGAAGCAGTTAAAGGAAGGTAAATCCGTACGACTTCCTGATGGTAGAGTTGTTCGCCCAGAGCAAGTAACGGAGCCACCACCGAAGCCGCTTAGCATAGCATATCTGGTGGATACTGCGGTTGACGAAGGGAATCTTGACTTTGTAAGAGGAGTCGATGTGCTGATACACGATACGACTTTTACATCGGATCTCGCCGATCGCGCAGCGGCGGAGGGACACGGTACTGCTCGAGGAGTGGCTGAGTTTGCGCAACGAGCGGGTGTGCGGTTGCTAGTGATGACTCACCTCAGTTCGAGGTACAAAGATCCACTACCGCATCTTCAAGAGGCTATGTCTGTCGGCGTAAACACGGTGTATGCATACGATGGTATGGTTATCCACCTGACTCGAGAGGGGATTTCGTTTACGGAGCTGAAGAAGTGGCGTCGAAGCCGTCAGCGCCAGGAGGCGACTTCATAGAAAGTTAAGAAGGGCTGTTCTTCCACTTCAGCAGTCAGAAAACGGAGGTTAGGCATGTGTGCGATAGCTTTGCGTACTATAGTCCACGGAATGTTCCCCCTCCCAACAGCACGGTGCTGATCCCACGAGCCGTCGTTGTCGCTGATGTGCATGTTAAGAATGCGATCCGCGAGGTGTGTGAGGAAGGTCTGCAGATTTCCCGCAACGTGTGCGTGCCCTGTATCGAACGTCAGCCACGCGTTCGAACCTAGGTCGTGAAGAAGAGCGGCGATGCCCTCTGGAGTTGAGTGCGGAGGGCTGGTTCGGGGGAGTAGGTTTTCGATTGTGAAGGCGACACCGTGTTCTACCGCGAAGTCCCTGATTTCAAGAATCGCTTCCTGAAACAGCTCCCTGTGGATTCCAGCGGATCCGGTTTCATAGCGCAGTACTGGATGCACCACTACTAGTCCTGCGTCAAGAGCGGCTGCGTGTGCGATGGAGTTTTGGATTCTCTTAATGGAGGAGTTGCGTATGCTCGGATCTGCGCTTGAAAGATCGATTTCCGTGAAGGGGGCATGTACATTAAATTGCCGCTGAGTACGACGGAGAACCCGAATTCTTGCATCGTCTAAAGCGAGAGGACCATCGTCTATTAACTCCCACACTTCAATCTGAGGATGCCGACGGAGGTCTTGGAGAAAGGCAGTGAACCCTCGATGAAAGGAGTAGAGGTTAGAAAGCGCGGGCTGCGGCGTGCTAGCGGATTTCAACTCGTTCGACTACACGCCCACCGACTGTTGGAGGAGCTAGCCAGTCGATGATGAGATCAATTGCATCAGATTGAATGGTGACGCGGATCGGTCCTAGTGCGGACTCGCCTACTGGGGCTGAGAACGACACACGACCTACGTAAGCAACTTGCTTATTGAGGAAGAAGGAGAGCTGGTTATCGGATTTGCTGCGAAGAAGCTGTGCGCGTGAAGCGTCGAGAATCTGCTGGCGACGAAGAAGCTCACGAAGTTTGTCAAGAACGTGAATGTCATCGGTTTCGTAAACCAGTAGCTTTATGCCCTCCTGCTGAGACTCAACAACCTGAGGTTCGTCACGAAGGGAGAATAGGTTAGACAGGCATGTGCGTACTTTGTCGATACTTTCTGTGGGGCGTACCTCTACCGATATTGTGATGTGTGCCTCTACTCGCGTTCGAACAGGCTGTCGAGTAGTACGTCGCACGAGCTGGGGTTTGCTCAGCGTATTAACAACTAAGGGTCTTCAACCAGCTGTTGAAGAAGACATGCAGCTTTTCGACGGAATTCGAAAAGGGAGCTTTCGTTTACTAGGAGTACATCGGCTAGAGCGAGAACCGCTCCTATGCCAAAGCCTAGCTCTTCCCGATCACGATTTTGGAAAACCTCCCAGGAGCGAGGGTCGTCGGCGCGCCCTCGAGACCTGAGTCGCTCAAATCGCACGCGTGGGGCTGCGTGAATACCTACGACAACTACTTTGTTGGCGGCGTGGCGGAAGACTGCAACTTCCGCAGGTGAGCGTACGCCATCAATAACAGCCGTGGAGGAGCCGAGACTTCGTAGTTGGGTGAGGCATAGCTCAGCAACTACACCAGGACCTCGGTCTTTTCTGAGCTGGTGCGCCAACTCGGAGAGAGTTTCCCGAGAAACAGGAAGCCCCCGTCGTTGCGCTTCAGCTCGCACAGCATCGCCCATTGACACAACAGGTAGTCCGAGGCTGCGCGCGACTTCAGCAAACTCAGTTTTACCAGCTCCTGGCAGTCCCGTAACGAGGATGAGCTTCATAGACGGATGCGCTCCCGACCCCGCTCTCTAGTCGTAATGAAGACCTTCTCGATACCAATCTCTAGGGCTATGCGTGCTAGTTGAACAAGTACTTCCCTGCTAGTCCGAGGTTTTCTTCGAAACTCCTCCTCAGGTACTCCGGGACTTGGTTCAAACTGCTGCAAGATGAGCCGGTCTGCGTAGGGTGCAATTTCGGAAGCCATTCGCCGTATGAGGGAGGGATTGTCGTTCCACTCAGGTACGACGGTTATGCGAAATTCTACAGGGATGCCAGCGTCACGTAAAAGCCGTACACTCGCCCAAAACTCGTTTAGACAGCCTTCAGCAAGTGAAGGAGGTAGGCGAGTTGCTTCTGCGAAGAGGTGAGGGTCGGAGGGGCTTCTTATATCCGTAGCAACGTAGTCTACAAGCCGTTCTTCTACAAGCGGTTTGAGAGCAGAGAGCACGGTGAGATTGGAGTTGAGAAACGTTTGGAGTCCAACGGCCTTAGCCCAGCGAAAGAGCGCAGTTACTGCATCAGCTTGGAGCAAGGGCTCGCCACCTGTAACCCCCACGGCTTCGATTAGAGAAAGACCGCGAGAAATACGGCGTTTGAGTGCTTCTAAATCGATTGCCTGACCGCTGTTCAGGTCGCGTAGTGCGGCGTTGAAACAGTAGGGGCAGCGGAGGTTACAGCCAGTAACCCATATCATGAAAGTAACATGACCGTACCAGTCGACCGTCGAAAGGTCGGCGATTTGCGCTATACGTAGTTGCACGCCGTGCGGCTTAAGCATACGCTAAAGACTAACGGTCTTTCCTTGTTAACTCCCAACGGATAATAACAGAGGGAGGTGAGGTTGTGGTGCAGCGGGTTCGGTGTTTCATAGCTGTGTGGGTCGAAGACCTGGCAGTTAGAGAACGTATTCGACAGTTTCAAGAGGCGCTTGTAGGTACGGGAGCTATCTTGAAGCTTGTAAACCCGGAGTACTTTCATACAACGTTGCTGTTTCTGGGCGAGATCCCAGCGGTATTGGTGGAGAGGGTTAAGCAAACGTTGCAAGGTATTCGATTTCATCCCATTCGAGCACGTTTGATGGGTGTAGGCACGTTTGGAGGGCGACGGCCTCGCGTAATATGGGTAGGAGTTCGCGAGGGCGCTGAGGAGCTAAAGCGGCTTGCAGCTCAAGTTGTGAATGCGCTGCGACCGCTGGGAATACGACCTGATAAGGAGTTTGTACCTCACTTTACGGTTGCTCGCGTAAAGGCAGTACCATCGCTTGACCGATTGAGGAAGGTTCTAGAGAGTTTCAAGGACTTCGAGTTCGGGGAGGTGGTCTTTAGGAAAGTGTATCTGAAGCGAAGTCAGTTAACACCACGAGGACCTATCTACACAACGCTCTTTGAAGTTCTAGCGGTAGAGTAGAGGTGGCGTTGACGCCGGAGGAACTTGTTAAGCGTGTTAAGCAGAAGGTGGTTCCTTCGGGGGAGGAGCGATCCCGCCTTGCAGCACTCGTTGGTAAGGTGGTTCATAGCTTACAGGAGGCGGTAGCGCAGCGAAAGGTACCACTTGAGGTGTCGGTACAGGGCTCGTACGCTAAGGATACATGGCTAGCAGGCGATGTGGACATCGACGTGTTCTTGCTAGCAGACCCTTCTCTTAACTGGGATACTGTACAGACAGTGGTCTTTGAGGTCTCTTACGCGCTCTGCAAGAAGTTTACAGCAAGAACGCGTGAACGGTATGCAGAGCATCCATATCTGGAGGCTTGGATCGAGGGTGTTCGGTTTAACTTCGTTCCAGGCTACTTAACCAAGCCGGGGGAGTGGCGTACCGCTGTTGATAGAACGCCATACCACACCGAGTTTGTACTACGTAACCTTACCGAGGAGCAGCGGGATGAGGTACGGGTTCTGAAAGCGTTCTTGAAAGCACGACGCCTATATGGAGCAGAGATCCGCTTTCAAGGCTTTAGCGGATACTTGTGCGAGTTACTAGTAGCACACTACGGAGGTTTTTGGGACGTTGTCCGCGCAATGGCGAGCTGGCGATACGGAGAGGTCGTAGCATTCACCCCTGTGGATGAGGATAGAATTCGGCGCGTGTTCCCCGAGCCGCTTATTGTGATTGATCCCGTAGATCCTCGACGAAATGTAGCAGCGGCAGTAAGTGACGAGACCTTTGTTCGCGCTATTCATGCAGCTATGCAACTTGTAGAAAAACCCTCTCTAGAGACGTTTGGTTGGACCGCAGTAAGAGTAGCTCCTGTAGCGGTATTAGATGCCTTACGCCGACGGCGCACCGGCATCGTTGGAATCTTCTTTGACTGTGCGAATGTTGTCCCGGACGTACTTTATGGACAGCTTCGGCGTACTCTTCGCATCCTACGAGCAGCGTTGGAAGAGCGAGGATATACGGTTCTACAGACAGCTATGTGTGGAGAGGAGGGGCGGTGTATGCTTGTTTTTGAGTTAGAGGCGCTAAGTAAACCAGCAGTTCGTTTACTTACAGGACCGCCAGTTAGCAAGCCAGAAGCGGTTCACCGCTTTCTCGAGAGGCATCTTTGGGAGTTTGCTCCTCAACCAGTAGCGAGAGGCGGACGCGTATTTGGAGTTCTGCCTCAACCTTGGCGTCGTGCTTCGACCATAATCGAGGCGATCATTAGGAAGAGCATAGAGGGTCGAGGGCCGCTACCACGCTATGTAACGCAAGGGTTGAGGGGAGGGTATAAGGTACTGGAGGGAGAGGATGTGATAAAGGAGGTTCGGCAACGTCGCTGCTGCTTAGCAGAGTTAGCGCGTCTTCTTGGTTCCGCTTAGCGTACCCGTTCCTCGCTGTACCGAACCACCGTTTCGCATCGTACTATCTTATCCGAGAGAGAGTAAGGAGTATGCCAAGCGTATAGTGGAGCAACTGATGCGCCTTGGGGTACACGCCCTAGTCTTCAACATAGGCTCTACGCGTGTTGGAGAAGTCACAATTCTGGGTAAAGGGCACAAGGCGGTTGTAGTACTGGGTGAGAGCAAGTTCGGACGGGTTGCGTGTAAAATTCGGAGAACTGATGCTGTTCGCGATACGCTTGCACATGAAGCAGAGCTGCTTCGTCGAGCTAATGCGGTGGGAGTAGGTCCTCGACTCTACGCTGCCTCTGAGGACGTTCTAATCATGGCGTATGTTGAGGGAGAGCCGCTAGTGAAGTGGTTGCAATCGGCTGAAGCAACGCAAATACGCCGAGTTCTCGCCACCCTCCTTCACCAATGCTATCGCTTAGATCAGATAGGCATCGATCATGGTGAGCTAAGTGATCCTAAGGAGCACGTGATTGTTACAGGAGACGGTAGACCCGTTATCATCGACTTTGAATCTGCAAGCGTTCAGCGCCGTCCACGCAACCTCACGGCTATCACGCAGTTTCTCATCTTACGTCCAGGAGCTGTAAGCCAGCACGTACGCCGAGTACTCGACGTAGCCAATGTTCAGGAGGTTCTCAGCTGCCTCAGAGCCTACAAGAACGCACCTAGTGAGCCCACGTTCAAGCAGCTTCTTTTACACCTCGGCTTGGAGACGGAAAACCAGGAGCTTAAAAACAAAGTTTAATACCTCAGGTTAGAGCCTCCTGAGAAGGGCCGGTCGTCTAGCTTGGTCTAGGATGCGAGCCTGGGGCGCTCGTGATCCGGGGTTCAAATCCCCGCCGGCCCATCACCTGATAGGCAGCGCCGTTGTATACGCTATATAGTCTAGGGAGATCAGGTAGCAGCGATGCGGATAAAGGATCGATGGGTGATCTGGCCAGCATACTTCGATCGAAGACTACCTTGGCGATTAGGGCGGAGGGTACCGCGGAGGCTAGCGGTGGAGGCGCCGAGAGCGGAGGAGATAGCGCGTATACTTCGGGAGTTGGGGGTAGAGTTCGAATACGTTCCTAAGAAAGGACGTCCAGCGACATGGTGGGAGCGGACAGGGTATTTCCTTGTACCTAAGCAGTCAGGGGGGAAGCGAATCTTACTTCTACGTATAGCGGAGCAGCTTGTGAAGTCCAGAAGAAAGTGAAGCTTAAAAGGGGATAGCGGGGCTTCCTCCGTGTTCCCTGCGCTCAGAAAGCCGTTATACATCGGAAGGGCTGTTAGAATTAGAAAGGACGGGAAAATAGGTATCGCAGTTTGCGATCGCGATCCACCGCCTCTAAACTCAAAGATTCTAAACGAGCGGTTGGAGGAGATTGGCGTAGTTGTAGATGTTTTTGGTCCTGTTAACGAACCGTACATCAGAATACGGTTAACGGAGACTGGTCGGGAGCGGTTTACACCTAACGGACGTCTTTACACGCTTTTGGAGTAGCATGAGGCGAATAATCTGCCCCTACTGTGGTGGGCGGATCTTCCATGTAGATTCGGAGCGAGGGGAGGTGTTTTGCCCCAATTGCGGGGCGGTAATTCGGCAGAGTGAGGTTCGAGAAGTTTCAGAGTGGATGGGACCGCCTGACATGCCAGAGAGCCGTCTTGTGTCCCCGATTTCCGCTTATGTTTGGCAGGGGCGAGGAATGCCTACAGAGATCTCGTGGAAGGATGTTAAGCAAATCAAGGACCATGAGCGGCGTGCGCAGTATCAGCGGCTAGTGAAATGGCAGCAGCGTATTCGGCAATCAAGCGCTCCAGAGCGGAATGTATACAACGTTCTTACGTTGCTAAAGACCGCTTGCAACCGATTAGGGCTTTCAGCAGATGTGTTGGAAGAGGCGGCGTACATTCTTCGGAAGGTTGCAAACAGGCGGCTTACGCGAAGCGGTAGTCCGCAGGCAGTAGCGGGTGCGGTGCTTTATGCAGCGTGTCGTCAGCACAATATCCCAAAGACGCTTCAAGAAATCTCTGATGCAGTTTCAGAGTCTCGAAAAGAGGTCGGGCGCGCCTACAGGTACATCGTTCGTGAGTTGGGATTGCAGCTACCGCCTCCTGATCCTCAGCAGTACATCGTGCGGCTTTGCACAGCTCTTGAACTCGATGGGCGAGTCCAGGATCTAGCGATACGAATCCTTGATGAAGCGCGTTTTCTCAAGCTTACGAGTGGTAGGGGACCGACAGGTATGGCTGCAGCGGTTGTTTACATAGCGATTGTTGCATACTCTTTGAAAGGTCCAACTCAGAGAGAGATCGCAAGCACCGCAGGGGTCACGGAGGTTACGATTCGAAACCGGTACAAGGAGATACTTGAGAACGTTGATGTCACCATCTACGTGTAGCTTCGTTGAGTAAGAGAACGCGTAAGAAAGCGCGAAAGAAAACAAAGAAAGCAAAGAAGAAGGAGAAGAAACCCGTTAAGAAAGCAAAGAAGCCTGTCAAAAAGAAGGCTAAGGAGAAAAAGAAGCCGAAGAAGGAGAGAAAGAAAGAGAAGCCGAAGAGGGAAGAGGGCATTATTCGCGAGGTAATCGGCGTACCTCGTCCTCCAAGTGAGGAGGAAGCACGGCGGCGCATGGAGGAAAGAATGCGAAAAATCGAGGAAATTGCGCATGATTTGATCGCACGACTTCGAGATGCTGGAGCGAGTGGAATACCTGAGAAGGAACTGTATATTGATGAGTACGGTGAACGCGAGCTCTTTGAGGAGGCGCTTAAGCAGCTTATCAGCGAACACCGAGTCGTGGAGAAGTTCCAGGTTGTGAAAAGAGGGAAGAGGCGGCGCCGAGTGAAGGTGTATGTGATAAACCCACTACCAGAAGAGATAGACTATGTGCTAGATGTGCCTTGTTTCCTCTGTACAGAACACTATCGATGCTCTCCTAGTGGTCCGATAGTGCCTGAGCGATGTCCGCGACTTAATAGGTGGCTGACCGAGGAAACAGGCGTTTACGCGTTCTAGCGTATGGCATATCGAGAGTGGCGGCGCCGTGACATTTACCGAAGGTTAGCGAAAGAAGAGGGTAAGCCCAGCAGGTCTTACTATAAGCTACGGGAGGTTCTCGATCAGTATCGGTTTATTCCTCGCGGAGGGTTTGTTATCGATCTCGGATGCTACCCAGGGGGCTGGTTACTGGCAGCAGCTGAGGAGGTAGGAGAAGCAGGGTGTGTAGTAGGGGTAGACTTGAGAGAGACAACTCCACCAGCGCCTAACGTAAGAACGATAGTGGGGGATGTGAGAGAGCATCGGGTTAAACGCGAGCTTCAGTGGCTTGCTAGAGGGCGGGCGGATGCTGTTTTATCTGATTTGAGTCCTAAGCTGTCAGGTAATTGGGAAGTGGATGCAGAGAGAACGCTTGAACTAGCTTTTGAAGCCTTGGACATCGCTAAACGATGTTTGCGAAGAGGTGGTGCGTTCTTCGTGAAGGTCTTTGAGTATCCGAGGTTGGCGGAGTTTGAGCGAGAGCTTCAGCGACAGTTTGTTAGAGTCATTCGCTTGATTCCAAAGGCGACTCGAAAGGGAAGTCGAGAGCTGTTTATACTCGCCCTAGGCTTTAGAGGGAGGAGAGCAAAGCGACGACTTCTTCAAAGGACGCGTCTGTCTTAACTACCCTAGGATCGTAATGCGCTACTGTAGCGATAAACCCACGTTCCCTTAGAAGTTTCACAACTTGCCTAGAAGAGGGTGGTGGTTTGCCCAATTTGGCAGCAAGATGATGTGTGTGGTAACCTCCTAGTGGAGTAGCAGCTTCCTCTAATACGGATTTGAGTAGTTTAACAGCTTCAGCAGAAGGAGCTTGTTTAACGGCTTCAGCGCAGAAGCGCGGATCGCCGTAAGGTCCGATCCATAGGGGTCCAGCCACAGATAGCGCTTTTCCACAGTGAGGGCACGTAGAAGGTTGAGGACCGATTATACCACGAAGAGGAGAGAAGTATCCACAAGATGAGCATAGCATCAGACGTCCGATGTTCTTCGAAGTACGCGTGACTGCACCTGGGCGAGGTAGTATGCGAACGTAGACACGCGCATAATGGCGTTCAGTATAGGCGCATAGTGGTTCGATTCCACAGTCGTGTCGGCAAGCAGCCCACGCGACGGCAGCGAGGAGAATCCGTAAACCGATTTCCTTCGAAAAAGGTGCCCGTATGCTCTTCGCTGCATATTTCTTAACGCACTTGGTCGGATAGGTTCCGAAGAGAGCAGCAGTGTCTGTAGCGGTAGCAGCAAGTATGCCCTCAGCTAGAGTGGCACAAACAGCAGCGTCAAGGAATGGCACTGGAGACCCAAAGGGATCGACATCGACGATGGAGAACCTTTCGTTGCGAAATGCGTAGCGATGAAGGAGAAGTCTCGCATCTGAGTGCTCAACATAAACACGATTACTTACCTTGTTTAGCTGAGCATTGTGTCTAGCGATTTCAACCGCTTGTGGATTAACATCCGCTGCCACTACTCGTGCCCCAGCCTCTAAGGCATACCTGACAGCACGAGCCCCAGCTCCACAAAGAGGCTCGCATACGAGGAGAGGCCTACGCTGACCATGTACGCGTGCAATTGCAACAGCGATGTCTCGGTTAACACGCATTGCAGGATTGTAGAAGGCAGGTAATCGGCGAGTAGGTACTTCAGCACGAGGTACGTACAGACGCGCTGCACCTTCTGTAAGCTCGATGAACTCCATCACCGACACTATTGCAGATATTCATAAAATGAGGAGTGGAAATAGGGGGTTGCGAAACCTAATTTTCCTCACAGGTAGACCAGGAGTAGGGAAAACTACCGTTGTAATGCATATTGTAGACGAGCTGAAGAAACGAGGATATCAAGTAGGTGGAATGGTTTCTTCGGAAGTTCGATTCGGAGGATTTAGAGTTGCCTTTAAGATAAAGGATCTGATGACAGGTGATACAGGAACGCTGGCTGATGCAACCAGAACCAGCGGTCCTCGCATCGGAAGGTATCGTGTCAACCTTGACGATCTTAACAATGTCGGTGTTCGCGCAATCCAACGCGCAGTTGAGAATGCAGATGTTGTAGTTGTAGACGAGGTTGGACCTATGGAATTGACCTCAGAGCGGTTTGTGAGAGCTGTAGAGGATGCAATACGAAGTGGGAAGGTGGTGCTAGGAACTTTGCATTATCGTGCGCGACACCCGCTTATTTTGCAGATTAAACGACATCCACGAGCAGTAGTTCTCGAAGTTACTTTAGAAAATCGAGATACGCTGCCCCAACGGATTCTTAACATGATACTACCTGCAATCGAGCGTTCTAGGAGCGCTCTCAACACTTAATACAGCGCTGTAAAAGGGAGAGACTGCGACGTGTTGGGAGGAAAGCGTACTCATAAGGAGGGGAAAGGGGAGGCTTCAGAGGTGGGGCTTCGTCCCTTTGTAGAAACCCCTCCTCCTGATTTACCTGCTTATCGAGCAGCATGGCGTGAGATCTTACGCTTGGTACGGCGCGTTCTTTCTGAGGTTGATGAAAGAGAAGTCAAGCAGCTGATAGACATCCTCATCATAACCAAAGCGCGAGGTGGGAAGGTCTTGGTTGTTGGCAGCGGGAGGAGCGGTCTAGTAGGAAGGGCTTTTGCTATCAGGTTAAGTCACCTAGGCTTCTCAGTATACGTGCTTGGAGATACTATTGTCCCCGCGCTTCAGCGGGGGGATGTTTTGTTTGCAATATCGGGTTCGGGAAGGACCGCAAGTGTAGTTAGTGCTGCTCGGGCCGCTAAGGAGGTAGGTGCTCAAGTAATTGCGGTAACATCGTATCCTGAATCGGATCTCGCAAAAATTGCCGACTATACGGTTGTGGTTAGAGGGCGTACAAAGCTTGCCTCGGAGTCGAACTATAACGCGCGCCAGATACTAGGTATTCGAGGGGAGCTAGCGCCTTTAGGCACGCTTTTCGAAATTTCCGCACTCGTCTTCTTAGACGCAGTTATTGCGGAGCTTATGCGTGTGCTGCGAGCCACAGAGGAGGATCTGCGCCGTCGTCACGCCACGGTTGAGTGATCTGAGAATAGCAGGCATTGATGAAGCAGGGAGAGGACCTGTTATCGGTCCCCTAGTCGTAGCAGGAGTGCTAGTCAGGGAAGGCAAACTGGAATTCTTAAGACAGCTAGGGGTTAGGGATTCGAAGCAGTTACGTCCTGAGGAGCGAGAGGTGCTATATGATAGGATAATTGATGTGTGTGAAGCTGTAGCGGTTAGGGTGGTGTATCCCACCGAGATCGATCTATATGTTGAGCGGCAAAAGCGTCTTACTAAGCTAAATCTACTGGAGGCGAAAATCTTTGCTTCCATTATAAATGAGCTTAGCCCCGATAGAGCTTATGTTGACGCAGCGGATGTAAACCCAGAGCGGTTTGCAGAGACGATTCGAAGCTTCCTTTCACAAGACGTTGCTATCGTAAGCGAGCATGAAGCTGACGCGCGCTACCCGATAGTAGCAGCAGCGTCGATTGTTGCAAAGACTGTAAGGGAGAGACACGTACTGCTGTTACAGGAGAGGTATGGCGATTTTGGATCTGGCTACTGTACGGATCCTAAAACACTAAAGTTCCTCAAACTTTGGTGGAAGCGTTACCGTCACCTTCCGCGGTTCACGCGGTGGAGCTACTTACCCGCGAAGCGCCTAGTCGAGGAACACGCACAAATGCGGTTAACGCGGTTCTTCTCGTGAAACTCTGAAGCCTATGCAGAGCAAGCCTCCAAGCAGATTAGCCAGCTTCTGCACCTCAGGCCAGTAAACGATCAACTCACCATCGCCTCTGTAAGGAATTTCGAGCAGAGCTGCAACGAAGCGTCGATCGTGATCAGACCCTGATACTACCAGCGTTCCCTCCCCCTTGGACAGGTCGCGAAGTACTACGATGGGGAAGCGAACGTGAGGGCGAAGTTCTGGGGGGAGAAGCGTGGCAACATTTTCAACGTCGCTATGGCTAATGTAGGAGTGCTCGCCTCGAACGGTTACGTAGTAGGGAGGGTCTTCCTGTAGTAGCTCATCGATGGTTTTTCGTTGATGGGGCAGGTGGGAGTTGAGCCACTGGATTTCAATATCGATAAGTTTGCGAACAAGCCGCTCCGAATCCTCCTTATGCAGGTCGAACACCGACAACCATTCGATGAGCTTCGTCGTAGGGGCGAAGATCGATATCCTCTAAGATCTTCAGACCTCGTTCGACGAGACGTTGCTTTTCCTTAGCAAAAACCTCAGAGGGTTTTGCGGTCACATCAATGCTGGGTGCCTTGATCGCGAGGAAGAAGGACCCTCCTGGGCGAAGGAAGTAGTCTGTGTTATCGGCGAGAACGTCGGCTTGGAATGGCTGTGCAATGTCGCAGTAGACAACATCGACCGCGTCAACGAAGGTAGAGTAGTCGGCAGGTAGGCGTGCGTCGGCGAAGATGGGAACGACATTAGGTCGGTGCTGTACAACACGTTGAATAAGATCGCGGAATACTCGTTGAGCGAACTCGACTGCATATACTACCCCGGTTTCACCAACGATGTCCGATACGTGGCTTACCGTGGTTCCGCTAGCAGCACCGAGGTATAGAACGCGGATGCCGAGTCGGAAGGGGAAGTGCTTGAGGTTCTTCAGAAGAGCAGCAGCAAGCTTGCTTCTGTAGGGGTCCCATATACGGTATTCTTCGTCTTCGCGTCGAATGACCCGCTCCCCATAGACAGATACACCTCGAGCTAGGCTTTTGGTTGCGATGAAGCGGGTACCATCAGGGTATTCAACTATGTATACACCTTCGAATTCAGGGTGTGGGGTGATTGTTGCGCTCATCGCTTTCTTCGCCTTCGCCGACGCGTAGGCTTTAGGCGTTCGCGTGCATACTGCTCGCGGAGCTTTCTAACACGCTCCTCCACCTCTTTCCGTAGTTCAGGTCCCTGAAACTCGCCGCCGAAGTAGTCAAGACGAGCTGCTATTGATAGCTTACATGCAAGGGTGCGCGCGATACGACCTCGAATTCTACGAGGGGATCCGTGAATCCAGGGGTGCTGGAATATCACCCCGTGTTTGGGAGGTCTACCTCCGCGGCGGAGAGCGCGAAAGAGCGCCTTTTCTGCACCAAGAACCTGGATTGTACTCGAAGGAAGACGCGCCAATTTATCAAGCCCTCCAGCTAGTGCGATTAGTCGAGCACCTATCGTTGTTCCAACCAGCTCGCGGATATTGGGAGCAACTTCGTTCATGATGGAGTCGAGGTAGTCCGCACAACGCTCACGTTCCTTGTAAAGATCGAGGATTAGATGCGCGGTGTTAACGATGCGGTCAGTATCAGGTTTTCTTAGAGGAGCACCTACAGATCGGTCTGCTGCTCGAAGTATCGCGTCTGCTTTATCCTTGCTTCCGACAATCTCTCGAATTTTCTCGGGAGTGAAGTTGTCACGTGTTCCTAGCTCGGCGACGATTCGTGTAAACAGTTCGCGGTCATCTACTATTTTGTAGAGTTCTGGAAAATGAACACCGTACCACTCTACAAGACGGTTAGTTAACATGTTAATTATTTCGTTTAAACTATCAATGTACTTAACCACCTGAATAGCAAGGACATCACGACGCATAACTTCCCGCGCTATTTGTTCGATGGAGAGAGTAGATGCTACTTCGTGTGCGAAGCGAAGTGCTTCAGCGGGTGTTGGGAACCATTTGTTGGATACAACGAGGTCCAGTAGTTGTTGTCGGAACCTAACACCAACGGGACTCGGAGATTCGACCTCAACGTTCACACCAAGAGCTTTGCGCGCGGCTTCCGCTACCTCATCGCGCTCGAAACGAAAAGCCTCATAGGTGTTTTTGAACGGTTCAATAAGACGGACAAGCTCCTCTACGGGTGTTCCTGTGGCGAGGTGGCGAATACGCTCAGCTACCTGTTTGGGGTCTTTAGGATAAGGTATAGAGTAAATGTGATTGCCCTCCTCATCGACGAGGAATAGACCATAGGTAGTGTCGAAGACGTAAGCCTTCACAGAGGCGGTCTCAAACTGTTTAATTAATGCTAAGGAAGGATGTGTGGCTCAACTTTCGGTAACTCTCGTCGGCCGTAGACTTCGTAATCCGCTCGTACTAGCTGCAGGGATTCTGGGCTTATCAGCAGATGGAATGCTACGCGTTTTTCGATCCGGGATAGCCGCGGTTACAACAAAGTCGTTTTCGCTGAACGCATGGCATGGTAATCCAAACCCCGTAGTAGCAGATCTCGGGTTTGGTTTGTTGAATGCCGTGGGGCTGGCTAACCCAGGTGCGCAGCATATGATCCGGGAAATAACTACCTTACTTCGTAATAGGGTTCCTGTTATCGCCAGCATCTTCGGCACAAGTCTGGAAGAGCTAGAGGTGGTGGGGAGGCTACTTCGTAGGCTTCCCTTGCTAGCTGTTGAACTAAACGTGTCCTGTCCACATGTGAAAGAGGTGGGAGGAACTTTTGTTACGAACTACGACCTATTGCGCAAAGCGGTAAGAGTGGTGGCTCGAGCCTCTGGAAAACCCGTAATCGTGAAGCTACCTGCTGAACCATCGCGTATCATAGAGATGGCTGAAGCCGCTGAAGATGGAGGTGCTGCTGGATTTACAGCAACAAACACCATTGCAGCGACTGACATCGATGTGGAACTTGTCCGACCAGTTCTATCGGTAACTTATGGGGGGATGTCAGGGCCTGCACTTCGTCCCATCGCACTGGCGTGCGTGTACACACTATACGAGGTAACGGAGAAGCCAATCATAGGATGTGGAGGTGTGGAAAGTTGGGTAGATGCTGTGAAGTTCATCTTATCAGGTGCACGCTGTGTAGGGATAGGAACAGCATTTTCGAAGGAGCAGCCTGAACAGCTTGTACCGAGAATTCTGTCAGGTATACGGTCGTATATGAGGAGGCATGGCTATGGAAGCATAGAGGAAATGATCGGCGCAGCGCATAAACGATAGTAGTGGTCCCCCGGGGGGGACTTGAACCCCCGACCTGCCGGTTTCTGCCCGAGCGGCGGCTACTCGATCGCGCCCAGAGGGCGAGACTACAGCCGGCCGCTCTGCCACGCTGAGCTACCGGGGGCTTCTGAAGAGAAGGTTATACACTAATTAAAGTTTCAGGGGTCAGAAGTGGTCGCTTTCCGCACTACACTAGGTCCTGGTGTCAGTCGTCATCCCCCACAACGCTACACACTACCACTATATCGGTGTTCCGTAAAACGTTAAAGCCAGCTAGAGGAAATAGGTCCGATAGCGCCGGTCGTCTAGCCTGGACTAGGACCCCGGCCCTCCGCGCCGGTGATCGCGGGTTCGAATCCCGCCCGGCGCACCATCTTACAGTTATGTTTGCGCTGTATGAGACACTGTATGAGTAGCCCTGTAGAAAGATTGACGCGTCTGTGGGAGGAGGTTCAGGAGTTGTTAAAGGAGACGCCTGAAGATGCTCCCTTCAGGGCTGCTTTGGAGGAGAGCGTCACCATGCTAAAGGCTGCGTTATGGTCTGCTCGATACGGAATAGCGTGGAAGTCGGGTATGTCCTTAGAGGAGTTTAGTCTGCAGATAGCAGTGAGGAAGCATCTTGAGGAGTTGGGTACTGATAAGTTCTTTCGTAAGGTGCGTGATCTAAAGATCACAACGGTAGGAGTTAAAGGTAATGATGCGTTTTTTGTCGTAGCGCTACCCCTTGAGCGAAAGAAAGGTGTGAGGGCGTATCGAGAGGCAGCTAAGTGGGTGGAGCGTATGGAGATGTGGCTTCGACGCCCAGCTCCGCGGGCGCGACCGAACAAGCCTGAAGAGGTCCTCGAAGAGACCGTGAAAAGTGGTCAGCTGGTTCCGCACATGGTGCTGGTCTTGATGGATACGTATGCAACAGAGGACCTGGTTTCAGGCATTAAGGGAGTGTTGAAACGCTTACGACCTAAGCGAGGAGTCTACCATCTATGGTGCGTTAACGCAAAGGAACTAAGTGTTAGAGATCTGCTGCTCTGGCCATAGAGTCTCGACCAGTCATGTGGTAAAAGCCAGTTTTACAGAGCTCGTTGTGTAAACGTGACACCAACGCCTCTACTTGTGATAGTCGCGGTGCAGTTTCAGGGATTTGTGCTATCAAGGATAGAAGTGCGATTGAGGTCTTATGAAGCGCCAGGAGAAGACGAAACGAAGGTATCGTGTCTGAAGAGGCAGCTTCTTCGATTAGAGTTATTGTGTTTGCAACAACACGCAGCTCCTCATTAAACTCGTTGGAAAGACCACTTGCTTGAATGGCAAAGAGAACCCGCTTTAACTCCTGAGCAACCGTATGAAAAGTCTCGTTCATATTAAAGCCTAGGAAAGTAGCTCCATGTACAGTTGTTCACACTCGCGAAGAAGACGTTCCCAGAGCTTAGTATTGGTACCGTTACTCACGAATATCTTGAAAGCCGCTATACGGGTAATCTCGTGAACGTGTTGAAGGGCTGCAAAAGCAGCATGTGTATCTCCATCTACCAGCTGATATATGTACTGACGTAGGTTTAGGGCTCTCTTCGTAAGTGAGACGTTGTTCTCATTATTGGCGAGATGTTCTAGGATTATGGATATGCTTTCAGTTAAGTCGCAAACCTTCCACAGATCCTTCGGCATCTTATCTGTCAGGAAAGAGTATCATAACTCCCTATCGATTTATTGAACCGTATCGAGAGGCACCGTGCGTCTCCTCATGTTAACATGGGAATTCCCTCCACGAATCGTTGGAGGAATCGCACGACACTGCTGGGGGCTTGCACGAGCACTTGCGCATCGACTAGATGCAGTACACGTAGTGACGCTCGAATTCCCTGATGCAGCACCTGTAGAGAATCTGAATACGAATCTGACTATCCATAGGATTCGGGTCGAGATAGGACACCCTGGCTTCTTACAGTGGACGTTGCTGTTTAACCACTTCATGGCAAAGTACTCACTCATGCTCTCAAGGAAAGAGCAGTTTGATCTCGTACATGCACATGACTGGCTTTGCTTTCTTTCAGGAATCGAGCTGAAGCACGCGTTAAACATACCTCTTATTGTTACTTTTCATAGCACAGAGTTCGGACGTGCAGGTGGTTTGCATCATCCCGATTCTTACGCAATTCACGGAATTGAGTGGTGGGGTGCTTTTGAAAGCCGCTACGTAATTACAACAAGCAATCAGATGCGAAAGGAAGTATGCTCCGTTTTTCAACTGCCTGAGCAAAAGGTTCGGATAATACCGAACGGAATCGACGTATCACGTGTGCTGCGGGGATGCGATCCACAAAAAGCGCTTCAACGCGTGGGAGTTCCTCTTTCCGCATCGGTTGTACTGTTTGTTGGTAGGTTGGTGCATCAGAAGGGGGTTGAGTACCTAGTACGCGCATTTCCTAAAATACTGCGAGAGAATCCAGATGCATGGCTGGTAATCGTAGGAGATGGTCCTCTACGATCTAGATTGGAAGATCTGAGCAAAGAACTTCAGATTAGCCATAGTGTTAGATTCACGGGCTTTATTCCTGATGAGCTTCTAGCAGGACTGCTTCACGCCGCTGCGGTATTAGTCGTGCCATCTGTGTACGAGCCATTTGGTATCGTAGCTCTAGAGGGAATGGCAGCAGGTACCCCAGTAGTAGTGAGTAAAGTAGGAGGGTTAGCGGAGATCGTTGAACACGAACAGTCGGGGCTCTGGGTATATCCAGAGGACTCAGAATCCATCGCGTGGGGAGTATGTCGGGTATTATCAGATCCGGACTTACGCACACGTTTGATTCGAGGTGGGCTAAAGCGCGTTCAGGAGTTTACGTGGGAAGCGGTTGCTGACCAGACCTATAAAGTGTACCAAGAGGCATTACAATGAGCTTTAGAAAGCCCGAGGACCCCGAGTTTCGCCTCCTTTGCGTTCTCAATAACTTGAACAGCATAACAGTTGACAGGGCGCTTACTGCAGAGGAAATTGCCCTACACTACGGAGGAGCTGTGGAAGAGGTGGAAGCACTACTGAGAAACCTCGAAAAGGCAGGTCTTGTCTGTACAACGCGTGAAAGGATGGTAAAGCGGTACTATCTATCTCCTTCAGGCGTTCTGCGAGTTCTCTCTATGTATAGTTAAACGCACTTGTTAAAAGGAGGAAGTCCTACAAACAAAGCATGGTGATACAAGAGGTTGTAAAACGAGATGGGCGAATCGTTCCCTTCGATCGAGCGCGCATTGTACGTGCTATCTACAAAGCACTTTGCGCCACAGGGAGAGACGATCAGCAGCTAGCAGAGAGGCTAGCAGATCAGGTAGTTGAGAGTCTAGAGCAGCGTTTCGTAGAGAAAAGACCACATGTTGAGGAGATACAGGACACCGTTGAGCAAGTTCTTGTGAAAAACGGGCTCTATGAAGTTGCTAAAGCGTACATATTATACAGACAGAAAAGAAGCGAAATTCGCGAGATAAAGCGATTCTTAGGAGTTGTCGATGACATGAAGCTTACTGTAAATGCCATTACTGTACTCAGAAGCCGGTACTTACTGAGAGATGAGAGGGGTAAAATTATCGAGACCCCCAAACAGATGGTTGAACGAGTAGCACGACACATTGGATTAGTTGATGTGATATACCACGAGCGAGTTTACGATAAAGAGGGTAAACAACCATCTCGACGAGCAGGAGAGGTTACTTATAAGTTAAAGCGTGCAAAAATAAATGAATATGATCTGAAAATGCTTAAGCGAGCTTACAATAGATTAGGTCAACAGGGGTACATGAAAGTCGACTTTAATCAGCTTCTTCAGATACTAGATGAGGAATGGGATCGTCTATATGAGGAAACGATAGATACGTTTACGCAGGTCATGCTCAACAGGTACTTCCTCCCGAACTCGCCTACGCTGATGAATGCAGGTGCCCCACTAGGACAACTTAGCGCGTGTTTTGTTATTCCAGTTGACGATTCTATAGATAGCATCTTTGAGGCAATAAAGGAAATGGCCCTTGTTCAAAAAAGTGGAGGAGGGACTGGTTTTTCTTTCTCTCGCTTACGACCCAGAGGAGACATCGTGGGAACTACAAAAGGGGTCGCATCGGGACCTGTTTCGTTCATGCGTATTTTCGATGTAGTAACGGAGGTGATTAAGCAAGGAGGGAAGCGGCGGGGTGCTAACATGGGGGTACTTCACATCAGCCATCCAGATATTGAGGAGTTTATTCAGGCGAAAGCAGACTTGGTATCTTTCCAGAACTTCAACATCTCGGTTGCTGTAGACGATGCTTTCATGAAGGCTGTTGAAAATGACGATGATTACGCTCTTGTAAACCCGAGGACAAAGGAGACCGTTCGGAGAGTCAAGGCACGGAGCCTTTTCGATATTATTGTGTTCAACGCTTGGAGGACTGGGGATCCAGGACTTCTATTCATCGATCACATCAATAAGCACAATCCAACGCCGCATCTGGGTAAGATAGAGGCAACTAACCCTTGTGGAGAACAACCGCTACTTCCTCACGAATCATGCAACCTGGGGTCGATAAACCTCTCCCTGATGGTAAAGAAGACCCCAGATGGACGGTATGAGGTAGATTGGCGAAAGCTGAGGGAAGTTGTCCACATCGCTACGCACTTTCTAGATAATGTAATCGATGCTAACAACTACCCAGTACCAGCGATCGAGGAAGCTACGTTACGCACTAGAAAGATAGGGTTAGGAGTGATGGGGTGGGCGGAGCTACTCTTCAAGCTACGCATACCCTATGATAGTGAGGAAGCGCTTCGCTTGGCACGGCGTATTATGGAGTTCATAAACTACCACAGTAAACTTGCATCAATTGAGTTAGCAAAGAGGCGAGGTCCCTTCCCAGCGTTCAAGGGGTCGGTTTATGAGAAGGGGCGTATGCCTTTTGAAGCGGATGACGAGGAGAAACAGTATTCTTTGGACTGGAATCGAATACGTGAAGAGGTTAGGAGGTATGGAATTAGGAATGCAACAACGACAACAATAGCGCCCACAGGCACCATTAGTATAATTGCAGGCACTTCAAGCGGTATAGAACCTGTTTTTGCACTCTCGTTTGTTAGACGGGTTCTCGGTGGTGCACGCTTGTTTGAAACTAATGCTGTTTTTGAAGAGATTGCGAAGGAGGAGGGCTTCTATAGTGAAGAGCTGATGCGTCAAATAGCGAAAACGGGAACGCTTAGAGGAGCTGAGGTTCCTGAGTGGGCACGACAGGTGTTTAAGACAGCGCTTGAAATCGATGTCGAGTGGCATGTGCGTATGCAAGCAGCGTTTCAGGAGTTCACAGACAACGCGGTTTCGAAAACGATAAACCTACCCTACGAAGCAGCTCCTGAGGATGTCAAGAGAGCGTTTCTCCTAGCGTACAAGCTGAAATGCAAGGGCATTACCGTCTACAGGTATGGGAGTAAGGGCGAGCAAGTACTCTACGTGGGAGGAGCGCCCGCTCCTGAATCAGGATACTTGGAACTAGATGTAGGTGCTGAACGTGCGTGTCCTGTGTGCGCGTGACCTAATCGAGGAATAGAAAGCAGTTTTATTGTAGCACTATACCTTTCATGTGGTCGTTTTCCTGTATATAGGCAGGGGGGCGGGTAAGACCACAAACGCGTTAGGGCTTGCTTTACGATGCGTGGGACATGGATTGAAAGTTATTGTCATTCAGTTCATGAAGGGACGGAAGGACATTGGTGAGTACAAAATACGGGAGCGTCTTGCTCCAGAGTACGAAATTTACCAGTTTGGTCGTCCAGAGTTCGTTGACTTAGAGAATCCAAGCGAAGAGGATCGGGATCTGGCACGTAAAGGCTTGCTCTTTGCGCGAGAATGCCTGAAGCGACGACCACATCTACTGGTGCTGGATGAGCTAGCTCTTGCTTGCTACGTGGGGCTTGTTAGCACCGAGGAGGTTCTCAAGCTTCTCGACGAAGTACCGGAGGGAACTGATGTAGTGATAACAGGGAGGTATGCTCCACCTGAACTTATTGACAGGGCGGACGTGGTAAACATGATTGTGGAGGTAAAGTATCCGCGTGAAACCTACAATCGTATCGGAATTAACTGGTAGCGGGCAAGCGCTGCCAGAGCGTCAAGGGCGTTAATCTAGATAGAGGCTTCCTTTGTCCCAGAAGCTCCCTTGCAGTACGGGCCTCCGTTACGATCGTCATGAAGAACACAGATAGGCCTCGCCAATTTCCCCATCGACGCGTAGCGAACTCATCGAGTTCCTTACGCGTGAGGACGGGTTTGGGTATGTGGTAGAAGTGGGGGATTATTCGCGTAAGCCAGCGGTCGATCGGAAGCATGCGATAGCGACGGTGCGCGATAAGCAGAGCTAGAGAAGCGCTGTAAGCGCCTATTCCACGAATGCTAAGCAGCTCCTCGAGAGCCTTATGGTCAGAAGCGCGGCGAAGGTGGCCGGTTTGAATCTGGTCCTGTTCTAAGGCCTCAGCTACGGCGATGAGTGTCTGCGCGCGGTAACCAACACCACACTTCTTCAAAGCAGAGGGTCCTGCTTCGAGAACTTCACCAGGTCGTGGAAGAGCGATCGTTTTGCGACCATCAGGGAGGAGTAGTCTATGCCCGAGGCTTGCGTACAGGTTAGCGATCATGGACCAGCCTCTCACGAAGCTTGTATTCTGGTTGAGAATTGCGATAATGAGAGCCTCCCAGAGGTCTGGGCGTGCGCGCATGTGCATACCGTGAAACCTATTTACTACATCCCTAAGGAGTGGGTCGTTTCGAATCTTGCGATAGAAGGAAGTGAGATCCTCCTTCGCGCCTATTCCAAAAACAAGGTCTTGCACCATGCGGCGAAGCTCGCGACCGCTAAGCTGCACGTTGGCATAGATAGAGATAGGAAGCCACTCTTCCTGCTGTGGTCCGACTTCAGCAACGGTAGCTAGTCCCTCCTCCCACGAAGCGAGTAGTAGGCGGTGTCCATCAAATTGCCACGGGAAGCTGTACGCTGCAGCGGTTAGATCGAATCGATAAGGAGGCTGAACTCGAACTACAGTCTTGGCGATGAGATGTAGTGGTTCCATGCTGCTAACGCGCTGAGCATAGGCTTATGGTAGTTAAACGTGTAGAGGGTACGCTGTTGCAGATAGTGATCGAGCACTGCGAAGCCGAGCTGGGCTCGTGGCTACTACTGGAATATCAACATGCTGCGAAACTAGCGAAGCGAATCGTGTTTGCGAATGTTCGCCGAGAGGAGGATCGGCGCATACTAAGTAGGCTCGGTACTGTAACAGCTACTAGTGTCACAGAGTGGAAGGATATAGCAGACATAGTGATTCTGGACCCGCAGGCTAAGAGACCGCTAACTCCCGAACTATGTCGAAACCGCGTTCTTATAGTAGGAGGGATTCTAGGCGATAATCCCCCACGCAGGCGAACGTACCAACTAATCACAAAGCGCATACCTGAGGCTTCTACAGCTCACTTAGGTCCTTATCAGTTCTCAATAGATGGCGCGGTCTTTATCGCAATGCAAGTATGTGAGGGGAGGTCTCTTAGCAAGATCAAAGTGTATCCGTGGGTGCGGTTCAGAGGTAAACGAGGAACCTGCGAGCATGAAGTGCTACTACCCTTCGCATACCCTTGTGTTAACCACCATCCTCTACTGACGCCAGGACTCGCTGACCTACTGGGCGTTCGTGAGTATCAAATTGAGTTACCAGAACCTGTGCCCGCATACGTAGAGGGTAAGGGGTAGCGGAGGTACGCTAACAGGCCTCCGAAGCCATCTAAGGTCTGAATCGCTTCACGATGCATTGTGATGAAAGTAACCGCGCCACGATGCTGTTCGACAGCATCTAGGATCGATAGAAGCCGGGGGAGAATTTCTGGCTTCGTGAAGAGTGTGTTGGAGACGAGAAGGTGTTTTACTGCTCCTGATAGAGCAGCTTGCTCAACGAGATCGATTCCATAAGCGATGGGCTCACCGCGACGTAGAGCAGCAAGAAACTCCTCCACAAGCTGTTGCTCCATGAGAGCCCTATGCTCTGCGAGAGCTTGTCGAACCTCTTGACGTCGAAGAGCTTCGTATACGCCAGCCTCACCACCTGAGCTGAGACCTGTTTTTATGACGGGAACGGAAGAGGGAAGGTTTTCACGCACCGCTTTGAAAACTGCATCCACGAGAATTGCAGGTCCCCCGACGACAACGGGGCCGGCGCGCTGCTTAACCAGTTCACTGATCCGATCTATTAGAAAACCGGCGCGCTTCACCAAATCTACGTATTCCGTAGCGGGAGGAAGCGAACCAGCATCAACGATGGAAGTTCGGTTTTCTTGAACTATGGCTAAGGCGTAGTCGCTGTCGTCGATTGCGAGAATGTAAATGGGTGGAACTTCCCGCCGTTCAATAGCGCGTTTAAGACGCTGAAGGTCTGTGTCGGTCCACCGATCTTTAACGATCGTTACAACGCTACCTGGTCGCACGGAAAACGCATGGTAGCCCTTCACTTCAAACCCCTCTGGATGATGCTCTACACGCCCCAGTAGGCGTAAACAGCAAGCATCTAACTCCAGATCAACCTTCTCTATGCGAATACCGAGTACCATCGGACGTCGTTCTGCTCGCGCGCCGCCAATCTTTACGCTCCGCCGTGTACGAGCAAAAACCAGATCACCGGGTCGAATGAGCAACCACAGATCACGCACGTCCTCAGGGAACTCTACCACCAGTTTAAGCGCGCCGTGCTTCAGATCCGATTCAAGTATCTTCAAACACCGACTGATAGATACCACCGATTTAACAATAGGTTTTGAGAGCGTCATAACGTTTCTAGCTTCACACGCGGCCAAGGAGAAGCTTCCTTAAGGTGCATAATCACGTACGTAGTGGCTACTTGCCGAGTGTGTGGTAAAGAGGCAGCGGTTCGGTTGCGTTATGCGAACTTGTGGTTGTGCAGAGAGCACTTTCTGGAGTTCTTTGAGCGGCGGGTTGAACGAACGCTTCGGCGCTATGGTATGGTTAGGGAGGGGGATCGGATAGGGGTGGCGGTTTCAGGTGGTAAGGATAGCATGGTGGCGCTGTATGTACTGAGTCGATTGGGTGAGCGGGTGGGGTTTGAAGTGTGCGGTCTTCACATTGACCTGGGGATTTCGGCAGAGAACTATTCGCGTGTGTGCTTGCAACGGGTAGTGGAGGCGTTTCGCGAGCTAGGGTTAGTGTATCGTGTGCTTTCTTTGAAGAAAGAGTATGGGTTTACGGTGGAGGAGGCTGCGAAGCGCGTGCGACGTCCTCAATGCGCGGTGTGCGGACTAGTTCGCCGGTACGTCTTGAACAAGATGGCGTTGGAAATGGGAGTTACAAAGCTGGCTACGGGACACCACTTGAACGACTTCGCTGTGTTTATCGTAAATAATGTCGTTCATGCGAACTACGCATATCTTGCTCGGTTGAAGCCTATGTTACTTGCTCGCGCTGGCCTAGTGGCTCGAATCCGTCCGCTTCTAGAAACGCCCGAGCACGACATTGCGGCGTACGCACGGTTTTTGGGCATCAGGTATGCGGACATACGCTGTCCTTACGGGGCAGAAGAGCCAACAAAGGTTGTGGGGCGCTTTCTAGAGATCGTAGAGAAGCGAAGCCCTGGGATTACTATGATGATGGTGCGCGGCTTTATCGCGCGCTGTCTTCCAATACTGGAAAGCAGATTTGGTGAAGAGGAGGTGCGTGCTTGCAAGGAGTGCGGCTATCCGACCACGGGCGACCTGTGTGCGTTTTGCCGATTACTACGCCGCATAGGAGCGCGTAGGTAGGTCGACTAGTCCCTCCATGCCTAAGAACTCTGAGAAGTCGAATTCAGAAGGCACATGGTTGCGGACCTGCAGGAGCGACTCTAAAGCACCGAGTCGGAAGAGTGGGTAGTTTCGACTCCCGCACTTGAAGGAGTGTGTACAGCGGGGGCATCCTGCGAGTCGTTTGCATATGCAGTGGGAGAGTACAAAGAGGCTGCGGCGAACGGCTTCTTCGAAGTGTCGGAAGAGAAGTTCAGCAGCGCCGGAGCCGCCGCGTACTGCATCGTGAATGACGATAACGCCTGTTGTGCCGAGGCTTAGCCCACCTACTTCTCCGCCTCCTGTAAGAGGCTTGTTTGTTTCTATGAGGCTGTGTTCAACAGCGTGAAACGCACCGCCCAACCCAAGTAGGTCGCGAAGAGAGACTGCCTCTAAAATGCTACGAGGTATGGCGTGTTCTGGCATGCGATGTTCTCGTGAAAGCCGTTCTATTGCTCGATCGTTGTAAGCTGCAACGGGCGGGGGTGCACGAAAGACCAGACCAAGTGTATCAAAGCAGTAAGAAGTGGGGGATTCAAACCGAGCGGCTCGACGAACGGTGCCAGTTCTGAGGTCTCTTTCAACAAATCCGTGTACCGATATTCTGATTCGCATCTCCCCGTAGGCTACGAGGGTTTTCCACGCGTACCTTGGCTCAGTTAGTGGACGGAAGTACTCGATCGTTTCTGTAGCTAGAGCGCGTGTCTCATGTCCTTTAGCCTGCGGATCCGGTTTGAGGATAGCGATGCCAGTTTCGCCGTCTCGCGATAGGTTTAGTTGCTCTACACGGTAGAAGCGACCGCGTATCAGGTATATCGCTCCTGGAAATAGCTCGTTTATGGCAATGGGTAGCTCGCGTTCGCCCAGCACTTGATCGCCACAGTAGATGGTTACACGAGAGCCTGACCCGCGGATGTTGTACCTCCTAAGAAGTCGTCTACCCTCACGCGTGGGCAGGAAGGCGGAGGGGGTGCGGCGCAGGAGGTTACGCGATAGCAAGTCTTCAACTACTGGTTTGAAGGCATCGGGTACTTCATAAGGTCGCAGTGGTTTGTCGGAGGCAGCAGCGATTAGCTGCCGTTCAGCGATAAAGCGGTTCTTGGGTGCTATGAACGCAGGGTCTACATCAGAGAAGAAATCATGAGGGTTAAGTCTGTAGTAGTAGCCCAACTGGTCTTCTGGGTTAAGAACGAGAACACAGATTGCTTCTCGATTGGGTCGGCGTCCTGCTCTTCCTGCGCGATGCAGGAAGCGTGTGTAGCTGGTCATGAGAGTAACAACGGCGTCGAGATCACCGATATCGATACCCAGCTCTAGGGTAGTGGTGCAAAAAAGCGGGTTGATAGCGGGCGGGGTGGCGGCAAACGCGCGCTCAACAGGATGGCGGAGTTCTGGCGGAAGACCTCCCCGGTGCACGTCTGCGTTAGCAAGCCCCTCTTCTCGTGCGAGGTAAGTGAGGCGTTCAGCATACTGTTGGGTGTTAGCGAACACGAGGGTTTTTCGACCAGCACGAACGAGGCGTGTGGCAACATCGAGGACGCAACGGGTTTGACCGAGCAGCTCTGGGTATAGGACCACTACGTGTAGAGCGCTGCGTCGACCTCCTCGTTCTTCGACAACGTAGACGGGTGCGTCAATGAGCTGTTGGGCGAACTCGCTGGGATTTCGGACGGTTGCAGAGACGCCGATTACTTGAAGCGGCCCTGCGATGCGTCGGAGTCTGTATAGGATGAAGCGAACGTTAGCACCGAAGGCGCCTGTGTAGG
>Ga0180302_10000021_pt1 | contig 50929 bp, 60 predicted proteins | sample GuaBasSediGuay17_FD_121794 | JGI IMG/M metagenome (GOLD analysis project Ga0180302, IMG submission 121794) | Subseafloor sediment microbial communities from Guaymas Basin, Gulf of California, Mexico - Guay17, Core 4571-4, 12-15 cm | ecosystem: Environmental > Aquatic > Marine > Hydrothermal... | reverse complement strand
GTAAAGCACTATTTCTATTGGGGTTTGCTCTCTTTCCATAAAGTTCATTCCTTTGGGCATGTGTGAGTTGAGAGCGAACCCCCACAAAAAGCTTAAGTCAAGAAAGCTCTTAAGTTGACAGCACCTTGGAAGGAGAAGTAAAAAATTTAAGTTACAGGCTTTTAGTTACTACGGACAAATTGAGGAAGGGATAACGTTGCCAACTACTCAGCAGATCTTCATTGAAGAAGGAATAAGAAGAATGGAAATACATGAGTTCCTATCGAGAGAACTAAGTAGGGCTGGTTATATAGACTTAGAGATAATGAAGACGCCAATTGGTACTAGAATAGTGATTTATGCAGAACGTCCTGCATTAGTGATTGGGAGAAGAGGAGCAACTATAAAGAGAATTTCAAGTATTTTAGAGAAACGATTCGGCATAGAAAGTCCACAAATAGATGTAGCTCCAATTCAAAATCCAGAACTTAATGCTAAAGTAATGGCGTATAGAATAGCTAGAGCCTTAGTTAGAGGAATAAAGTTTAGAAGAGTAGCCTTCATAGCTCTTCGTCAAATAATGGAAGCAGGAGCTAAAGGAGCAGAGATAGTCATAAGTGGTAAGCTCACTAGTGAGAGAGCTAGATTTGAAAAATATACAGCCGGAGTACTAGCCAAATCAGGACATCCAAGAGATGTGTTTGTCGACGAAGCTAAGGTATCGGTTCTACTAAAACCTGGAGTCTATGGAGTTAAAGTTAGAATAATGCCCCCATCACCCTTACCAGATAAAATTGAAATAAAACCAATAGTAACTACCACCGAAGAAACAGTCACTATATCACAGTGACATGAGGTAAAGAACAGAATATTAGGAAAATCGTCCAAATGTTAGTAGGAAGGTGAAGATAGTTGCCAATACTAAGACCTGATGAAATTAGAAAAATGTCTCCTGAGGAAAGGGAAAAGAGGCTTAAGGAACTTAAGTTAGAGTTGATTAGGTTAAGAGGAATGGCACACGCAGCTGGAGGAGCATTAGAGAATCCATCAAGAATAAGAGAAATAAAGAGGGCAATTGCTAGGATATTAACTATACAGAGAGAGGAAGCTTTGAAACGAGCTAGGGAAAGATGAAGATTAATCCACGGATATTAGTTAAACATGAACTAATAGGACTCCTTGTAAAAATTTCAAAAAGTACTCATGAGGACTTCATAGGATTATCCGGTATAATAGTTGACGAAACTGCAAAGACTATAAAGATATTATCAGAGGATAAGAAAATCAAAACAATTCCGAAGCAGAATTGCATATTCGACATAATACTTCCGGATGGAATTATAGTAAGAGTGAATGGGAAACTTCTCATGGAACGTCCTGAAGAACGTATTAGAAAAAGGTTTAAGTATTGGTAAGTCATCTTGGATCGATATATTAATAAAATAAGTCAAGTTTTAGGTAAAAAGTAAAGTTATATAGTCTAGATGTTAATACAGTTTCTTTATTACTCCTAACGTTTCATCAGTCTTGGATATTGATTTCATAGGATCTGTCTCTATTTCAGTGATGGCTCGTATTGCATCGACATTCTCTGGAATAACGTTAGACTCATTGGGAGTACCCCACATTAGGTAGACCTCGTAACCATCCTCTGATATTGAGATCCCATCTTCCCATACAGGAATTTCATAGAGGTCTCCACGAGGTCTGCTTATATCTCTAGCTATTTCGAAGATAACACTAAGACCATCAACACCATCGGCTCCTTTCACAAATACGACTCTAGGCTCATCCCTTAGTACATTTACGACATCCTCCAGAGTTACTTTGTTCTTCATTTCAACCATAGCAGCATGGAAATGCATCATGTTATGCGAGCCTTTAGCAGCCATTGTCACAATGTTGAGGTCAGGGATGACAGTTCTAGCATCAGGGCCATGGTGTGATGGAACATGAAGCTCTGGAACTACAGTGTTCATTATTCCAGCTCTTCCAGATTTCCATGGATCTACAGCTCTCCTAAAGATAGCTATTCTTGCTTTTTTCACACCCAGCTTCTCATGCAGACCTCCCACTACTCTACATATAGCTGTTGTATTGCAACTGACAACACGTACAAACTGTCTTCCAAGTGCTCCTTTATAGTTCCTCTGGGCTACAAAGGAGTAACCAGCCACTTCATGTTTCTCTCCTCCTTGAAATATTGCTTTAACTCCATACTTTTCATAGAGAGGTTTGTTCTTCGCCCCTATTTTTGCGGGGGTACAGTCGACAATCACATCGATTTCACCCTTCTTTAATAATTCCTCCAATGTCCCTTGGACGTCTATTCCTCCTTTTTTCATTTCGTCAACTTTATCGGCTAATGAGGCATAGATAGGCAATCCTTTACTCATAGCCATTTTAATCCTCCAATCAGAAACTATATCGGAGATACCAACAAGTTTCATGTCGTCCTGCTTTAGTACAGCGTCTGCAACTCTCTTTCCAATCACTCCATACCCGTTAACTAGAACCTTCACTGGAGTTTTAGGCATAATTTCACCCAAATAAGTAAAGCACGAAAGTTATAAAAATCTTTATTAATATTCCTCCAAAGAGAGCTTGTATCATAACGTAGCCTTATATTAGAATACATTGAAGTACTCCTAACTATGAGCAAAATATTAAATCTCGATACATTATGTGTTTTAAGTGAGGTGTCTAGATGATAGAAGAACTCGGTATAAAAACTCTAGACGATGTAGAAGTTAAGGGAAAAACTGTGTTTGTCAGAGTTGATATAAATTCTCCGGTAGACCCTGTTACTAAGAGGATAATTGATGATTCTAGAATAAGAGTCCATGCAGATACCATTAAAGAACTTATCCAAAGAGGAGCAAAAGTAGTCATACTAGCGCATCAAGGGAGAAAAGGAGAGCCAGATTTCATTAGTCTAAGACAACATGCCGAAATTTTAAGCAACATCTTAGGGGTTCCAGTAAAATTCGTCCCTGACATTTTTGGCGAGGAAGCTAAATCTGCGATAAAACAGCTCAAAGAGGGGGAAGTGCTAGTTCTAGAAAATGTTAGAATGTGGCCAGGGGAGAGAAAGAAAAAGAGTCCAGAGGAACATGCTCAGAGTGAATTAGTCAAAAATTTAGCCCCATTTTGTGACATATTTGTCGTTGACGGTTTCGCAGCAGCTCACAGATCACATGCATCACTAGTTGGTTTTGCTCCTGTGGTAAAAGAGTATGTCGCTGGAAGAGTTATGGAAAGGGAGATAACAACATTGACGAAAGTCTTAAAGTCGCCTGAAAGACCATGTATATACATATTAGGAGGAGCTAAGGCTGAGGATTCTGCTGACGTAGCAGAGTCTGTTTTAGGAAGAGGAATAGCCGATGAGGTGCTAACAGGAGGTTTGGTTGCCAATCTCTTCCTTTACTCTAAGGGAGTAGACATAGGCAAACCTAACGTTGAGGTTCTCGAGAGAAAAGGATTCTTGACTCTGAAGAACCGTATCAGTAAACTATTGGATAAATTCAGTGATAAGATAATTTTACCAGTGGATGTAGGCGTCGAGATTAGCAAAGGAGTTAGAAAAGATTTGAAGGTAAGTGAACTCCCGACAAACTACTTAATAAAGGATATAGGTGAAGAAACAATGGAACTTTATGCTACCAAGCTCAAAAATGCCAAGACTATAATAATTAATGGACCTATGGGGGTATTTGAAGAGCCTCCTTTTGAAAAGGGTACTAGGAAAGTTTTTGAAGCTGCGATAAAATCCGGTGGTTTTGTGCTTGCCGGAGGTGGACATACTGTAGCGGCTTTAGCTGAAATGGGACTCAAGGATAAGGTATCTTATGTCAGCACTGGAGGCGGAGCTCTTATAGAATTTCTGATTAAGGGAACTCTACCAGTAGTTGAGGCATTGAAGAAATACGCTAAGAAGAGTTAGACTATTAAGTAAGCCATTGAAGCTATTTTAGGCCATCTTTCTGCAGCTTCTTTTGCTACAGGTCCTCTTACTTCAGTTCCTTTAGGATCACCGTCAGGTGTCATTAACACTATAGCATTGTCCTCAAAACATATCCATGTACCATCTAACCTTCTATAGGGTCTGCGTTGTCTTACTATCACTCCTCTCATAATTTGCTTTCTTAATTCTGGTTTTCCTTCTCTTATTGAAACTACAACCATATCACCAACAGCAGCACCAGGTATTCTGCGTCTCACAGTCTTAGCTCCTATAACTCCTATAACTTTGGCTATTCTCGCACCAGAGTTATCAGTTACTTTGACAAGTGATCCAACAAAGACACCAGGGGTTATGTGTAACCTGTATGATACACCAGTAACTTTTATACCTCTCTTAGCCATAAAATCACCTCTGCACCTTCTTGGTTAGAACTACGAAAGCTACAGTTTTTGCTAATGGTCTACACTCACCTATGATAACCTTATCTCCTTCCTTTACGTCTAAACATGGTGGTAGATGAGCATGAATTTTCTTATTACGGCGCTCATAACGCTTATACTTGGGAACATAGTGCAGGTAATCATGTCTAACTACCACAGTTCTGTTCATTTTGACACTAACGACAGTCCCCTCTAAGAGAATGCCACGTACTGACAAAGTTCCATGAAAAGGACAGTTAGGGTCATCACACTCTTTTTCTGGAGGTTCTATCCATGGTATGGGGCGTTTGACTTTCCTTTTCTCCACACTCTCATCCTCAGACTGCTTACTTACTGACATTCCCAACTTTATAAACTTTTTCAATGTAGAACCGATGCTGTCAACTTAAGGCTCTCTTGACTTAAGCTTTTTGTGGGGGTTCGCTCTCAACTCACACATGCCCAAAGGAATGAACTTTATGGAAAGAGAGCAAACCCCAATAGAAATGGGGGATAGCGATGCTTAAGTTGACAGCGTCCCTTCCAATAAGGCATTTCTTTTTATCATTATTCTTTATTGAGGATGAAAATAATCCACACTATCCCTTAATCCATCTCATTCTCTCCATTATAGTGTCTAGGTCGGTTATAAATACTCCAATGCAGTAGTCGCTAACACCTCCTATCCATAAGATTTTTTCATTATACTTCAGTAATCCATCACCGAATATAACAAGCGGTCTATCGCCATACTCTTCCTGAAGACCCCGAGGACCAAGTACATAATTGCTTATAGCTAATAATGTGCCTTGGCTATTCACTATTGCTAGTCCATTCATATAAGCCAAGTTTGACCTGAGCACGGCATGCCATCCTACCAAATACTCATCCTTAGACAAACTAATTACATTCGTAGACCATCCAACTTTGACCTCCCATTCTTCATTTGGAAACACAGGCTCCAATGTTTTTTCAAATATTGAAAGGTCATCGAGATCTGCTACAGCTTTCCAACAAATGTGACGTTCCTTTATTTCGGGTCTAGTAAGTAAGGTAACTTCTCTATTTCGTGCTTTTATAAATGCACTGTCTTTATTCGTTCTAGGTATAAATTCTTCTGCTTCATTAACTATTCTAAAGAAACCCTTTCTCGCTATGCTTATTGAGGGAGTAAGTTCAATGAAACCTAAAACATCTCTCCTAGTTAGCTGACCATTTTTATAACAGTATCCTTTGCCAGTGTAGAGCATGTATATCTTGTCTCCCGCTACGAAAATCCTGGGGTCTTCGCATCCGAGGAATTCCCAAATTTCCTTAGGCCATAATATTATACTTGTATGAACGGGAATTGATAAAGAGCTCCTCATTAAATCACGTAAGTTCGCTTCGAATAGTCCTATACTTGATACATACTTGTAGTAATCGAATATGAGCCTAGGGAATATGAGCACCTTATCCTCTTTAATCATTGCTCCCGGATTAAAAATTACCACTGGCTTAGGTCTTTGATAATTGTCAATTACTATATCTTTTGGTGCTATGTAAATTCTCCTCTCGAATATATCATCAAATTTAGGTTTTCTAAGACCTCTCATGTGTCTAATTGCAACCTCCTGTCTCCTAGCGAGTCTTTTTTCAATACTGGCACTCATGGCAGAGTATATGAAGTTGAGATAATTAATCGTTTAGTCCCAAAATTTCGAATATAAGTTGGTTCATAGCTTGCCTTATAAACACTATCACTTCACTGTTATGGGCAATGAAAGTTTAAAGTTACCACCATTAATAATTAATAATAGTAAACTATGCATTGACTCAGGTAATCACTAAATTTAAGTCTTATGCAAAGATTTATAAGTGAAATAAATTTCCTCTATTAATGTGAAATTATGGCGCAAAGGATTACGTATCTAGTAGTTGGTCTCATTATTGGTATAATTATTGGCGCTGCCATAGGCTGGGCTGTAACTCCAAAAGGTGTACCTAAAGAGGAGTATGAAGCTGTTAAGTCTGAGCTCGAGAACGTAAAGAAATTATATGAAACTCTAAAACAGTTAATTCCTGAAGAATTAGCAAAAGCTAAGGGAGTTATAGTTATAAGGGCATGGCCTGGCGCTAAAGCTTATGACAAGTACAGGCTAGAGAACCTGAAAGATGCTGCTGAATTACTTAACACTATATTCAAGTCAATTGGTTTAGGTATCACTATAAAGCTTGAAGGAACTGTTGAGTCAGCAAAACTTGAAAAAGTAGTTGCAGCTTATAAAGCAGGTGAGTTACCAGACATTTTAGGCGCTGGACATGAATGGATAGGCCCCTTCGCTGAAGCTGGCTACATAATACCACTTGATGACTATATTAAGAAATATGAAATACTGTTCAAAGACTGGTTCCCATATCCATGGGCATGGGAAGCTATGAAATGGAAAGGCAAGACTTATGGAATATTACAAGATACTGAGTGCAGACCCTTCTACTTTAGAAAAGACATACTCAGAAAACTAGGATGGAGTGAAGAGGAGATAGAGGCATTGCCTGAGAAGATCAGGAGAGGAGAATGGACTATAGAAGATGCTATAGCTGTAGCAAAGGAAGCCATGGCTAAAGGTCTCGTGAAATGGGGCTTTTATCATAGACCTACACCAGGTGCACAGCCTATGTTTGTATTTTACAAACAATTCGGAGGAGAAATAGGAGACCCTGAGACTGGTAAGTTAATATGTGATAAAAAAGCATGGCTTGAGACTCTAAAACTATTCTATAGAATGGCTTATGTAGAGAAAACAATGCCTGCTATGGCTGGAATCTCTTGGAGAACTGTCCATACAGACTTCGTCAATGGAAGAGTCTTATTCTGGTTTGGTGGCAGTTGGCACTGGGCTGAATATCAGCATGTACCATATCACGAGAAATTAGGCAATGTGACTGAAGAGTGGGAGTGGGAGCACCTAGGCTTTGCACTAGTTCCAGCACCAAGACCTGGACTCAAGCCTGCAACAAACACTCACCCATGGGCTTTCATGATTTCCTCCCAATCTAAGTATCCAGAGCTAGCTTTCTTAATAACTGTCATAGCAACTATGCCTACATTCGATGTAAGGCACTGTATATATGGAGGTAAACTTCCTGCCAGAAGCAGCACATACACTGTTCCAGAGTTTAAGGAAAACAAATTCCTATCTTCAATAGTGTACATGCATGAGTACACTGATGTACTATTTAATAATCCAAAGATGCCAGTCTATATAAGACTAGTATTTGAAGCAATAACTGCTGTAGAGAAAGGAAAAGCCCCTGAGACTGCACTCAAAGACCTCGTTAATGCACTCAAAGCTGAAATTGGCGATGAAATCATAATTAGAGACTGATTAAGAAAACTTATTAATTCTCAATAAAAATATTTTTTCGATCCTTATGAAAGAAGTCTCTGGAACATCAGAATCTATTGAAGAGTTTATAAAACACATAACGAGCATACTACACAAGCTAACAGAGAGATTTGGAGAAAGAGTCAAAAGAGCGGGTAGAACAATATTCATAATACTATTTCTCTTGCCCTTTTTAGTTTCCTTAGTACTTGCGTATGGCTTGCCAAGTGCTCTCTCTGTACTAATGTCGTTTACTGACATGGACCTAAGATTTGAATTTAACTGGAATAACCCATGGTACAAGAATTATTATACAATCTTCAGAGCTGCTGACCCTAGGATCCCAACGATATCCTATGTAACTGCTTTGTACGTTGGCGCAACAATACTAATCAATGCAGGCTTTTCCTTGGTCCTAGGAATACTTACCACTTATTGTATTAGGAATGAATTTGTATCTACAACTTTAAGGTTGTTATGGTTTTTGCCAAGAATTACACCTGTGGTAATATACGCACTGCTTTGGCAGTGGTTTGCTGACCCAAGGGTAGGGCCTCTGTCTATGTTATCAAGGTGGTTAGGGTTAGGAGAGGTGTCATGGATCCTTGACAAGCCATATTCCCAAATCCTCATGATAGTAGTTAATGGCTTTGTAGGTGCAAGCTGGGGCATGGTCATATATGCTTCTGCAATTAGAACAATACCTTTGGAAATACTTTACGCTGCTAAAGTCGATGGCGCATCAGATTTTAAGGTGATAACTAACATAATACTCCCATTACTGAAATGGCCTATCCTTTTCGTAACTGCGTGGCAAACACTATCTTTGCTGGGATCTTATGTGCAAATACTTACAATATGGAATGGATTTGCTTATACTTCTGGTGTTGAAGTGTGGTCTCTCTACTCTTATCACAGTGCATTTTCTGTGTATAGATTCGGTTACTCAGCAGCACTAGCGATGGTCATAGTAATGGTATCATTAGCATTACTATCGATATACTTCAAGATTTTTGGATTTAGAAGAATGCTTGAACCCTCTCGAATAGAGGTGTAAACATGAAGGATGAACATATTACCTATAAAGGTATAGTTCTCAAAGCTAAGATTAGGAGAATTATAGGAGCTATAATAGTTTATTCAATAGTGTGTATACCGTTAATACCTATAGTTTTGATGTACGGTTGGCTAATAATACAAGCATTTAGTGGAAAGCCAGTTTCATGGCTTATACCTAACGACATACCAGGTGGACTTAGTAAGAACTGGCGATTTCTTTATGGACCAATAACCAAAGGCGGAACTGTTCTCTACCGTGATTTCTGGAGACTAGTATTTAACACTCTCTTGCTATCCCTAGGAACTACAGGATTAGTAGTAGCCATAACCTCACTTGCAGGATATGCGATCTCAAGGTTTGAGTTTAGAGGACGTGATCCACTTCTAAAGAGTGTGGTAGTTCTCCATTCAATACCCGGAGTGCTCTTCCTAATAGCTCTCATGTACTTATTAAACTATCTAGGACTCTATGGAAAGGGGTTCTGGACTCTTGTTACAGTAATATTAATCAAAGGTGGATTAGAGTCACCTATGTATACGTGGATGTTAAAGGGATTCTTTGATGCAGTTCCATGGGAACTTGAGTGGGCTGCGCTAGTAGATGGATGTAGTAGATTTAAGGCATGGAGAAAGGTAGTACTTCCACTAATATTTCCGGGAATAGCTGCAGTAAGCATATTTGCCTTCCTATCTGGATGGGGTGAATACTTGCTGGTATACACTTATATAACTGAGGCTGAGAACTACACATTGTCTGTAGCTTTATCAGACTTAACATACGAATTCCTTTACATAGACTACGGAATGTTGGCAGCGTTTTCGCTATTCTATATGCTTCCAGCTGTTATATTCTTCATAACCACCCAGAAGTATCTTATGAGGATGAGAGTAATAGCCTATAAGGGATAAAATTTATCCTTGAAACAGGGATTACAAGTATCAGGGGAGCAAAAATGGTTAGTGTTAGGCTCGAGAATCTAACTAAGTGCTTCGGTAGGGTTATAGCAGTTAATAACTTAAACCTTGAAATTAAAGATGGAGAGTTTGTAGCCCTCTTAGGACCTTCAGGATGCGGTAAGACTACTACCTTGCTCATGATAGCTGGAATATACAAGCCCACAAAAGGGTACATTTACTTTGACGATGTCATAGTCAACGACCTCCCACCAAAAGACAGAAACATAGGAATGGTATTTCAGAGCTATGCTCTCTATCCTCATATGAGAGTTTTTGACAACATAGCATTTCCTTTAAAATTGCAAAAACTCCCTAAGGAAGAGATAAAGAAAAGAGTCCTAGAGACTGCTAAGCTCCTTAGGATAGAAGATCTACTTAACCGTAAGCCAGCTCAACTATCCGGTGGTCAACAGCAAAGAGTAGCTCTTGCAAGAGCATTGGCTAAGCAACCTAACTTGTTCTTAATGGATGAGCCACTAAGTAACCTTGATGCTAAGCTTAGAGTAATCATGAGAGCTGAGCTTAAGAGATTACAAAAGAGCCTTGGAATAACCACAATCTATGTCACGCATGATCAAGTTGAAGCCATGACAATGGCTGATAGAATCGCCGTGTTAAATAAAGGTGAATTACAACAATATAGCACAGCTGAGGAGCTCTATAGCAAGCCTAGCAACTTGTTTGTTGCGGGGTTCATAGGAAGCCCTCCCATGAATTTTATCGAATGCACATTAGTAGAGAGGGATAACAAGTATTATCTTGATGCAAGCGATTTCAGTATAGAATTGCCTGAGGATTTAGGTAAAATAGTTACTGAAAAAGCCTCAGGTTCAGAGCTTATACTAGGAGTAAGACCAGAGGACTTTCGAGTTAGCTTAAGACCTGTTGAAGGGGCCATAAAATCAAGTGTATATGTGTTGGAACCATTAGGAAAGGATGTCATAGTGAATGTCAAGCTAGGAGACACTTTAGTGAAGGTGATAACTCCTCAAGATCTCAGAGTGTCTCTGGGAGATACTATATGGTTAGTTTATGATATCAATAAGATCCATATATTTGATAAGAAAACAGAGAAAGCATTAATCTAATAAGACAAAGTACATTAAACTCATCGTTACGAAATTTTATACCCCTAAGTTATCGTAATCTATACTATAGACATATTAGCCTGTAATTAATACTTTAATAGTTAGTTTGACTACTTAAATAATATGTACATAGGTCCTATACATCATCCAGCAATAGGAATTAGAATACCTGAAATATTGTTAAACGGTATACTAAGCGCTTTTAAAGAGAAAAATACTATAGGCACGTTAATGCTCTCGTTCGTTAGAGAGACTGCTCCTGAGTGGGTGATAGAATCACCACCAGGGACATATGATATTACTAGAGGACATACGGGAACGTCCATCAGAAAGTATATGACCTTAGCACATGAATACTCCGAAGATATGGGAGTTCAAATAGAGATAGAGGCTGACCATATAACTGTAACTAGTCCTAGCAAGGCAGTTAAAAGAATCGTCGGTATGGAGGTCGAATATGGACTAAGCGATGCAGAGCTTGAGGAAGCAATTGAGTATATAAAATCAGAGATTAAGGAAGCTGTAGATACAGGATATGTGGACTTCTTCACTATAGATACATGCGAAATGATAAATATTAATGTGAATCTAATGGATCCTAAAAGTATAGAAGAATGTTTTATAAAGTCGATATCTCCTGATATAAGAGACCAGCTTATAAAGAGGTATGTAAATAGAAGGTTTGTATTTATAGGAAGTAGTGGCAGACCGTTCGTTATAAGGTTTAGTAAGCATGATGTCATGAAGCTAGCCCTCAAATATCTGAAGAGTATAAAGTTAGCTCACCAAATGTATGAAATAATTAGTAGTGAAATGAAAAGAATAAAGAGACCGTTTGGCATAGAGGTAGCATTTGATGAGCTTCCCGAAATTACAGAAGACAAGGACCTTTACTTTTACTTAAGAGAACTGTGGGAATTGGGAATCAATGTAGATTTTATAGCCCCTAACATAGGATTTAAGAAGAGAAGAGATTATGAAGGCAGCCTTGAGGAGCTTCATGATAGAGTTGAAAGACTTTCGGCGATAGCTAGGTCATTCGGTGCATTACTCTCATTTCATTCAGGCAGCGGTAGTAAGCCGTTTAGCGGAAAGGGAAGGGGAGTATATAAGTGCCTACTTGATGCAACAGGGAATAACCTTAAGTACAAAGTTTCAGGAGTGTATATAGAGTTGCTCTTCAAGCTCATGGAGTCATATTCTCAGGGAACCAAAACTAGAAGGCTATACGAGAGAATATTTGAAGACGTTTATAAGTACTTGAAAGAATGTATCAGAGAAGGTAAAGAGCTAGCTTCTCCCCTTCTTGAGAAAATTATAAAAGAGTACGAAGAGAAAGGAAAACCCCTGAACTCTGAAGAGCCTCTATTCAAATACTTTTCATTTATATCGTTAAACCTAAGGGATTCTAGTGGCAAGAGATATCTTAGGGAGGGCATAGTAAACCTCTACGAGAGTGATGAGAAGTTTAGGAAAAGAGTTGATGAAGAGGTAAAACGTCTAACACTACATATGATTAATGGATTAAAGTTTAGTAATAATAAAAAGAGATTAATGTGGTGGAGGCCTTAATACAGTGATGCTCTGCCTCATCACTTAGTGTAGCTTGATATTTGAGGTAAAGCGGACTAATTATCATTTTAGTCATCTTTTCAAACAAGAAATACAGGGACTCGATAATAGAATATAAAAATATGCTCTAGAATGATAAGTAATATATTCGTCAAAGGTAGTTAGAGGAGTGGATGGCTATGTCTAGCAAAGGTGTAGAAGTTAATATAAAAGAAGTGATTTTATCATCAAAACCAGAGGACTTAGAGTTTCCAATACTCAGTGTAGACCACGCTGATCATGTTGTGTACACAGCGCTTAAAGGACATGTTAGGTTAGCTGCAGACCATCTATTACATAAAGAGATGGTGGGAAAGCTTGAGGAAGTAGTTAGGAATATCATAAGGAAACTCGATATAGTGTTCCATAATTCTATTTTAAACATCCTTGAAGGCGAGGAAGTGGAAAGAAATATTCTCAATTGTGCTAGAGCGTACGAAGTAATGCTAGAAATGGCTCTAAACTTCTGTGGATTAGAAAGTAAGAAGATAATAGGTTTTTCAGAGAATGAATTAGAGGAATCCATTAAGCTCATAAGAAACTCGTTAAAGGATTGGGAATCATTTGAAAGAAAGCGTTTGGGAGAGGCAAGAATAGCTAAAACTGTTATTGAGAGCATGCTGACTGAGATGAAGAAAGTAATGCTTGAATATTATAGACCTCCAGGTTCAATGTTGTCTTATATGGCTAAGGAAATAGAAAAGGAGCTTAAAGAAGATTCTCTAATGGATTCATTTCTCAGTGCTGCTATCAGCCAAATTAAAAACAATATCTACTATAAAATGGGAGAGATAGGGCTCTGTCTCTTTGGAAACGATTATGCTCTAGGCCTTAGATGGATGAGACATCTCGGATACGTTCAAGTGTCAACAAATCCAGTTTTAGCGGCTATAGCTTTTAAAGATGACCCAAGTTTATGGGAAGGTTACAAAACAGAGAGCTTTTGCAAAGATTTTAAGAAAGTGATAAAAGAGCATCCACATTGGTTTAAAGATCCAGAAAAGTATGGAGATGAAATAGCAGCATATGGAACAGAGGTTTCTATATGGCCCAACTTAGCTGTTTTTAGACCCATAGCTATTGCATCTAACATGTTCTACGGCATGATAAGCCTTCAGTTAAATCCAAATATAGCCGATGATTTTGAAGCCAGCGTTAAAGACGCCTTTAGATTTTACATAGATGCAGAAGAATTCTTGAAAAAGTACGATAGCTACTTATTATGGGGATATTCTGAGACTATAGAAAGAGGTAGACCTAATATAGTATTTAAGGTATCAGGAAGCTCACCGGCCTCTAATGACATAACAGCTGAACTTGAAAGTCACGGAATGGGAACTAACAACACTGTTGTATTTACAGTGTCTCAAGAGGTATGGTCAACTATAGCTAAGATGGAGGGAAGAGCCAAAGCTGTTAAAAGAGGGATACCATTAACTACTGTATACGTAACCAACATGGGTGGAAGGCTCGATGATCATATTAGAGAGCATGCAGCCGAAATGTTGTTGAAAAAGGCTTTAAGTAAGTTCGCTGATAAAGAAAGAAAGCTCGAAGAACTAGCCAGAGAATTAGGAGCTTTAGATGAGGTTAAAAAGTGTCTTAGTCTTAACGAGAAGATAAGAGTTGTTTGTGGCCGCAAATATCTGAGACCTATAAACAAGGAGCCCTTCATAAACTTGCTAGCTGAGGCCAAAGTTTGCGGAAGTTCTAAAGAAGAAGTGGCTAAGTATCTCTCTGAGCTTGAGTATGATATTGGAAGAGGTGGAATATGTGTAACGAAAAGAGTTTATGAAATATTCTTCAGTCCTAAAAACAGAGAAAAATGGCTTAAATATCTTCAAAGAGAATATGGACTTACGAAAGAGCAAGCAGAGGAGGTAATGAAAGGGATACATGTGCTTCCTGCTTCAAAGAGAAAACCTCTTGAAACTCTAGAGACTCTCGCCAGCGAGAACATGGTCAATACTGAATTTCCGAATCAGCAAATGAAAGTCCTTATGGAGAGCATGAAACCCGAATTTGACGTGAATAAGTTCAAGGAATCTGCATTAGTGCCTCCTGATCCAGAGCTCGTTAGAAGGTTATTAGAAAGAGAGGAGACTGGAAGTGAGTTTAAAAAAGCTTGGGAGCTAACGCCTAAATTAATAGGAATATTAAAGAAGGCAGGGATAGAGAACCCGGAAAGGTATGGGGATGGAGGATTAAAGCCTGAGGAGTGGGGAAAATTTGGTGCAACTGTGAAGACTATGAATGAATTCATTAAAGGATACAATAAGTTTAAGAGAGAGTGCATAGAGTTCGTAAAGAAAATTGCCAAAGAAACAAGCTGATTTTAACTTTAAATTATAACAACTGAACAATGTTTTATTTTAGACTAGGAGAACATGATTTGATTAAAGGTTATACTCATTGTAAAATACGAAAAGTGATCCCTGGTTGAGATTTGTAAACGTTAATATATCATTTAAGAAATTCTTAAAGTGGTGATATATGTGAAATTTGAATCGCGGTTTACTAGAGTTTCTCTTAACAAATTTGGTAAGAAAATATACTTGGATCAAATGACAGTTGATGAAATAAGAGAAAAAGTTAAGGAGTGTGACATAATCATAGTACCATGTGGTTCTATAGAGTGTCATGGTCCTCAGGCTCCAGTAGGAGAAGATTCTTTTATAGGAGTTTATGTAGCCGAAAGGATAGCATATGAAACAGGTGCGACAGTAGCTCCACCAATATGGTACGGTAGTCATCCTTCACATCATTACGGCATGATAGGAACAATACCTATCGAGAATAAATACACTTATATTGACTACGTAAGGTCAGTATGCAAATGGTTAATACACTCAGGTTTTAAGAAGGTCTTAATACTAAATTCGCATGGGCAAGAGTACGTTTTGCCTATAGTGAAGGACGATCTTTTAGTAAAGGATAGAGTTAAAGCGCTAGTTATGGTCACTAGTTGGTGGTGTTGGGTTAGAGATTTGTTGGTTAAAGTAGGCGAGGAGATAGCCCCCGGTGTTAAAATAGAGACACCTTTCATACATGCTGATGAAGTTGAAACAAGTGTTATGTGGTACATAGCCCCTAACTTAATAGACAAAGAAAAGCTCAAGATAGCTAAAGCTAAGAAGATGGTAGGTGTGCTTAAGGAGCTACAAGATCCTTATGTTGATAAGGCAGGAAATGTATTTGGAAAGCCATTTGGGTGGTATGATGTCTCTCAGCTGCCAGAAGTTAAATACTATCCAAAAGGAGTTGTTGGAGATGCTACCAAAGCTAATCCTAAGAAAGGAGAAGTTCTCATTGAAACGTGTATAAAGAGAATGATAGAGTTCATAGAGAAGTTAAAAAGCATATATCCTCCAGGAGTCGTACCAGATACATCGCTACCTGATGAAGTCTTCGAGTTCTAATTCATAATCTCTTCTTATTTTACTACAACAGTTCAACCATGCTACTACTTAAATATTTTATATGTGTTTATTTTAATCGAAGAATATGGCAGAGAAAATGCTTGCTGCTGTTCTTTATGGAGATTGGGTCCCCAAAGCTGGCTATAAGCCTTCTCCAGAGGAGGAACGTACAAAGAAAGCTAAGCATGGCAGTAGAGTATGGAAGAATCCTACCCTTAAACTGGAGGAAATTGAGAAACCAAAACCAGGTCCTAAGCAGGTTCTTATAAGAGTAAAAGCGTGTGGCATTTGCGGTTCAGATGTCCATATGTATGAAAAGGATTCAGAAGGTTATATGCTGTATCCAGGAATGGTTCGCTTACCAGTAGTGATAGGGCATGAGCTATCAGGAGAAATCGTAGAAGTGGGTAGTGAGGTAAAAGAGTTAAAAAGAGGGGACTCTGTAACATGCGTTGAAATGTGGTATTGTGGAGAGTGCTCTAATTGCAGAAGAGGATACTTTGATCATTGCGTAAACTTAGAAGAGATGGGATTCACTAAAAACGGTGGATTTGCTGAGTACCTTGTAGTTGATGCTAAGTATTGTTGGAAGATAGATGGAATTTTAGAATTCTACAAAAATGAAGAAAAAGCATATGAAGCTGGTTCTCTTGTCGAGCCGTTTAGCGTAGCCTATAAGGCTATGTTTATAAGAGCAGGCGGATTCTTCCCAGGAGCCTATGTGGTAGTTTACGGCTGTGGGCCTATAGGTCTCGCTTGTACAATGTTAGCTAAAGCTGCTGGTGCTGGTAAGGTAATAGCATTTGAGATTATACCAGAAAGAGCTGAGCTAGCCAAGAAAGTAGGTGCTGATTATGTTTTTAATCCTACAGAGCTAAAGCGTAAGGGAAAGTCGATACATGATATAATACTCGACGTTACAGGAGGTTGGGGAGCAGACCTTCAGGTTGAAGCTGCTGGATACCCTCCATTGCTATCTGAAATGCAGAAATGCTTAGCAGTAGGAGGTAAAATAACATGGATAGGAAGAGCCGATAGAGAAACCTCAATATGGTTAGAGCACTTTCAGGTAAGAAGCTCTCAAATTTATGGAAGCCAAGGACATGTCGATATGGCTCCCTTTATGTGGGTTATTAGAATAATGTCCGCTGGTAGAATAGACCCAACAGAGATTATAACTGCACGATTTAAGCTTTCTGATATCCATAAAGCCATGGAAAGGGCTAGTGAAAGAAAAGACGCTAAAATAACAATAAAACCCTAGGTGTGAAAATACAAGAACAAAAATATTTTTTAGTTTTTTACTAATAGCTTATTTCTATTGATTTTTTCTCTTTAAGCGATTTCCAGCAAGCCTCTGCTATTTGAACAGCTCTTAGTCCGTCTACGCCTGAGACTAAAGGAACTTTATCCTCAACAATGCATTTTATAAAATGCCTATCTTCTTCTACATAAGCATCGTAAAATCTCTTAAAGAACCAAGCTAAACCTTGATAGGTAAGACCTTCAGAGGTTCCTATAGAAAATAGCATATTGGCTGAACTACCTATGAAGATAGTTCCATCAGTACCTAATACCTCGGTCCTTAAGTCATAACCAAATGCCGACTTCCTACTTCCATGTATAAAGCCTAGAGCATTATTACCAAATGTGAACTCTATTGCTACTACATCAAGATCTCCTTTTTTCTTTACTTCTTCGTATATGTAGTTACCTCCCTTGACATAAACCTCTTTCACTTCTGAGTTCATAAGCCATCTAGCCATATCAAAATCATGAGATAACATGTCAAGGAAAATACCCCCGCTAAGCTTTGGATCAGATGCCCATCCAGGAGGCGGTGCTGGGTCTCTCGCTATAGCAATATACATTATTGGATTGCCAATTTTGCCTTCCTCTATTTTCCTCTTGGCTTGTTTGTAAGTATCATCAAATCGCCTCATATAAGCAACTTGAAGCTTTACACCTGCCTTTTCAGCTTTTGTAACACATTCTTTAGCATCTTTTGATGTTACAGTAATTGGTTTTTCACACAATACATGCTTATTTTCTTCAACTGCCTGAACTACCATCTCTTTGTGTAAGTAAGTTGGAGTACATATGACAACAGCTTCTATGGCGGGATCCTTAAGCGCTTTTCCATAATCAGTATAATACTTTACATCTAGAATGTCAGCTACACTCCTTGCAAGACTCTCTTCTACATCAACTACTGCTACCAGCTTTGCTTGTTCAACCTTCGAACGGAATATTTCTGCATGAAGTTTTCCTATCCTTCCAAGTCCTACTACTGCTACGCCTATTTTCTTCAAACTCAACACCCGGAAAGAAAAATGAAATTACATCCTTTAAAAGTTACACAATAATTATATAGCTTTACTATTATATCGATTTTGTATGTTTAGACTTAGTACAGTAGTTGCCCCTACTAGTTTAGATGAGCTAGTAAAAGAGTTTGAAAGAGCCTTTAAATTTTGTACAAGCCTAGAGTTGGATGGAGTTGAGCTTTCTATACCGAATCCATGGAAGGTTAACGGAAAAATTCTCAAAAAAATCGTAGACTCCTATGGGCTAAAAGTCTCGGCTATAAGCACTGGTCTTGGAAACGTATGGTATGGATGGTCTTTATCAAGTAAGAATGTAGAGTTAAGGAAAAATGCCATAAATGCCATAAAGAAACACATAGATGAGGCAGTACATTTAGAGGCACCTGTCATTATTGGTTTAATCAGGGGATTGGGAGAGAGTCCTTTAAACAACTCTCTAAGCAGATTTAAAGAGAGCCTGATTGAGTGTGTTAAGCATGCAGAGCTACACGATGTCACCCTATTACTTGAACCCATAAATAGGTACGAGACCAAGTTAATAAATAAGATAAAAGAGGCAAAAAGAGTTATCAAGGAAATAAACTCTAAGAACCTTAAATTAATGGTCGATACATATCACATGAATGTTGAAGAAAGCAGTATAGGGGCTTCTTTAATTGAAGGGAAAGACCTTCTAGCTTATGTTCACATAGCCGATAGTAACAGATTAGCTCCTGGGTACGGTCACATAGATTTCAAGGATTTTTTGACATTGTTGAAGTCTATAGGGTACGACGGATACCTATCCCTTGAAATACTTTCCATTCCTAACTTCGAAAAGGCCGTGAAAACAGGCGTTGATTACTTAAGAATGATTATGAGGTTTCTTGAGTAAAACTGATATTCAACATTTGCCAGACAATGACAACTCAAAAACGCGATATTAATTATTAGAGGTAAATACTATAAGTCCATGAGACTATGTCAGTAATAGGAAAGAGTGTAAGGCTAGGAAGAATTATCAGAAGAGGTACTGGACGTACAGTCATAATAGCCTTAGATCACGGAAGAAGGCATGGACCTATAAGAGGTATAGAGAATCTTAAAAGCACATTAAAGAAAGTTATGGACGCAGACATAGATGCGGTCATGGTTACTGTAGGCATGATAAGACACGTATATGAAGAAGTAATCGGTAGAGTGGGACTCATAGCAAGGATTGATGGAACTGGAACTATAAGAGGACCTAATCCAACAGATGATAGACTTATATCATCTGTTGAGAGAGCGCTTAAATTAGGAGCTGACGCTGTCTCAATAATGGTTTACATAGGATGTGAAAACGAAGTTATGCTTCTCGAGAAATTAGGCATTGTAGCCGAGAGTTGTGATGAGTACGGAGTCCCCTTACTTACTGAAATCATACCTATGAAACCATACATAAAAAATCCTTATTCACCAGAGAGTATTGCATATTGCTGCAGAATTGGAGCCGAGTATGGTGCTGATGTCATTAAGACGTATTATACCGGAAGTGCAAGTACTTTCAGAGAAGTAACTTCGAAAGTTCCTATCCCAGTAGTAGTTTTAGGAGGTCCTAAAAAGGAAACTGTAAAGGACGTATTGGAAATGGTCAAGGGGTCCGTAGAGGGAGGAGGAATAGGGGTGGCTATAGGTCGTAATGTGTTTCAGTTTGAGAACCCAACTGCTATGGCCCAGGCTATAGCGGAGATTGTACACAGGAATAAAAGTGTAAAAGAAGTCATGGAGTCAATACTCAATCTTAAAGCCTAGCATTTCTGCTTGAATTACATAATTATTTTTCTAATTTAAAGAGCAGATGTATGAGCTTCTCAATGTCCCACGGTATCTCCCTCGTAGGCTGCTCTGTAATCCTGTCTATCTCTTCATAAAATTCATTCATTATACTGACCAACTTTTCATAAAGCCTGTAGTATTTGTTATAAATCTGTACACGTGCCGGATCGGGCTCTATTACATCTTGTATTTTGACGAAAATCTTAACTCCTTCCTCATACCCTTTCAACACACCTGTTCCAATGCCAGCTAAAATAGCATTTCCAACTAATGCTGCATCAAGAAACTTTAGTAGAGCCACTCTTCTACCAGTAATATCAGCTTTTATTCTAGCCCAAGTGGGAGTTTTTCCACCACCTCCTAAAAGCCTGATTTCACGACAGTTAACTCCTATTTCTTCTAATACTTCAAGTATCTTTCTAATTTCATAGGCTATTCCTTCCATTATGGCTCTAAATATGTGTGCTTTTGTGTGATATACTGTGAGACCGAATATGAGCCCTCTTGCTCTAGGATTCCATCTTGGTGCTCTAGCTCCTGAGAAGAAGGGGATTACAATGAGTCCATTAGATCCAGGGGGAATATATTCTGCCTCCATATCTAAGTATTCGTATGCCCTCCTTCTGGTTAATTTGGCGAGAAAGTTTTCTCCTAATGCAAACTGGTCTCTAAACCATCTCAATATTATTCCAGCAGTAGCCATGCCAGCTTCAATACTCCACTTTCCTCTTATAACGTGAACAGTAGTTACTACTCTCATTTTTGGGTCTACTAAAGGTGATGTAATTGTAGTAGCAGTGGTTGATCCTGTGCCAGTTGACTCTTCAACTTTATCGGGCCCCAGAATGCCAGATCCTAGTATCTCACATCCTCTATCACCTCCTCCAGCAACTACTGGAGTTCCTGGGCTCAGTCCTGTTTCCTTTGCGGCTTCATCCGTTATTTCGCCCACTATTTCATCTGAATATATGGCATCCGGAAAGAGGTCTCTGAACTCTTTAAGTCCAAAATCTTCAAAGAAATCTTCTGCCCATTCAAGTTTTCTGATATCAAAAAGTAATGTTCTAGAAGCTACTGAGACATCAGTTATAACGCTCCCTGTAAGTTTATAGATTATGTAATCTTTTGGTTGAAGAGCCCATTTTGCTTTTCTCAATACATTAGGCTTATTCTCTTTTAACCATAACAATTTGGTAGCAGTAAATGTTGGGTCTACTATAAGGCCTGTTCGTTTATAGATTTCTTCAATATCGAAATTTTTTCGTATCCACTCAGCTTGAGGTATTGATCGTTTATCAAACCATATTATAACTCTATCCAGTACTCTTCCTGTAAAGTCTATTAATGCCACAGCCTCTCTATGACTGCTTACTGAAACTCCATAGATAGTTCTAGGACTTACTCTAGATTTAGCTATTACCTCTCTAATAATTGTAGTTATAGCCCGCCACCAGTCAGACGGATCTTGTTCCGCCCATCCTGTCCTTGGCTGATAAGTCGGATACTCTATAGATGCTAGTGCTACAACTCGCCCATCTTCTTCATCAAATAACGCAGCTTTAGCTGTCGTTGTACCTAAATCTACACCTAACAACATAATGTTTTTCAAAACACTTCAGTTGCTAATAAATGTTTGTTTAGTCATAAAGCAAAACTTAAAGCTTAGCTTTAAGCGAGAACATTTTCAGTTTTGGAGAATATAATACATAAATGTCCTTGTTATCTCTCCTCCAATGCTATTTCCACATGCACTAATTCTTGGAAATATGGTGTTGCCCTTCCAAAGGCTCGTGGAATATACTTCCGAATTTTTATCCCCTTATGTGCTGATGCATGGACTACCCACAATCTATCTAGATCTAATCCTTTGTACTCAGCATTTGCTTCAGCATTTTTCAGTACATCTAATATAGCCTTAGCTGCCTTAACAGGATATCTACCAGCAAACCATTTTTCAAGTCCTCTCCTGTGCGCTACTTTTCCATGATATCTCTTAAATGGAACTGGTCTCTTCATATCAATGACTTCTTCTAAAAACTTCTTTGCTTCTTCAAGATGTAGACCTCTGATACAATTACATATCTCTACCGCATGCTTAAACGATATTCTTAAATCTCTACCAGCAGCTATAGCTGTCCTTGAAGGATCCAGTTGTACCGAAAAATGCCACCTAGGCATGGTAATCACTTCGCCTTTGGAGATAAACAAACAACTCTTATAAATTTTACTTTAAATACTTACAAGCGATGCTTAGAAAAGTAAGTGCCATCTTGAAACTAACTAGGTTTGAGCACGGAATTATGGTATCTTTAGCTATATTAGTTGGAGCTCTTGTAGCTAAAGGAATGAAAATTAATGAAGAAGAACTGCTACGCATAGTCAATGGAATGGTTATAGGTTTATTAGTTGAAATGGGCATTTTTGGATTTAATGACTACTTCAATATTGAGGAAGATAAAATAAATTCTCCTGATAGACCTCTAGTCCGAGGAGAGCTGAGCAAAGAAGAGGCACTAATATTCTCTTCAACAATCTTAGGCATTGGAATGCTGCTACCATGGTGCACCTCACCAGTACTCCCTTTAGGCTCAACAATATTGCTTTATCTAATTATTACACTAGACATGGCATACAATGTAGTACTTAAAAAGTATGGACCTATAGGAAACTTTGCTGTATCTCTTTCAACAGCAGCTCCCTTTGTTTATGGTGCTCTCCTAATAGTCAGGCTGGATAATGTCCCATTATACCTATGGATATTCTTTTTAATAGCGTTCTTGGCAACATTTTCCAGAGAAATAGTTAAGGACATCAGAGATGTTCCTGGCGACTCAAAAGCTGGACTATTAACCCTCCCCCACATAATTGGTGTCAAGAAATGCTTCACCATAGCATACTGTCTCATGGGATCAGCTATACTCTTAAGCTTAATAGTAATTCCATTAATTAAGAACAAAATGGTATACTTAGCAGTGATAAGCATTACAAATTTGACACTTCTCTATTCATTAATTTCATTAAGAAAAGCTAAGGGATGGAAAGATAAGAAGGTATTAGATAGATTTAGAAAAATCTCATTAATTGGAATGGGATTGGGAATAATATCCTTCCTAGCCAGTTCATTCTAAAATCGCCTTTCTTATAAACCCCTCTGCAAAAGATAATGGGTGAGAAACCATTGATAACTAAGACACTTAAGAGCATATTACTAATCACCATCATCACTATACTGATATATAACAATACATTTGTACTCGCAACACCCAGCATCATAGACCAATTAATAACAAACCTACAAGCAGAAATCATAGATACATTAATCAAGCTCTTCAACACCACTCTAAGCATAATGAGAATAGCATATATAGTATTAGCCGCTCTAGGAATCTTCCTCTGGGCTTCTGGAATAGAAAGTTACAGAGGAAAAAAACTCATAATCGGTGCCATAATCTTAGCCATAGCTGTTGAATATCTATCAAGAGTAAAAATACCAACACCATAGTAAAGATAACATAGCCCTCCTCAGTTAAAAATAGCCAGAGAACTTGCACTCCAGTAAATCCTGTATTTCTACCAAATACAAGTATTGGTGATTAAATGAGAGCAAATATGGAAAATGTGATTAAGTATTACAGAGAACATCTGCCCAACATACTAAATCTAGGGTACAGCTCTAAATCTAGGGTACAGAGTAAAAACATATGCTCTTGTTAAACAAAATTATCCTAATAGGGTTTAAGAAATTCATTAGAAACATTGAAGAAACTTTATCTATCAAAGTAAAAATCCTTGAATATGAGAAAATTCCTCATTTTCAATTACACCTGATAATACAGTTAACCTATGGCGGACCGCTTGCGAAGTTCATTATGAGATTATTAAAAAACACAAAAATGGATTTAAGTATTGATGGATTAGCTACCTACCTGAATGGTGATGGATATTGGCAAATCAGAGGTGATAAAAAAGGACTCATAATGTACGCAAAAGAACCAGACATTAGGATAATAAATATACTTGCCAAGCAAATAAGAAAGTGGTATGGTCTCACGCTTGGAATTACGAAATTGAAAGATATCAATTCATACAGAGTACATTTTTTCTTATCTATCTTCATGACTGCAAGTTTGTTGATATGTGGTTGTATACAAGCTAAAGGAGCTATGATGTGGCATATCAGTAACAATTGTTACTTTAAATATATTAATAAGCTGCCTGACGTATTCTCTATAAGGGACCCTATAGTTAAGAAGATTTTTGGTAATTCCTCTAGACTAAGAAGGTTAAGAAGGAATGGTTATATAGAATATGTGTATAGGTCAAAGGGAAATAAACCTAGCCTATATCGACTGACACCACTCTTCAAAATACTCAAGGAAGCAGTAACTGTGGCTAAGTGTAATGATAACACTGCTCAAGTTTATCCTCTCAGCGAAAATGAGCTAATCGAGGAGAATTTAACCATAGTGTATGAAGCTCGAATAGAGAAGTTAGTTTCAGAGTTATTAGAGAGATCATAGGACTTTGTAAATATAATATGGATAATTATAAACGAATATTTTTACAAATTACTTAAGAGGGACATACATTGATGATCTTGTGGCTCTCAGTCCTGGGGCTCCGTGTACTACTCTTTTGCATGTTATTGAGAATTCTCCTAGGTAATGTCCTATCATTTCTGGGGTTATGGTGACTGGGATGAATTCTTTGCCGTTGTATATGTGTATAGTTAGACCTACCATTTCTGGTAATATGACCATGTCTCTGACGTGGGTTTTTATTATGGGTTGTTTTTTCTCTTCAGCTATAGCTCTTTTTGCCTTTTCTATTTTCTTGAGTAGTTTTCTTTGGGCTTCTGTTGGTCCTCTGAGTAAGCTTCTTCTTTGTCTTGAGGGGAGTAGTTTTATGAATTCGTCTCTAGGCATTTTTAATAATTCTTCTAATGTATAGCCTCTATACCTGAACTTTGGCATAAGGATCCCGTCATTTAGTTTAGTGATTTAAATAAAAACTTTTCTATCTTCCTTTCCTTCTCCCTGTTCTCTTAGGTGCTATGTGACCGACTTTTTGTCCTGGAGGTGCAGTTCTAGAGGCTGGTGTAAGACCTTTAGGATGTGAGCCTCCACCAGCTGGGTGGGCGTAGGGGCTCATAGCTTTTCCTCTAACTGTTGGGTACTTCCAAGCCTTTGAACGAGACATATGGTAGGCTTTTCCAGCTTTTAACAGAGGTTTCTCTATTCTGCCTCCTCCTGCAACTATTCCTATAGTGGCTCTGGCGTTGCTATCTACTTCTTTGACTTTTCTACTAGGTAGTTGGATTAACGTCTTGTTGCCTAAATGTGATAGTACTATAGCGTATGCACCGCTAGACCTTGCTATTTTGCCACCATCTCCTGGTCTTAACTCAACATTACATATGTGGGTTCCCTCAGGTATGCTGCCTAACGGCAATATGTAACCTAAGCTTGGCGGTGCTTTGGCTCCGTAGCATATTTTCTGACCAATTGCAAGTCCTTCAGGGGCTATCATTAGCATCTCTACTCCATCCTCAAACCTTACCCTTGCTACTGGCGCTCCTCTGCCAGGGTCGTGAAGTAATTCAACTACCTTACCTATTATTACCTTCTCTTGGAACTCCTTGGGATCATAGGGTCTGTAGGCTACTCTTCCGACTTTCTTCCAACTGGGAGATTTAAAGACGGAACCACCACGTCCTCTCCTCTGCACTATAAGTCTCTTACCCATAGTAGCACCTCACAGTATTCCTATTCTTGAGGCTACATCTACAGCACTATACTCTTTAGCTAGTTTAACATAAGCTTTTTTCTCTCCTCTAGGTGTGATTAGTGTGTTTACCTTTACTACTTTGACGTTGAATATTTCTTCAACTGCTCTCTTTATCATGTGTTTAGTTGCATTGATGTCTACTATGAAGATCAATGTGTTTTCCTTTTCTACCTTATCTACAGCTTTCTCCGTCACTATTGGTCTGATTATCACTTTGTAAGGGTCCACGCTATATCACCCCATAATTCTTCAATCTCTTTTAAAGCTGATTCGGTGTAAATGGTCAGTCTTCCTGGGTCGCCTCCAGGAGCTAATAGTTCTACATTCAAGTTTCTTGCTAGTGTTACATCCACTCCAGGAAGGTTCCGAGCAGCCTTAAAAACTCCCTTGTCCTCCTTGATCACTATCAGAACACTCTTAGGTTTCTTATACCTACGCCCCCTCATTTTTCCTTTTCCTGCTCTTATTCGTTTGCCAGTCTTAGCTCTTAGGATGTCAGGCCATACTCCTAATCTTATTAAAACATCTCTTACTTGAGAAGTTCTCTTCAGCTCTTCAAAACTATCAACAACAATAAGAGGCACTTGAGGAACTGTCTCTATTACATGTCCTCTCTTCTTAACAAAGTAGGGAGTAGCTGTTGCAGCGAGTGCTGAGACAAGTGCCAGTTTTTTCTCTTTCTTATTTATTCTCTCATGTATTTTTTTCATAGTGGTTGGTGGGTGAGCTCTCCTTCCTCCTACAGCTTGTGGAATTAGGGCTGCTCTTGATGTTCCCTTTATCCTAGGAACCCTAGCGACGCCGTAACCTACACCCCAGCTTTCAGCAGTTGTTCTCTTTCCGGCCATAGAATCTCTACCCTGGGGTTGTATTCTAGCAGTTTGTATAGAATGGAATGCCCTTCTAATGATGTCTACTCTTACTGGAGCTTGAAATAACTTTGGCAACTCTATTCTCTTTACTGCTTTACCTTCTAAATCATATACATTTACATTTAAGTTATTTAATTCAAGTTTAAGAAACTCATTGCTTAACATTTATTAACTCCCTCCTGATATGTGGATATAGGCTATTTGAAATTTTTCCGAAGGGGTAGTTGTAATATTAAGCCTGATTGGATATCTCAATTTTATTAGCCTTTTTATTGCTCCAGGTACTGATCCTTCAATTATTAAATACGGATTTCTTATGATGCCATAATGCTTGAATCCTCCTTTTGGATTTATCTCTTTAGGGTCTAAGCCGATTTTCAATATTCGTTTGTTGTATTCTGTTCTTTGATGAAATCCCATCTGTCCAGCTCTTGGAGTTGTGAACATAACTGCCGGTTTTGTCGGTCCTACTGAGCCTATTCTTCTTGAACCCTTTCTATGTTTATGCCATCTCGGTAGTATTTTAACTCCAAAGCGCTTGACTACTCCTTGAAAACCCTTTCCTTTAGTTACAGCTATAACGTCCACGTATTCGCCTTCTTTAAAGACGTTATTAACATTTAGCTCGCTTCCAAGCTTCTCAATTGAGTATTTTAAGGCATTCTCTATGTCACCTCCCATAGCTATTTCAAAGATTTCCGGCTTTTTCTTCCCTATCCCGGTTCTCCATGGCTGGGTGCAGACTATTAACCTGACATCAGCAGCTCTGCCCTCAATTTTACTTAAGAAATCTTCTACACTTCTAAAGTTTCTAGGTGGAGTTATAACTCTATCAATGTACTTGGGTAGCTTCTCTGTCCACACCTCACTAAGAGTTTTTAAGCCGTACGGTGTTTTCTCATAAGCCCTTACACCAACTACCAGGAGTGGCGGGCATTCCAGCAATGTAACCGCTTTAAATATCTCTCTCCCATAGAATGGACTGTGGGGGTTATCTTCTACTACAAACACATGCGTCATGCCAACCTTATATCCCGCAAAGCCTAAGGGCCTAATCTCATCTACTTTAGGCCATCTTCTGACTCTAGCGACTATGCTCCTGGCTCTAGCTCTCGGATAGTATGCCATTGATCCTCTTCGTGGCTTTGAGTCCTTTACCATTTTAAACACCTGACTACCGTGTATTCTTTACATGTTCTTAATAAAGCTTTTGAGGTCTTTTATGAGCTCTTTGAAGGTTAACTTTAATAGTTCTTGTTTAAACTGCAACCTGAGTAGAACCACTGTGTTTAATGAGTACATTGCTCGGTACGTCCAAGTGAATCAATAGATTAATTATTGACAACGTTGAAAAAATAGCTTCTTCTGTCCTTACGGTAGATGTTCCTTGATTTGGAATAAAGTTTACTACAAGATCGCTGATTTCATTTAAGTTCAGTCCTTGATGAATAGACATTTCAAAGAGTCCCATTCTTGGGGAACCGAAGAGTATTACAGTGCGACTGGTTTTATGGAGAAGTGACTTCAGTTTTAGGAGAGTATTTGGATCAGATATCAGCTGTCCTTTTTTGGAAGTTGCTATAATCAAACTATCCCCGTAATGTTTTTTGATGTCTCTTAAACCCTCTCTTAAAACTTTGACTTTAAAGCCCCAGTACACATTGAGGTTTTTAGGATCTACTAATTTATGTTCCCCCGTTGCTTTGTTTATAAGCACCGTTACTCTTTCTCCTATCCTCCTTTTTGCAACTGACTCAGCTGTAACAAGCAATAGGTCTTTAAGACCAACGTCGACAAGATACTGACTCTTTATTTTTCTAACTATGATGCCCTCTCTTGCTGTCAGGTTAGGTAACTTGTTAATATCGTCTATTAGTGGATGGTGGGGAGTGCGCAGTGGGGGTAGAAGCCCTACAAATCTGAGCTTTGAATCCTTTTTGAATAATCTCTTTCTTAGATATTGAGGCGTCTCTAGATATTCAAGGATTTGTTTAATTAACTTTGAATCATCAGATGTTTTTCTCCTAAAATCTTTAAATATTAGGATTTCCTCTACTCGGAAAATTGAACAGGCCCTTCCGATGAAACCCAGCTTTACTGTTTTTTCCCTGAGAGTACTGCAATCTTCAAGGAGAGAGGAGGGAATAGCTACGTTCAGCATTGGTTTTGATTTGGGGACGGAGAATTCAAACGATAGCTTCATTATCTCAGTACAAAAGTAGGAATTCAAATAATATTTTTATTTTTGAAACCTGTTTACTTTCTCTTTTTCTTAGACTTTCCTGATTTTCTTGATCCTTTACCTCTAGCTGCTTCTTCTTGAGCCTTATCAGCGAACTCTGTTCCAAAGAATATTGAAGTCCTCTGCCTACCTCCCATGATGCATCCCTTTCTTTTCGTGTATTATACTATGTAATAAGTATTACTATTCCTCTTTAGCAAGCTTTGAGGGTCTCCAGTAAGCAACTTTTCCTCTTTTAACTTCCTTAACTAAGCCTTCTTTAAGTAGCATTCTGAGAACGTAAAATATTTGAGAATGTGTTAAATCAGTTTGCTTAACTAGCTCTGAAGTTGGAAGTTCTCCGTGTTCTTTTAATAAATTTAGTATGAGCTTTTTTCTTTCAATAACTCTTGCGGTAACCTTTCGTGGCATTATTAAACACCATAATCACTATAATGCCTCTTCAAGATATAGTATCTTAACAGGTTAAAAACCTTTGCATCTATTACTGAGAGACTTACCTATTCTCCTACAAGTCTCCGAAGCATTGGATACATTTCTAGAATTCTCTCCTGCATAATTAGTCCTTGGTACTGTAGTATTATGTCTATCATTAACAGTAAACCTATCCCTGTTCCTAGAACTCCAAACAAGTTGCTAAGAACGGCTACTAATCCCACTACAAGTCCACTTACTATAGTCAAGATTGGAATGTACTTTTCAAGTAAAGAAGCTATAACCCTAGTAGACCTCCTAAAACCAGGTATTAAGAGTTGGGCTTCAACTAGCTGTCTAGCCTGACTCCTTGGATCCATTCCAGAAGTTTCAACCCATGCTATTGAAAAGAGTATGGAGAGTATTATGAAGAGAGTAGCATAGACGGCGAATCTGAGAGGATCTCTCATTACTGCTAAAAGTCCTGAGGGCGGAGATAGATAGTAAACCAGACACCCAGGCAATGGTATTAATTCTCCACGACTCGTGACGTTGTACTTAGCTATGATATTAAACCACATGTTTTGATTACTGGGATTAAGACGTGCCCATGCCAATCTCGAGAATATGTGGATGTCAGCGAAGAGAGCTGAAACTAGTATTACAGGGACGTTTGATACGTAGAGGAACTTGAATGGAATTTTGGTCCTAATGCCTCCATATCTACTAGTGGTTACTGGGATCTCTATCCTCATGTTCTCTAAGTAGAGCAAGAAAGCGAAAAGTAGTATTGTAGCCACAAGACCCGTTATGTCAGGTAAACCATATGGTCTTAGTAATATTTTGTTCAATACGTCCCAATTACCAGTGCTTGTAGCATTGACTATTGCATAAACAAATGATGGTATGACCCCAACATAGAAGCCGTCCATGAGAGGACCTAATGGAGAGAACAGTTGCCAGAACATTTGCTGAGCTACACCAGCAGCTATAAATAGACTTATGCCGCTGCCTATGCCCCAACCCTTCTGTAGCATCTCATCCATTAACATGAGCAGTAATGTAGCACTTACCAATTGAGCAAAGATGATTATTGCTGTTGAGGTAGGCAGAGTACCGTACATACCTCCAAGTATATAAGCTAACGCCTCTACAAATGTGAAGACTATTGCAAAGAGCTTTTGCAAACCAGTGAACAACGACCTCCCTCTAGGGGATGTTAGGTCTATTTTTATTACCCTGCTCCCAACTAGTATTTGCCATATCAGTCCACTAGTCACTATGGGTCCTATTCCGAGCTCCATAAGAGTTCCTCTCCTTGATGCTAGGACTATTTGAAGGAAGAATAACCGCTGGTAATACTCTGCTCTCCAAGGTATGCCGTAAAGCGGTATTTGAGACATAATTAAGTAAATTACTAATACCATCCCTGTCCAAAGCAGTCTAGTTTTAAAAGGTAGTCTTCCCAATGGTCTGGGAACTTCAGGAAGTATTCTTAAAATAGGCTCAAAAGACTCATATGACACCATTATTGTTCACCTCCTCCGATAAGTATAACCTCACCACCGACTTGTCTAACCTTTTTAATGGCATTCTCAGTAGCATCTACAGTTTTTATTAGAACTTTCTTTGTTATTCTTCCAGTTCCGAGAAGCTTTGTAAATCCTAGCTTAGTTAAATCAACTTCGTATGTATCTCCTTTAAGGCTAGCTATACCCTTTTTGACCCATAAATCAAGGTTCTCATCTACGTCTTTGACATTAATGCATCTGGGCTCAGGAACTATACTTGGGTGTCTAGTAAATCCATGCTTTCCAAACCAGTCAGGAGCATATTTGACAACCCAAGTCCAATAGTGTTTATGATAACCTGCATGACCTCTACCGCCTCTGCCTCCGCTTCTTCTATGCTGTCCTACTCTACCCCAACCATGAGTGCGCCAGCCTCTTAAACTTCTAGATTTCTTCTCCCTCCGAACAACCAAGGTCGCCACCTAATTCTTCTTTTGGATTAGCTTATTTAAGCTTCTCTTGGTGATTAATATTGCTTTCCTCTTTAAACCAAGACTACAGTTAATGCACTTGATATGATAGACATTAGTTACTAGTTAAAAGTAGTTCTCATTATGACCAATTATTGATGATGCAATGCTCTTCAGTAAGATTTATTTAAACCTCCTAAATTTAGGAGATGTGGTTATCAAGTAAGGGTGAATTAGATGGAGGAATGGATTCCTAAGACGTTAGTTGGAAGATTAGTTAAAGAGGGTAAAATAACTTCAATTGACCAAATATTCGAAATGAACCTACCCATAAGAGAAGTAGAGATAGTTGATGCCCTCCTACCGAATTTAGAGCAGAAAGTCATTAAGATAAATATTGTGCAGAGGCAGACTGATGCAGGAGAAGTCAGTCAGTTTCAAGCAGTAGTAGCTGTTGGAAATTACGATGGCTACATCGGTGTTGGAGTTGGCAAAGCCAAGCAAGTAAGACAAGCTATTGAAAAAGCTATAGTTGATGCTAAGCTAAACATCGTTCCAGTAAGAAGAGGGTGCGGTAGTTGGGAGTGCTTATGTGGAGAGCCACACAGTGTTCCATTTAAAGTTTACGGTAAAAGCGGAAGCGTTAGGGTAATGCTTTTGCCAGCTCCTAAAGGTGTCGGTCTCGTAGCGGGAGAGGCAGTAAAAGTAGTACTCAGATTAGCTGGAATAAAGGATATATGGACTAGAACAAAGGGAGAGACTAGAACAGCCATCAATTTCGTCAAAGCAACTTATGATGCTTTAAGAAAAACTTACGCAATAAAGACACCTGACCAATGGTGAGCTAATGACAAAGATAGCTGTAATAAGGATAAGAGGACGTGTTGATATACCACCAGATGTTAAAACCACATTAAAGCTGTTAAGGTTACATAAAAAGTTTCATGCTGTCATAATAGATGATAGACCCTCATATTTAGGAATGTTAAGAAAGGTACAGGATTATGTAACTTGGGGAGAGATAGACAATGAAACTCTAGCTCTGCTTTTAAGGAGAAGGGGAAGGCTTGAAGGAGAAGAGAAGCTGACTGACGACTACGTTAGAAAATACGGTTTTGAAAATATCGAGGAATTCGCCAAGGCTATTATAGAGAATAAAGTTAACATTACCGATTTGCCTAAGCTCAAACCTGTTTTCAGGTTGAGTCCTCCTTCAGGTGGATTTAGAGGAACCATTAAAAAGCATTATGGAGATGGAGGAGAACTTGGTTATAGAGGAAAGGCTATTAATGATTTGATTAAGAGAATGGCTTAGCCTGCTGAGCTAAGTTTCTTCTGATAATATTCAATTATTGCCTTCTTAACCTCTTCAAAGTGCTCAGGTAATCTCTCAGGAGACAGTCCTCTCTTAATATACAAAGAGAATTGTTGCTGATATTTCTCAGGAGAAGTAGACAGTAACGTCTTTGCATACTCTGCTATATGCTCCCCACGTATTCTTGATTCATCTGGAATTACGTCTTCACCACAAGACACATGAAGTCCAGCATCAATTGCACCTTTCACTACAGCAAAAATTGTGGCTCCTCTGATTGCTCTAAATAATCCTATGTCTAGTATTGCTTCTTTAACGCCAATCATCAGTGATTTATACCCTATGATTAATCCGACTAGGTAACTAGCTGGTGTGTTGTTAGTATTTCCCAACCATCCAAATTTCTTCACGAGCTCTTTACTATGTGCAGATACTAGTGTTACGTCTCCCTGCGGTTTTGCTGATACTAACTGAGCTATTACATGTTTTAGAGATTTACGAACTACAAGTCGAGGCTTTCCTGACTTTAACAGCTTTATTCTTTTATAATAGTTAGTTAGCCCCTTTCTTCTTCTTTTAAGCGGTACCTTATACCTTCCTCCTTTAGCCATTAGTATCTCCTCATTAAGTCATGTTCTATTAGGTAAGTCTTTAAGTGTCTAACACTCCTAAATGCACCTCCCTTAGTCATTAAATATAACTTCCTGTAGGTTCTTCTATCAATAAGTTTTCTCTTTCTCAGGTATCTGAGATACCTTCTAAGCGCTCTGATTTTAGCTACCCAAAGGTCTTTTTCGTTGACCCTGCTTCCCTTTCTACTTCCAGGACCTCTTCTCCTGCCCTTTTTCTTCTGCATCAGTCGGGCTCGTATTCTCCCTCTGGATGGTGTTGAAGGAGGTCTGACTTTTATAACACCATCCTTAATTAGCTTTCTTACCTCCTCTCTGGAAATTACAGCAGCTACTCTGTCCAGTTTCTCAGGGTCTATCCATATTCTGGATTCCCCTACATCCAGTATTTCAGCAGCCAATCTTCTGGCAAGGGATGCTTTCACTGTGAACACCTCTTAGTTAAGTACTTTTATCCCTAATTCTCTAGCACGCTTTAATATTTCCTCTCTTTTCCTCTTGCCAACTCCTGAAGCTATCCTTGCGGCTTCATACTTAGGGTTTATCTTTTCAAGCTCTTGGACATTATGGACAATAACTTCTCTAAAACCAGAAGGATGTAGTCCCCTTACATTCTTGGGTCCTCTATAGCCTATCTTTACAATTTTAGGAAAGCCTTTACGTTGCAGTCTTATTTTATTGTCTAGTCCTTTGGGTCTCCTCCAGGATGATTTTTTAATTGATGGCTTAACCCAGCTGTCCATCCTTATGAAGGCTGGCTTTTTACTTTTTAGAAGTTTTCTAAGTTTTAGACCTTGTAGAATATCCTTAGAAATGCGTGGCTTTATTTTTACTTCCTCTGTATTGCTCATAAACATCACCTAGTATACATATGCTACTAGTACTCCTCCTATGCCCAGTTCTTTAGCCTCCTTATGTGTCATAACGCCTTTAGGAGTCGATACTATTAGTATTCCTATTCCTCTAGCGGGAAGGTATCGTTTCTCCCACTCTTCAAATTCGTTCTTCTTAACTGGAAAGCGCGGTTTTATTACTCCGCATTTATTAATTCTACCTAGCAGTTGTATTCTAAATTTTCCTGTTCTTCCGTCATCGATGTATTCAAATTCTCCAATATAGCCAACTTTCTGCATAACTCTCAATACTTCAGCTACGAACTTTGAAGCTGGATACGTTATGCACTCCTTTTTGCCTCTCATCTCATTGTTCCATATAGTTGATAGTGCGTTAGCTAGCGGATCTATGACTACCATATCAACACCTCACCGAAATCTCAACACTTACACATAAACTTTTCTTTACATATATTTCTTAAAACCTATTCTCTCAGCTACCTCTCTAAAACATCTTCTGCAGATGTATAGGTTATATTTCCTAATAAGCGCCTCATGTGTTCCACAAATTCTACATCTATATGCTCCTTTTCCAAATTTTCTAACTTTAGGTGGTTATATTTTTGCCATACTATATCACCTAAACTATTTTTACTCCGAGTATTTTTGTCATAAACTCCATAGCCTCTTCACGCGTCACCCTATGATTCTTACCTACTTTAGACCTTTTCCTGCGCCTTCTAACTACTCGATATCCCGGTCTTTCAAAAGCTATTATGACATCAAATCCGTATATTCCGAGCTTAGGATCATACTTAACTCCCGGAAGGTGTATGTGTTCTCTAACTCCGAAAGATACGTTTCCATAATCATCAAAACTTGATTTCTTCAGTGTATAATTCACCGTAGTAAGAGCTCGCTTTAGGAACTCTATAGCTCTTTCACCTCTTAAAGTGACTATCACAGCTATAGGCTCTCCTTTCTTTATACCGAACTCCTTTATAGTTTTCTTAGCTCGTCTGAAAGACGGTTTCTGACCAGTTAATTGTTCCAATATTATGGCAGCTTTTTGGAGCCTTTCTCCCGACTCTCCTACAGCCATGTTGACTACAACTTTTCCTATTTTGACTGCTCTCATTGGATGGTCCTTTATTAGTACATATTCCCCAGTTTCCTCACTCATACTTGAAACACTCCTCTGGCAAACTTATTAAAGGTTTCTCTTTCCCTATAGGGAATACATAATTTAGTATTGTTCTGAATTCCTTACCATTAGGAGACTTTAAAGTCACGATGGCCCTAGCCTTTTTGAATATTTGATTTATGTCAGTTATCGTTCCTACCCTCCCTACGTTCCTGCCATCAATTACTATAACCAACACGCCCTTTTCCAATTTTATGTGGTCAAGTATTTCCTGTTTTGGTATACTCATTTTCACTACATCATAGGTCCTATATGTATCCTCAACAGGACTCTGAGGATTAGATACCCTGATCAAGTGATTGCGCCCATCATGAAAGTGGAGCTCTATATGACCTCTTTTAATCGTTGTCTTGCCCTCTATTCTTAATAACTTAAACCTGGATTCCTCCTTATCTATTGGATGTAATATTATAAACTTCTGTGGATGAGGGACTACTCGAAAGATTTCACCAGATGCTAGTTCTATTACATCCATTAAACCAACAGGGAACTTGTAATCATGTACTATTCTACCATCAACCTTAACTTTGTTTTCTCCAAGGATTCTACGGGCTTCTCTCATAGTTCTCGCATATTTTAAGACATCTCTCAAAATGATGCCTATGGGAATGCCCCTGTATGATGGGTGAGGACCGGGACTTGGTTTGACAACCCATGCGTATTCTTTCCTAAGGATAGGCCAGAAGCTTGGTGCTAAGCTTCTTCTTAAATGCCTTAAGCTACCTCTCTTTTTCAACTAATCACCTTCTTCTTTCTATTATCTTCTTTCTCCATTCATCAGATAGATCTAGTTTAGTAATTACTACCTTAGATGGATGAATGGGGTGGTGAATTTCAGTTCCATCCGCTTTAGTTAGTGTAACTCCCTCAACGTAAATTCTTCTTTTCTTTAAGCTGACTCTAACTACTTTCCCTTCATGTCCAGCAAAGCTACCACGTACTATTAGTACTACATCTCCTTTCCTAACAGGAATTCTCTTTATTCCATACTCTTTTTGAAGAGATTCAGCTAGAGGCGCTGTCATTTCCTTGACTCTTTGATGTAGCGGTCTATTGTAATATGCCTTTCTCTGCCTTCTAGGCTGTTTTGAAACTGTTTTAGAGGTCAATTTAGGCCCCCAATGCGGCTAAAGAAATTCACATATCATCGTTAATAAACTTTTCTATTTAAATTATTGTCAAGCCTAATATTTTGAGTGAGTCTTGAAATTTTGGTAAATACTATGGATTATAATCAAAAGAACACCAGTTTTTGTGTATGGACATGTCAATCTTCCTCTTCAGTAAACGAGAGGGGATTTGCCCTAATGTTTAATTGATGGATGTCACGCTTCAGCATACTCTTAGGAACATTATCGTGCACGTTTCTTAATGTCCTCTTTTATTTTATCCCAATCGACAAATTTAGTTACTAGCTCTCTTAAATGCTCTTTAAGTAATTTCATAGCTACGTCTCTCCCTAATCTTGAAACATTCCATGTGACGAATGGTGGATAGAACGATGCTGAGCTCGCTTTAGGGTTCCCGTTTTCATCAATTTTGAACTTGATAAAACCAAGCTCCCTCAGGTAACAGACGTCATTAGGACACAATATATCAATTTCGTTCTGCTCTTTCTTTAAATATAGCAGTTTGTAGTCAGCAGCGCTTTCGATTATTCTTCCGCATACACATTGAATCTTGGGTTTTTCTGAAACATGAGTTTCCTCCTTCTTACTCAAAGGGTAACCCTCCTTTGGCTCTATTATCTATGACTCATATTAACTATTAAACTTTTTGCAGTCCAAGCAATACATCTATGTCTTCTTGAAGAACCATGATTATGCAAACACCATAGCTCAGCACAGAAACTTTAAAGGAAGACTTTCGATGGCTAAAGATACTCTAGGATCTGGTCTAGTAAAGTTTAAAAGTCTGTAGAATAGAGGTATAGGTGTGATACAATGGTTGAGTTTTGTCCAAATTGTGGTAGTTTACTAATACCGATAAGGAAGAAAGGCGGAAAGGTTTTCTTAGTATGTCGTAGGTGTAAATTTGAGAAGCAGTACAAGCAGTCATCATCATACAGAGGAGTCCAATTAATAGATAAAGATAAGAAAATAAAAACCTCTGTTGTCGAAAAGCCGTCTGAGATCGATAAAGAGAAAAAGGTTAGAGAAATAGAATTGCTACAGGAGGCTTACTATGAGGTTTTCCTTGAGACCATGGCTGAGCAAGAAGTAGAGAGTTCTTCAGAAGATTAGATAAGGTTAAAACTTTATTATAGTTCTTATATAATTCCTAGAGAGCTACCATGAGGGTTGCTGTTATTGATAGAACCATATGCAAACCTAAACGATGCAACAGAGAATGTATAAGGTTCTGTCCCTTAGTTAGAAGTGGTATAGAGGCGGTAATATTTGATGAGACAATAAAGGGTCCTGTAATAGCCGAGAACCTGTGTACTGGGTGCGGTATTTGCGTTAAAAAGTGTCCCTATCGAGCAATAAAAATTGTAAATTTGCCAGAGGAACTTGAAGAAGTCGCCGTTCACAGGTACGGTCCCAATGCCTTTAGACTATACAGATTACCCATTCCAAAGCTAGGCAAGGTCATTGGAATAATAGGGGAGAATGGTATTGGCAAGTCAACTGCCCTAAGAATACTTTCTGGTCTGATTAGACCGAATTTAGGAAACTATGAGTCTACACCATCATGGAATGAAATAATAAGGCATTTCAGAGGCTCAGAGTTACAGCCTTATTTTGAAAAGCTATCTAGCGGCAAAATAAGAGCAGTGCTAAAACCACAGGAAGTTGATAAAATTCCTAAGTATGTGAGAGGAAGAGTAATTGATTTGCTAAACAAAGTTAACGAAAGAGGAATACTTCAAGAGGTTATTAAAAAGCTAGCGCTCAGCGAATTCATTGAAAGGCGTGTAGAAAATTTAAGCGGAGGAGAGCTTCAAAAACTAGCTATAGCAGCCACTATATTAAGAGATGCTGATGTATACTTATTTGACGAGCCCTCTAGTTATCTAGATGTGCGTGAACGCTTGAGAGTGGCAAGGGTAATAACGTCTTTAGCACGTGAGAATAAGTACGTAATAGTGGTTGAACATGACCTAACCGTTCTGGATTATGTATCAGATTTAGTTCACATAATCTATGGAGAACCAGGAGTTTATGGAATAGTTTCGCTTCCGAGAGGAGTAAGAGCTGGAATTAATGTTTATCTCAAAGGATACTTAAGAGAGGAGAACGTGAAAATTAGAGAGGAAAGCATTAAGTTTGAATTAAGACCTAGACCTCCTGAGTGGAAACCTGAAGATGTTATGGTATCTTGGAGCAGAATTGTTAAAAAGTTGGGAACATTCACGCTTGAAGTTGAGCCTGGAGAGATCCATAGAGGAGAGGTTATAGGGATACTGGGACCAAATGGAATAGGAAAGACAACATTCATAAAGATACTTGCTGGAATAATGATACCTGATGAGGGATATGTAGACTTGAAGGGAAAGCTAAAAATCAGTTATAAACCTCAGTTTCTCTCCGAGCTTAGACAGGACTTAACTCTGAAGGAATTTTTGGAGGCTAATTGTGATATAGACATGCAGTCTTCATGGTTCAAATCAAATATTGAGCGTCCTTTAGCACTCACTAAGCTAATGGAAAGAAGTATGGAAGAGCTAAGCGGAGGAGAATTACAAAGAGCTGCAATTGCTGCATGTCTATTTAAGGATGCCGATATATACTTGTTAGACGAACCTATGGCATACCTAGATATAGAGCAAAGACTTAGAGTTGCTAAGCTGATAAAGAGATTAACTGAAGAGAGGGAGGCAGCTACCTTTATGGTGGAGCATGACATAGTGGCACAAGACTTTACAGCAATCACTTTGATGGTCTTCGAAGGGGTACCAGGAAAATACGGATATGCACACTCACCCGCCGGATTAAGGCGTGGTATGAATCTATTTTTAAAAGAGATTGGTGTAACTTTCAGAAGAGACTTAGAGACAGGAAGACCTAGAGTTAACAAGGAAAGCTCTTATCTGGATAGGTACCAAAAGGAGGTATTACACGAGTACTATTACATACCCTCAACTGATTAATTAAAGAGATTAGCAAATTAAGTAGTAAGATATAGCTAGACTTCTCATTGTTAATTAATACCATTAGAACAGTTGCTCCCTTAAATTATGTTAGGTAGTATTCCGTTATTGCCTTGACCTAAGGAAAATGTTATAAATGGCGCTCGTCTAAAAGATTACAGTGATTCAAATGAAGGTAACTATCAGTTTAATAAAAGCAGACATAGGTGGATGGGTAGGTCATAGCACAGTACATCCAAAACAGATTGAAATGGCAAAACAGAGGTTGAAGGAGGCTAAGGAAACTGATCTTCTAATCGACTACTATGTGTTCAACTGTGGAGACGATTTGCAGTTATTAATGACACATACCAAAGGCGAAAACAATGAAGAAATACACAAGTTAGCATGGGATACATTTGTCGAAGTTACTAACAAAGTTAGCAAACCACTAAAGCTATATGGTGCTGGTCAAGACCTATTAGCTGAGACCTTTAGCGGGAACGTTAGAGGAATGGGGCCTGGTGTAGCCGAAATGGAGATCGAGGAGAGACCTAGCGAGCCAATAATAGTGTTTGCAGCTGATAAAACTGCACCCTCAGCATGGAATTTCCCACTCTTTAAGATATTCGCTGACCCCTTCAATACCGCTGGATTGGTAATAGACCCTAAGATGCATGACGGTTTTAAGTTTGAGGTTATGGACACTATAGAAAACGAAGTTGTAGTATTGAGCACACCGGAAGAGATGTACGACCTACTTGCTTTAATAGGCTCTTATGAGAAATACGTAATAAGAAGGGTATGGAGAAAGTCCGACAATCTAATAGCAGCTGCAGCCAGTGTAACGAGGCTCAGCTTAATTGCAGGGCGATATGTAGGGAAGGATGATCCAGTTTTGATAATAAGAACTCAGCATGGTCTTCCAGCAGTAGGTGAAGTATTAGAGGCATTTGCTTTTCCACATTTAGTTGAGGGGTGGATGAGAGGTAGTCACATGGGTCCTCTAATGCCAGTTCCACTTAGACATGCTAAATGTACTAGATTTGACGGCCCACCTAGGGTTATTGCTCTAGGTTTTCAGCTAAATGAAGGAAAGCTTGAAGGACCAAATGACTTGTTCGACGATCCTGCATTTGATAACTCAAGAATGTGGGCGCAGATAATCGCTGATCTCATGAGGAGACATGGTCCCTTCGAGCCTCACAGACTTCCAATGGGAGAGATGGAGTATACAACACTTCCACAAGTCCTCGAGAAATTGAAGGGGCGCTTCAAACCCGCTTAATAAAAATACTTTTTATAAATCTCCTACATTTGAATTTAAGGGGTTATATAAGTCGCATCAACGAAATTTGTTTTAGAATTCATTAAAAGATATTTGTTTTATATGGTTTAATACTTTCATACTTCTACTCTCCTGCTTTCCAAAGGGTTTAGACATTTTATCCCTAGAGTCTTCCTTACATAATCAAGAAACTCATTGATAAAACCATAAACTGGAACTACTATTTCGGCGTTGCTTTCTCTTATATACTTAATTAATCCGTTAAAGTCAGAGTGACTTGAAAGTGGCAGAGATGTCAAGTTTTTCCACGTAACTGCCCATCCAGTACACGTGATTACAGGATTATACCGCCTTTGTAAATTTGCTTTCTGAAGCGGTACTATCTTTACACATGTGCATTCCCCTGCAACGTCAATCAAGCCATAACGCAATTCTTCTTTTTCATACTTTTCATGTATCCTATTGATATAGTGTATTCTTCGATCAACAAGAACTGGTATTCTCAGAGTAGACAAGTTTATTAGTGCTGTCACCTCTTGAGACGTTCCAAGCGATCTGGCTGCTATGTAAGCAACTCCTTCACGCTCTAAAGTTAACTTAACGAGTTCAAGCAACATTTTGTAGAGTCTAAGCCTATTGGGAAATGTATATCTAGGAGTTCCATAAGTTGCATCAATTATCAGAACTTCTCCCTTAATTACCTCAGCTGGGCGTAGTATTACCCTGTTTTGAAGATTGAAATCCCCTGTGTACACTATGCTAGGGTTGGTGTTTAAGAAGTACTGAAAACTTCCTACACAGTGACCTGCATTTAGAGCTGTAATTTCAATACTTGCTATCTCTATCGGCTCTTTTTCATTAATTATTTTTATATTTCCTTGACTAGGACTTCTTCGTCTGAATAGCAGTTCATAAGTAGCTCTGCTCATTAATATTGGAACACTTCTAATCCTGTTGATAACATTCACATTGACGTGATCTCTGTGAGCATGTGATATGAGAATAACGTCCGGTCTCTTTCTTGGGACACTAGTTGTATCAAAGGCTATAACTTTGTTGTCGACTTCAACCAGTATTCCTCCATCCTTGCTTACTCTTATTCGATACATATTTTCACGCTTACAGCCAATTCTTCATTACATCACCAAGGAACTTCTTTCAACTTGACAATATAAGCAAGCCAATTTGTGAATAGATGTAGCGGTATCGTTATGATGACCGATAATACATAATATTCAAGGGGTACAGGGGATACTAAAAAATTGTAAAGTAAAAGAGCCGTTACTACAAATGCTAATTGGTCTACAATTGGAAAGGGTCTTCCTCTAGGGATTTTGAATCTGCGTTTTATGAAAGAGCCAATACAATCACCTACCATTGCTCCTACTGACAGTATAAACGAACCATAAAGTGTATGAAGCTTAAAGTATGTAAGACATGCACCAATGAGCAGACCCATGATAATGCCACTAATAAAGCCTTCGTAGGTTTTTCCATCGCCCAATACCCTTCTTCCATCAATGAACTTTTTTCTAAGGTCTATTGGAGTCTTAAAGGAAAATATGTTTTTAAGTACTACTGGAGTTGCATTAGCTACATAGCAAGGCAGTATGAACACTATGAAGTCCTTTACATCTATGAGCGTCATTTATGTCCCCATCCGAATAATATAATCTACATAGCTCATTTAAAAGATAACTTCAGTTATACTGCTAACAGGAAATCTATCCAAACCATTTAAACATGAAGTACTTTACTCTCTTTGAAATGGGATCCACAGTTGCTATCACGAATTTCTTTTTAACTGAATGAGAAAGTCTTCCTGCTCTTATTATTTCTAAGGGATCCAATTTTTCTTCATAAGGTAGTATGTGAACTAAAAATGGAGCATGGTCTATGCCTGGTCCATGCTCATATACTGCATAAGTACTTCCAAACTTCAATCCAGACTTGATAACGTACCCATGCCTCTTTAAATCCTTGTAAACTAAGTAAATGTCTTCAAAGTTGACATATGTCTTTCTTCCTATATCTATAAGTTCTTCAAGTGATACTTCTCTGCCTTCTTTGTTGATCACCCTTATCAATCCTTTTTCAACTAAATAACATGCTTCTATCAAAGAGATCTCTAGAGGTCTTTTCACTTCAAAGTCTTTAACCTTCCGCACTCCGACATACTTCCCATAGAACCCTAATTTGTATAGCTTATTAGCCCACTCCAAGTCCCAAACTATTACTCTGTTGTTCATGAGGAGTGCTGTGGCCTTATTTTCTTTCGCCAAGTATATAACCTCCGTTGCAAAAGGAATTGGGGAAGCTCTTGAAAAAAGGAAAGCATGGGACCATATTAACTTTTTGGCAATTATTGTTAACGGGTTTAATGTTGGGAACATATATCATCGTAGTCTGTAGTGCCATCCTTAAGTTTGCTTTTTCGGAAAGTATTGATGGTGCATTAGAGTATATCCTGTCAACACCAAGTTCCATAGGTATATTGGTACTGTATGCGATAACTTCAACCATATTGTTCTACTTCACATATGTGACATATTCACATCTTAGTGGACACATATTTCTTGGCTTTTCAGGTATTAAACCAATATTCGTTAAGCCTAAGCCAGGTCACATAGTCATATATGGCAGGACTGGAAGCGGGAAAAGCAATACTGCAAAGGTGATAATATCCGAAATGAGTAAAAGAGTTCCAGTTCTAGTCTTGGACTGGCATGGCGAGTATGTCACTTTAAAAGAGTTCCTCGTTTTAGTGCCTGGAGATAATTTTTCAATAAATCCACTTGATTATCATTATGGCCAATTAAGTGAGCACATAGACTTCCTTGTAGACCTTTTTGGCGATGTATACCACTTCACTGAGCCTCAGAGATACATGTTTAGGTCTGTTCTAAAAAATCTCTACACTGATACTAAATCGCCTACTCTTTCTCAATTTATGGAAGTTTTAGAGGAGATGCCAATACGGAGCTACTATGATCATGAAATAAAAATGGCGCTTAAACGAAGACTTTCAGGGCTTGTGGAGGGAAGAGCTGGGAGAGCACTATCACAGAAATCGACCATAGAGCTTGACGATCTATTCAATGATAACATAGTCATAGACTTAAGTATCTTTAGAAGCCTTTATACAAAAAGACTCTTTTGTATGATATTACTGAAGCTACTTTATGATTATGCAACCACTAAACGAGGTATAAGTCCTGATGTTAGGCACGTAACAGTAATTGAAGAGGCTTGGAACGTAATACCTTATAGAAGGTTGGATAGCGAGCCAAGCATTGGTGAAAGATTATTCGCTGAGCTTAGAAAACACGGCGAATTATTGATAGCAGTAACTCAGTTTCCTTCAGAGACAGCTTGGAGCATAATGAAGAATGCTCGCTTAATAATACTACACTCATTACCAATTAAAGAGTTCAACGTGCTTGGATTAAGTGTAGGACCTTCAGAACCAATGCTAAGAGTAGGAGAAGCGATACTTGTTGAGGGAAGCAAAGTCACTAAAGTTAACATTAAAAGGATTCAAGATGAGGAGTTTGTACCACGGCGCCCTGTAAATGAAATTGAGGAAGAAAAAATGCTTGAAAGCAACAAAGAGCAAGAGGTGGTGATTACAGATGAACCTGAGAAGGGTGGAAGGTACATCAGAATTGTATTACAAGAACGTTAAGTTGGAACATTTTGTAGGAGTCTTGCTGAAGTATGTTCCAGAGGATAGGGTAAAAGATATCTTAACTGATCTAGGAATACAGCTTAATGATATAGATGAAGTGCTGAATAAAGTCAAAAGTGAAATTCCTAAACGTGCCCCAGTAACCCATAAAGACCCTGTACTTCGTCGTGAATACGAAAAAGTGTACCTTATGGTATCATCGCTAAGGGAGTATATTAGTTCACTAGATAGGAGAGTATCAGCTCTTGAGCGAGCTATTGATAGGATACTGGATCAGCTCTCCATTCTCGAGCTAAGTAAAGCAGAGAGTTAGTATGATAGCCACTTTACTGAAGTATTTTCCTTACAAGAATTTGAGAAAGGAACAGCAGCTTATAATGTCAGTGATATACGAGGCACTAAATTCTAGAAGAGATGTACTCATAGAGGCAGCAAGCGGAATAGGAAAGACAGTAGCTGTATTGACTGCTACTATGCCTTTCATTGAACAGGGGCATAAAGTGATTTACCTCACTAGAACTCATGCGGAGATAGATAAGGTCATTGATGAAATAGCCAGAATAAACCAACGAGGAACCTCTGTTAAGGGAATAGTCATTAGAGGAAGAAGCAGTTTGTGTATTAATCCGATGGTGGCTACCCTTCCTGCTTATTTTGTAGATGATTTTTGTAACATATTGAAAAGTTTCAATGCATGCAAATACTTTATCAATTCTCAGAGACACGCGGTTGATTTATTCAACATGAGAGGAGATGAGCTAAAAAAGGTGTGTCTCAGGGAAAAGTTGTGTCCCTATGAATCACTATTGAATATTATGCCTGAGGGAGATGTGATAGTGATGACTTACAACTACTTAATGATAAACGAATTGAGAGATAAGGTGTTCAATCTAGCCATTCATTCGTCAAGTAAGCCCCCCATTATAATATTAGATGAAGCCCACAACTTACAGGAGCTTATTCATTCAGTCAATTCAGCATACCTAAACCTTAGTGAAGTAATGCAGGCTCTGAAAGAACTGGAAGTCATTCAACATTCTAAATTCATTTGTTCCTTTATGAATTTCATAATGGATTTAGCAAGGGCATGTAAATCACTAAAACAGAAAGGAGGTACTATTCCTCTAAGCCCTCCTTTTGATGTTGAAGATATTATAATTCTCAGAAACTTTGTAAATGAAGCTTTGCATTTAAGCATATCTAAAGGAAATGCTAGTATTAAAGGTCTGCTTAGTTTAAGTACTATTTTGCGACTTCTAGAGAAATTCTTTGAGGGACATTATATTCTGTTATTGAGGAAAGATAATGAAGATACAGTTTTAGAATTATTTAATCCAAATCCACTAGTTTTAAAGAAGTTTATCAAAAGAAGGTTTTCTATAATTGCTATGTCAGCAACATTGTCTCCACTAAACTTTTATAGTAAAACCTTAAACATGAGAAGGCCTCTAATTAGACGTATTCCCTCCCCTTATGTAAGCAATGCTCTATTCATAGTCTACACTAGGTTAAACACTTCATTTAAAAACAGAGGGGAGGAACTATACTCCAGTGCATTGAGTTTGATAATGGACTTAGATAGTTATGTTCCTAAAGGAAAATCATTAGCAGTTTTCGTGCCTTCATATGAGTTTTTAAGAGAACTAGTCAATAGAGGCTTAGTCTATAAAGTCAGTAGAAGAGTGATGACAGAGCCCAATTTACCCGTACCTACTTCCCCAACTATAACTGATACACTATATGCAAGTGTGTTAGGGGGCAAACTCAGCGAGGGTGTCGACCTGAGGGTATCTGTCTGTTTAATAATTGGCGTTCCCTATGCAAAACCCGATTACAAGCTCATGATGACCTTGAAAGAATACTCAAAGATTTTTCCAGGAAGAGCAAGAAAATATGCGTATGTTTTGCCTGCAGTGAGAAGAGCGATACAAGCATCAGGTAGGTTACTTCGGCACCCTGAAGATAGAGGTGTGATAATATTCGCTGATAAAAGATATGTTAAACTCATTAGATATTTTCCAAAATGGATGATTCCTCAGATTAGGATAATTAAGAGAAGAGAAGAACTGTTAAAATATGTGTCCCTGTTTTCTTACTAAGGGACAGATAGAGGGATGAATATGGCTAGTGTTAAACTGGTGGAAAGAAGGCTTAGGATAAGAAGAAAAGAGGACGTCTCTAGAGGCTTAGCTAAGATGAATCCGAAGATGATGGAACATTTAGGCATTACTAATTCACTTGAGATAGTGATAGCAGGTAAGAAAAGATATAGATTTAGAGTGTTAAACGATGAAAGAGTTCCAGAAAGAGAGGTATGGTGTAATGCTGATGAGCTTAAGGAATACGGAATCGCTGATAACACTGTGGCTACTTGTAGGGCTCCCTTGAAGGAGTGAAGAGTTAAATAATGGATAGTGGTATAGTGGAGGGGGAGCATCTGTTATGCTAAAACGTAAAGATGTTGAAGCTAAGGCAAGAGTCCCTATAGCATATCAAAAAATGATAGATATGTTAAGTAAACTTTCAGCTGATTTAAGTGAATTATTGAGAACTGTTGACCGTACTATAAAAGGATTTAAAGCAGTAGATGAAAGGTCTTTACATGAAGATCTAAAATTCTGTAGAAAAGTAAAGAATGATATTGAACTAATAAAAGGCGAACTAATAGATTATATATCAAAAGCAGCTCCTGCTCTGTTCGCTAAAGAAGAATGGATGAGATTACTTCTAAAGTTATCTGGAATATCAGATAAGGCTATCGGCATAATGTACAGAATTGAACAATTACTTCTTAACAAGTGGGAAATACCAAAAGAAGTGCATGGAGAGTTATCTAGACTTTCAGGAAATGTTGTCAGAATTCTCGATGAGTGCAAGTTAGCTATAACTCTAATAGGGATAGATGTAGATAAATCAACGGAAGCTTGTAAACGAGTTGAATCTATTGAAAGACAAATAGATGAAGTATATAGAAGAGCCAATTTCCTAATAATAAGGTGTCCTGCTTCATTTCGTGAAATATTACTTTTAAAGGATATTGCCGAAATGCTCGAAGAAATTTCAGATACAGTAGAGTCTGTTGTTGATGATATAAGAGTCATCTTAATAAACTTGATCTAAGTAACAATACCTAAAAAGATATAGAACAACTTACCAAGTTTTAGGAGCTGAGAGATATGGAACGATTGTGGGCTCCTTGGCGAGCTAAATATATCAAAGAGGTTATACCTCTAAGGAAGCCTGAGAAGTGCATATTCTGCGAAGCAATAAAGGCAACTAATGATAAAGAAAAATTAGTCATTTACCGAGGCACATTTGGATTCATTATGCTGAACTTATTTCCATATAATAACGGACATTTAATGATAGCACCCTACAAGCACGTTCCTTCAATAGAGGAGCTAGATGATAAGGAGGGATTAGATTTATGGAGATTGACCAAATATAGCCTAAAATTGTTGAAATTAGCTCTGAAACCAGATGGTTTTAACATAGGAATCAACATTGGGAGAGTAGCAGGAGCTGGAGTAGAGACTCATGTACACATTCACGTAGTGCCTAGATGGTGTGGAGATACAAACTTCATGCCAGTAATTGGTAATGTTAAAGTTATTCCTGAAGGCATTTATGAAACATATGACTTCTTAGTAAAGTTTGTTCCTCAAGTGTTTAAAGAGTACGAGAAGTTATCTAATAGGTAATTTTATCTTAAGCTTCTTAGCTAGCTCCTTGTACCTGTTCCTCACTGTGACCTCAGTGACTTGTGCTGCTTGTGCTACCTCTTTTTGAGTTCTAATTTCTCCAGTTAAGAGCGCAGCTATGTAAATAGCAGCTGCGGCTAATCCTGCAGGATCCTTGCCCGCTGTGATCCCAGTGCTTTTAGCTCTTTTTAATATCTCAATAGCTTTTCTAACTGTAATTCCAGTTAATCCTAATAACTCTCCTATTCGAGGAACGAAATCTATTGGGTCAGGTAACGGTATCTTAATTGCTGCCTCCCTAACTAGAAGCCTATAACATCTAGCTACATCCTTTCGTCCAGCCCTAGTATATCTGGCTATTTCGTCAAGAGTTCTAGGCACTTTTAGTTCTCTACAAGCAGCGTAAATTGAAGCTGCGACAACAGACTCTATAGACCTGCCCCTCACCAATCCACTTTCCAATGCCTTTCTATAGATTTCAAGAGCTCTATCTTTGACTCTCTTCGGAAGTCCTAGCTGAGAGCTTAATCTGTCAAGCTCCATCTGAGCTTGCGCTAAGTTGCGCTCTATAGAAGATTGAATTCTAGCTCTTACGTGCCATTTCCTAAGTCTCAGCATTTCAATTCTTCTTCTCAGACTTATCTCTCTTCCTGCAGCATCCTTGCTTCGCCAGTCTATATCAGTAGACAAGCTTTCCGGAGTAATTCTTTCTAAAGGAGCTCCTACTCTGCTCCTCTTTTCCCTTTCTTCAGGAGTGAATGCCCTCCACTCAGGACCTCTATCTATTATCCTTTCACTTATTACAAAGCCGCACTCAGGACATATAATCTCTCCACGGGCTGAATCATAAATGAGCTTGTCGTTGCCACACTTAGGACAACGCACTACATACTCCTCTTCCTGACTCCCTATATACTCACGAGATTTACGTCTCATTATGCCTCTCACCTCCGCCAAAAAGCGATAAATATTTAAATATTTCGTTCACCACTCACATTTGTTATATGGGTCATATAAAAACTTTTCTATCATTCAAATAAATCTTATCTGAATATTATCAAAGGCATCAACCCAATTAGTCTAATTACTTAAGTCTATTTTATTCAGAGATTAGCAGATAAATAGCTAACACAATTAACAAAATCCCCTCCAACAGACTCAAGACTCTCACTATCCCTTTTCTCTTTCTTCTCATTACTCTAACATACTCTTTAGCAACACTCATTGTGACTAGTATAACTACTAAAGGAAACACAAATATTGCATTATAAATTAGAAACAAAAATATCGAGTTCAAAAATACCAACTTCCCTATATAGACTAAAGCTATTAAATAAGGACCAGCACTACACAGAGTAATACTAACAATAACCCCAGTCAAGAAAGCCAGAGGAACTGTTATAGCTCTTTCAATCAAATTACTAAGCTTAATTTTAATAAACTCAGGCAGAACACCCCTCCCCCTTTCTTAAGGCATTAAGAACAGTAATAAATCCTAGAAGTAAACCCAAACTTGCTATTGCGTACCCCACCACCGAGTAGGTTCCCACTATCCTAACTAAATTAAGACCTATTAACAAATACGTAAAGTATACAGCTAATATAAAAGTAGCACTTATCAACCCCATCCTTCTCCTACCGACTAAATGAGAAGCTATAAGAAGAAGCACTATGAAAACCAGAAAAGTACACGAATTTATAGAGTTCACTAAAGCATATGAAACCACCACTGGCAGTACCTCCACTAAAGCCCGTTCCTCAACCTCTCCAAACATACCCTCAGGATTAGTGAATAACTCAGAGAGCTTAGCTATTAACCCTTCATCAGTCACCACCCTTTCCTCAGAACTGACAACCAAAAGTCCCGAGCCTGGAAGTCTTACAAACAACCCTTTCAAATAGTCAACATCAAAATAGCCAGTTATCACCAACCTTGACCTCCCATCAATAAAAACCTCAATTAACGGCACAGGCTTATACTGCAAACCAGGAAATAAAAGTTCACATATTAAAATAAGCCCTCCGATACTCAGACTTAGAAGAGAAATCATAAAAAGTCACAGCCCCCTCATATCTTTCATATAACACAACCTTCGACTTAGCACAACTCGGACAACTACTTATATCAAAATATATAAAAAGTGAACACCTTGAGGTTAAGACAGTATTACAATTGACATCACTAATAAAACCATTAACGCAAACAACACTCTATCCAACACCACTTCCTCGCGACAATATTAAAAAACAATAAGGCCTATATATCCAATGCATTCGTCTAAACACCCTAAACGACAGTCTTTAGATTATAAAAACCTCCATCCCCCCAAGATATCAACTGTATAGAAGTAAGATTAAGCGGGCCCGGGGGGATTCGAACCCCCGACCGTCCGGTTAAGAGCCGGACGCTCTACCTTACTGAGCTACGGGCCCATCTGGTTTAGTTAAATTACAAGGAGGAATATAAACTTTAAGGAAGAGAGCCAGAACACACAAAACAGATTAGAACCAAACTGAGAACATTTATATCCCCGTCCAGTTAAGTAAGTTAATGATAAAGCAAAAGGAGGATGAGAGAATACCAAGAGATAAGAGAACAATGAATAGAAGAAAAATAAGAGAACATCAGAGCGGCCGTAGTCTAGTCTGGTAGGACGTCGGCCTGCCACGCCGGTGACCCGGGTTCGAATCCCGGCGGCCGCACTTCTTCTTCCTCCTTTTTCTCTCCCTTCCTCCTCCCTTCTCCTTTCTTTTCTTTCTTCTTTTCACTCTTTGATGGAGAATTTACTCTTTCTCTCACTAACTCGTTGAAAGGCTAAAGATACTTTCAAGCACTCTTGTCCCTATGTCCTATGATTTAGAATTTTCATGAGCCAATTACTGATTGTAACTGATTAATGAATGGTTAGAAT
>Ga0180302_10000019_pt1 | contig 52355 bp, 45 predicted proteins | sample GuaBasSediGuay17_FD_121794 | JGI IMG/M metagenome (GOLD analysis project Ga0180302, IMG submission 121794) | Subseafloor sediment microbial communities from Guaymas Basin, Gulf of California, Mexico - Guay17, Core 4571-4, 12-15 cm | ecosystem: Environmental > Aquatic > Marine > Hydrothermal... | reverse complement strand
CTCGTGATTGTAAGCCTTTAACTGGTTGGCGTTGGTTGATTAACCTCGCTGATCATCAATGTGTTTCTACAGAGGATCTACCACTCGTGGATAAAATTCACCCAAGACCGTGTAAGGGCTGGAAGAAATTCCTCGATGGTAGCGTCTTAGAAGCTGAAGTAGAAGTTGGTAAATATAACACCTTAGACGAAGTTGAACCAGTGAAGTTGTACCTAGCTATTGACCCTAGGAACAAAGAGGTTTGGGGATTCTTAGATAAGAATGACGAAAATGAAGTCTTTAAGGTTAAGCTAGGGAGCTGGAGCAAGAAGTGTGTATTGAAATTCAAAACAGAAAGAGGCGAGAGATTAGCATACTTCAAGGTGAAGCTCCTTAAGCTGTCACAGAGAGGCGAAGATGTGAAATTGTACTTTACAACCTTCTGTTCACTTGAAGGTTCAACGTATCCTCCTGAAATAGCTAAGGAGTTAGAAGAGAGAGTCACTAAGGGCCTTCCTGTAAGAGCTATGGAAGATGCAGTTGCATTAGGATGGATAGACTATGATACATATTATGAGTTATTAGACTTAGAGAATACTTGGTTAGGTGAGGCAGCATACTATTTGTTGACTAACAAGGATTGGGACATCTTTTATATGCATGCTCATGCACCAGACCATACTTATCATTTAATACTGGACAAGCTCGACCATGACCCAGACCTGAATTTAAGAAAGAAGTTAGCCGAATTGGAAAAGAGAATGTATATATCGCTTGATCGAATGATAGGAAGAATATTAAGTGCAGTACCTAAGGACACCATTGTTGCAATAGTATCTGACCACGGGGCATGCCCCTCAGAACCAGGTTACAAAGACTTCAGCATTAATGACATTCTTGAAGAAGCAGGACTTCTAAAATATTCAGATAAGGAAAATAAAGTTATAGACTGGTCCAGAACAAAGGCGTTCCAAGATCGCTCGACATACGTATGCATAAACCTAAAGAGTCGATACCCTGATGGAATAGTTGATGATGAAGACTACGATAAAGTTTGTTGGGAAGTAATTAATGCTTTACATAGTTATAGAGACCCTGTAACAGGTAAATGTCCATTTGCATTCATATTACGTAAAGAAGAGGCAAAACTCGTAGGTCTCAAGGGGGATCTCATAGGAGATATTGTCATTGGACTTTATCCAGAGACTCCCAGAGCTCACGGCAGGCAGATATCTTCTGGAGAGTACTCAATAGGATCTATGAAAGGCTTAATGATCATATGCGGACCCGGAGTTAAGAAGGGCCTTATTCTTAAACGCATAGTAAATATCGTGGACTTAGTGCCCACTCTATGCTATTTGGCCGACATTCCTGTTCCAAAGGATTGTGAAGGAGCCATCATATATCAAGCTTTAGAGGATAAGGATAAGCACCTAACAGAGTTAAAAAGATTAAAGGAGAAGTACGAGAAACTAGAGAGCTCGATAAGGGTTATACGCTCTTTAACTCATACATATTGACAGAGAGTCAAGGCTTCAGTTAGTTAATACTTATTTTATCCTATGTCATCTATTATTGGACTAGAGACATAGAACCCAAATGGTTTCAATTCTTGTCTACTACAGTAATAAAAATCTTATATACATTTTTTAAAACGTCATATTCCGGTGAAATTTTGAAGAGCATGAAGCCTGGAGAAATATTAACCATAAAATACATTGACACAGACCCACCCTATATTTCATATGGAAAATACAACGTTGCAATGTTCTATATGGAGTACTGGAGTAAGGCTGATGGGGGCACAAAGATTGCCGCAAAGCTGTTCATACCCGTAGGCGATCCACCAAAAGAGGGATGGCCTGTAAAGGTATGGCTTCATGGATTTGGTGGTCCAGGTTATGACTATTGGAGATGGCCTGTAGAGAAGTATTGGAGAGATAATGAAAGGGGGTACGCTGCAGGTATTTCTTTTTCTAATCATGGCTTCATATCTCTATGTCCTTGGGTCCCTGGCGCAGGCCCCTCAGAACCATTCGCCACCTATAGTCCCCTTTCGCTAGAAAGAAACGCTCAAGTAGCATACGATGGCTTTATAGCACTGAGTAACCTACCAGACTATTTTCATGAGCATCCTGAGTTAGCTGATGAAGCAAGAGTTCAAGTTAAGGTAGACAACACTAGACAGGTAATGAGTACTAATTGTATATCCTCACCTACTCTAATGTACTTCGCAGCACATATAGAGGAACATCCAGAGGCAAGTGGTCTGAAATGCTTAGTCGCAGATGTTTTTCAACCCAGTGTTGCATACATAATATACTGTATTTCACCGTGCGCTCTCAAAGCTGATGGGAGAATAGGAGCAGCAGTCTTTAGCTTGTGGGCTGGACCTGTATGGTGCTTAGCTGAGAGGAAGAAGTGGCCTTTATCACTTTTCTTTACAGAGAAGGCTATTGAGTTATTCAATGAGCCTATAAAAACATATGCAGGAACATTCCCTTTAATGCGAGGTTCTATTTTAGAACCATTAAATGAAAGCCATGTGGGGCCTAGACTATACCAAGCTGTGAAAAAGGAAAAGGGAAGGGATCCCTCAACGGAAGAGATAGTCGACTGGATGTATTCTGAAAACATGAAAAGATTGTTAGAATATGATACAATAGAGGGCATCCTACTGGATGATTTTTACCAAAAATACTTTGCTAACTCTGATCCCTTCTTTGAAACAAATATTGATCCGTTTCCCTTAGATATTCCTCTTTTCGTTATAGCCAATGGAGATTTAAGCAGCGAAGTTGAAGGTCTTCCTAGTGGAGCGAGAAGATATTATTGTATGGTCAAGCCTAGAGTGAAAACACTTCGTAAGTGGGGCTGGAAAGTGGAAGTATTCTTTAAAGAGGGGGTGAAGGCAATAAGCTTTCATGAAAACCCAAGCCACACATGGACCATTAAGAGATTAATGAAAGTGCTTTATCCAGATGGTATTCCAGAAGAGTTAAAAATATTGTAAATCCCGAAGAACTTCAGTTTAATTTAAAACATGATTACAAATTCTCTTTAACAACCCTATTCCTCAGAACTCCAATACCCTCTATTTCTACCTCAACTATGTCACCTGCTTTCAATTCTCCAATTCCCTCTGGAGTCCCAGTAGTAATCACTGTTCCCGGTTCTAACGTCACGAATTTACTGATGTACTCAATTATTTCAGGAATCTGGAATATCATGTATCTGGTGTTTGATAGCTGCTTCACTACTCCGTTAACTCTTAGTTCTACCTTTAAGTTATGAGGATCAGCTATTTGATCCTTTGTTACAAGGCAGGGTCCCATAGGAGCAAATGTATCCACGCTCTTAGTTAAATCCCAAGGTAAGTCCTCTTCGATGCACTTCAATTGGATGTCTCTAGCTGTTATGTCGTTAAAGCAAGTGTAACCGAATACGAAGTCCATGGCTCTATCCCTTGGAATATTTCTTCCTCTCCTGCCTATAACGACAGCTAGCTCTGCTTCATAATCAATCCTTTTAGAGAACTTTGGAAGTACGATATTCTCATCTGGACCTATTACCGAAGTTGGTGCTTTTATGAACACCGCTGGCTCCTTAGGTGCTGATAACCCTACCTCTTCGGCATGAGCCTTATAATTCCTAGCTAAGGCGTAGATTATTGGAGGTCGAGGAATAGGCGCTAGAACTTTATAATCTAATACTGATTTACTGAGTTTGATGAGACTTTCTCTGTCCATTCTCTTAACAACCTCATTAACTCTCTTCAGGAAGTCTTCACCCAATTCCATTAAATCTAACATAGTTGTAGAAGTCATATTTGACAGTTCAGGAAGCTCGTTCCTGAAGAGTTTTGAAATTTCCACCAATCTCACGAACTCTTTTTCATTGATTAGTACGCCAACGTCTTCCTCTCCGTGTTCGTTTATAAATGAAATCAACTTCATCTAACCACCATAGCTCTTATATCTGATGATAACATCAGACTCCTAAGCTTTTATCGTTATGCTACCAAGCATTATAGTGCCTATCATAGCGGAAAAGGCCTTCGTGTTCATTTAAATTTTATTAAAGCGAATTAACCAAGTAATTAAACGTTTGCTCATGACCTATGGTGTTAGAAGGAACGTATGGGTCTTAATAGCCTCTTGGGCACTCTTTGGAATCGCAAGAGCGCTCACACAGCCATTCGTAGCGGATTATATCAAACAGTTAGGAGCACCTGATTGGAGCATCGGGCTAGCATATTCGCTGGCCTATCTATTTAGCTTAATCTTGTTAATTCCTGGAGGCTCAATAGCTGACTACTATGGAAGATATCGCATAGTGGTTTCTCTGACATGGGTTATGGCGTTTAGTTACTTATTAAGAGGGCTAGCACCTTCATGGGAATTTTTCATAACTGTACAAATTCTGACAATGTCTATTGCAAGTACATACATGCCAGCCTTAAGGTCTCTCTACGCAGATTCACTACCGGTCGATAAGAGAGCAGCGGGATTTATAATCTCTTCAATAGTGCCGTCCTTAGCTTCACTACCCATGCCCATAATAGCTGGTCTTCTATACCATGAGTATGGTCTACAGGGTTATAGAATGACGTATCTCATAGCTTTCATCATAGCGATGATAGTGAGTTCACTAAGACAAGTGTTCCTTCGAGAGACTCTGAGAGAAAGGGTAATTCACTTACCCCTAAAAATGGTCTTGTTAAATTCCTACAGAGAAGCCTTAAAGGTTGCCAGAAAATTCAGTAGTGAATCAAAGTTAGTGATCCTCTTTAGGGCCCTTCTCTCCTTCGCCTCTGGTCTAACAATGCCTTACTTAATGATATATGCGATATACGACATAGGATTATCACATGTTGAATGGGGAATAGCGCAAACCTTATCCAGTGGATTCATGATAATTGGAGGTCTCGCTTTGTCCTTCTTCATAGATAAAATTCCTAGAAGGTACTCTCTACTAGCAATGAGCTCTCTTGCGGGTTTACTCATATTTTTATTCACGATTTCAAACTCCGTTCTCTCTATTATCTCCGTAGCCCTATTTCTAGGACTTGTAACTCAAATTAATGGTATAATCTCAGCATATGCCACTGATGTAGCTAACATTCAACTTAGAGGCAGATTCTTTGCTATACTTCTATTCGCTAGTTTCTTAAGTACATCATTCGCATCAGCTTTAACTACACTTTTATTCTCTCTATCACACAGCCTACCCTTCTTTACTTCTGTAATCACCTATCTTATGATATCCTTGATAGTTCTGTTAGTTAAATGAAGGACGTTAATAATGCTAGGCGAAATAATACTGTGTGAATATCTCTACTCATTGGTGCTACCAGTGATCTATAGCCCATATGTGGAATTTAAGGGAGGGAAATGCTGCAGAAAGCGCGCGAATGATCTTTTTACATCCATCCTTTCCACAGACACTAGCCTTGCCATCAGCTAATATTTCTAAGAATCCCTCAATACCATAGATCATTTTAGTGAACTCATTCCACGATACTGAAACTATGAAATCGACATTGTCAACACTTCTAACATATCTCACAGAGAAATCGTTGAATACTAGTGGAGCTTCGCCACGAGGAGTTTTAATTAGAACTTTAAATCTACCTTTTATACCATACCTCTCTAACCTATTAGAAAGCTCGTTTGACATGACATTGAAGAGCTCCTTTATGCAAGGAACTGCCTCCATGAATATTCCTCTTTCCTTAAACACTTCAAAATCCCTAAAGACTTCGAAGTATTCGCCAGTTATTGGGACATTCGCTATTATCGATTTAAGTCCCTCATTCCTGAACCTATTCAATGCTTCAATTAGGAGTGACCCTATCACTCTATAGTCTGTCGAAACTATTTCAAGTATGACTCCTGTATCATCGCGCCCTACTTTGTACTTAGCCTTCTTAGGTATAGTAGCTATAATGTAACCAACTATTTCTCCGTCTTTAACAGCCTTAAGTCTAATGAACGCCTCAGGCCTTTCATAGAAGAAAGTCTGAAAGTACACCTTACCACCAAGTACTTTCTTTAACCAATATTCCCTGGGCCTTAATGATGTGCCAATGTAGTCTCTATGGGCCTCTTCGTATACCTTAGCTATCTGGTCAACATCAGACGGTTCAATTTCAAGCATTTTAACATTACTGGAAGGTATTTCATCCACCCCTTCAAGAATCTCGTCTATCTCAGCTGCAAATACGTAACTATAAAGTGTATTAGCGTACCCTACTCTTCTATAAATTCTGTGAGGAGTACCTGGATAACCTGTAAATAGCGCAGAAAGGGGTATCTTTCTATCCCTACAAAACTTAAGCGCCATCTTCATTAATTCAGTAGCAATTCCCCTTCCTCTAAATTCTGGACGTGTTGATACATTCGCAATGCCACAATTTTCAACATAAGTACTCTCTCCGATCTTTAACTTCCTCATTATTAGTTGAACATGCCCTACTATTCGACCATTATACTCTGCAACTAATGCGTTTTTCTTCTTGAAGGCATAATCGTCGTCTTCATAAGAGAGCCATTTATTAGTGTCTAATCCCCAATTTCTGAAGGAGCTAAAGGCAGAATTCATGACTTCTACTATACCCGCTTCATCACCTTCCTCATAAAATCTGAAGGTCATTTTACTCATGGTATCTTAAATGCAGCTCAGCTTAAAAGCCTTGTGAGGTTAATCACAAGTTCAATAGGAGCGGTGCGTGTGAGCTTATTATTAGAAAGTTTATCACAATGAGTGAACCTAAATATACGTAAGGTCGGAACTACGCGTGCTCTTAAGTATGATTATATCACCTGAGTCAGAGTAGTCCGAATTAACTACGTCATCGTCCAATTCTGAGATGACCACTTCTAGACCATTTTTAGCTATAAACGTCAGAATGTGATCACATCCAAAGACCTTCTCGCACACCTCTGAGGCATAATACCTTGCTATGTTTTCATCAATTATTCCTAGTGAGCGTAGATATCCATGCAATATAGCATAGAACAAGAGAGAGTTTAATACCTCCTGATCTTCAACTAAGCAAGCTATCTTCGAAATTGTCCTCTTATTTAGAATTATTATGTTAGAGCCAAACGGATGATAGCTAAGGACTTGACTCGGCATATCTTGCATTCCTATCATTATCCCACCCCTGCTCAAGTTGAGCACTTTTTCAACACAAGTCTTGACTAATTCAAATATCTCGGGTATGGATTTACAACGCTTGAGCTTATCTGCGAAGTCGCTACTCATTCATTCACCTACAGTCTTTATTGTTAAGACTCAAAAATACATTTCGATTAGACTTAATGTTATCTTTACTATAAAATATTTTGATATTTATCAAGCTCTACTTGAATGTTCTTTTATGAACTCTACAAGCCTCTTTACGAAAACTCTGTTATCAGCTAAGTAACAATAGGGGTCAGAGAGGAACGTTAAGTCGCCTATAGCAATTACGTTTCCTAGGACAACTATTGGGCTATATATCCCAGCGACTTCGCTTGTCGATAGGACTGTGGTATTGCTAGTGAAGGCTACTATCGTACCATTAGAGACTACATGGGTTGCAGTAAAGAGAATTAACTTGCTTAAATTCCTCCCTAATGATGTACTACTATTAAACTCCGTAATGATGATATTCCTATAAATCTTGAAGTGTTTCTTCATGTCATACAGAAAGCCATCCACGAAATATACTCCGAACTCTATTGCTATTGAATTTACATAAACAGCATAGGCTCTTGAGGGATCGTAAATTAGTATTAACTTCCCACCCTTCCTAACAAAGTCAATTATCTTCTCAATTTCTTTAGCATTATAAGGCATATTGGGATTTATAATGATCAATGCTTTTGCTTCTTTGCTGAGTGAGGTCATGAGTTCTTGTCTCTCGTTTATAAACCTAATCTTCAGACCCTGTTCTACTAGCTCAGAAAGTAGAGTTCCTATCTCATTTGGCCAAAAGTCATTCTTGTGGGATAGGTCTATCAAGACAGCACCTCCAGTGCCTAATTCGATGTTTGAAGGGAATCTGGGAGTCCCAAATTGCTGGATAACTAGAACATGCTCTATAGCGGTTAAATTGACGTATAAAGGAGATAAATAATAGGCCTTAATAGGAGCAACATTTGATGAAAGAAGCTCAGTATGGCTGAGCTTCTTTCTCATTTTCCAAAGAGTAGCTCCAGGCCACGTTTGGTTAAATTCTTTGATTATACTAGATAAAGAGATTACCTTATATCTCTTAAGCCCAGTAATTCTTAACATCATGTCTATAGCGTCGTTCATTGAACCTACTAAATCTATCAGACCATACTCTTTACATGTAACTCCCAAATAAAGCTTGCCTTCACTCAATTCTTCAAGTGATATCTTTAGCTTATCGCCTCTATTTTCTTTAATGACCTGAAGAAAGCCATTTAGGGCTACCTTGACCATATCATAAATCTGAATAGTTGAAATGCCTGAGAACTTATAAGGTCCGCTTTCAAGAATTCTCTCTGTCGGCTTGATTTGGTAAGGAACTATGACTATGACTCCTACGTTTCCGATGAAAGAGCTAGGCTCAGCAATTATTGTAGAAGCACCTAGGGCTATGTAGTAACCTCCTGAAGCAGCTATGTCTTGAATAACTGCTATTGTGGGTTTTTTGCTACTTAACAGTTTAAGAGCTCTGTAGATATCCTCTACCATTGAAAGGTATCCTCCTGGTGAACGGACCTTAATTATAATTCCCTTAATTGTATCGTTTCTTAGTGCATATTCTATCATTTTTAAGTAAGCTGTTCTATCCGTGTCGTATATTATATAACCATCGATCTCTATTATTCCTATCACACCCTCTCTTTCCCTGAAGACATAAAGGGTAGCAAATATAGAGATCGCTATCACAAGCAGTAGGAAAGTTATAACAATTCCCTTCTCACTTAAAGATAATCGATCTCCAACGGCCATTCCGATCCCCTAGAACGCCTTACTATATCGCTTTTACTATTTAACGCTTGGCATTAGTTAATCCGATAAGGTTAAATAGCAAAGCGCGTCTATCATCTCGAATAATAGTAGCGGGAATACGATGTTATTTCGAATTTCAAGTCGTTTCATTAAAGAGAAGGAGTGTACATTATGCGGGAAAAGGTCTAAAGTTATTTCGAAAGTCCTAGGTGTTTGTGTCGATTGCTTAAGGGAGAATCCAGAAGAAGCGCTCAAAATAGCTATGAAGGCTCATGAGAATAGTCGAGGGAAGTATGGGCTACCTCTAGAGCCACCTAGAGATCCTACAGGAGTGAAATGTACCTTCTGTGCTAATGAGTGCGAAATTCCCAAAGGCAGCTATGGCTTTTGTGGATTAGTTAAAAACGAAGATGACAAGCTCATCAGATTAGCTGGGTATCCTAAGAATGGTTTATTAGAGTGGTACTATGACCCGTTGCCAACGAATTGCGTAGCTGAATGGGTCTGTCCCGGGTGCGTAGGTGCTGGTTATCCAAGGTTTGCTTATTCCAATGGTCCAGAAGTAGGTTACTACAATCTCGCAGTCTTTTATGGAGCTTGTAACTTAGACTGTCTCTTCTGTCAAAACTGGCAGTATAGGAAGATGGTAGCTGCTCTTACGCCAACAATGAGTGCCGCCTCACTTGCATCGCTAGTTCATGATAGAGTGTCTTGTGTCTGCTATTTTGGCGGAGATCCTGGCCCACAAATGCCCCATGCTCTCTCTGCTAGTAGAATGATGGTAGAGAGGACTAAAAACAGAATATTCAGAATTTGTTGGGAAACCAATGGCTTGATGAACCAGAATTTCTTGAAGAGAGCTGCAATGCTATCCTTGAAATCAGGAGGAATATTAAAATTCGATGTGAAAGCGTGGACTCCATCAGTATATAAAGCTCTAACTGGAGCAAGTAATGATAAGCTATTCAATAACATAAAACTAGCAGTTAAACTTACGGAAAGTAGAGAAAATCCACCACCAGTAGTTATAAGCATACTTCTAGTCCCTGGCTATGTTGATCTACATGAGGTTAGAATGATAGCCAAATTCATAGCGAATTTAAATCCCAAGATACCATGCAGCTTATTGGCCTTCCACCCAGATTACATGATGAATGACCTACCCCCAACTAGCACTGATCATGCCATGAAAGCATTAAAGGTAATGAAGGAAGAAGGCGTTGAAGAAGTTCACATCGGTAACATATGGTTGTTAGGAGACTACTACAAGGTTCAATAAGATAAACTCTTCATACGTTTAATAAAATTCATCAATTCATCAAAAATTATCCTTGGAAGAGCATTCCTATTCGAATAGCTAGTTACGTATACCTTCACGCCAGAGAGTCGCTTAATTCTTCTACATAAGGGATATCTATCGGCCCTTATGTGAATCGTGGCTATTACTGGCTTTTCAGAATTAAACGCGTCCTCAACAGCTCTTTTAAACTCATCTGAAAACAGCTCCATAGGACCTATTTCGTCGATTACCACGACATCAGCATCGCTTAAGGCTCTCCTGATAGCGCGTACACCGACATCCTCTAAGTCGTTTAGATTAACAGTCTACCTCCCTATTCTAAACCTTCCTGAAAGACCAACTCGAGCTAGAGTCCCTTCTCTGCCAGTTAATACGTCAATTACTTTGAATCCAACTCTCCTACCTCCCTCTCTAATCTCATACGTTATCATTCCACCAACTTTTAACCCAGCTCCTGAACACATCTCCATGATCTTCTTAACTACAGTGGTCTTACCTATTCCAGGTCTTCCAGTAATCAATATCTTAATCAAAGCCTTCCCCTCTTATTTTTATCATGAATTCAATACATTCGACAATCTCCTCCTTAGTAATTAATCTCTTATGATTAGTTATTATCTCTTTTAGGTCCTCCATGGTTAGAGTCGCACTTCTTCCCCTAGCCTCAAGCTCAGCTAATCTGATCTTGGCCTTCTCACAAATTCTAATGATATCCAGAGATGAACACCTTTCAGTCATCTCCGCTAATGCTTCAAAGTTTACATCACTACTTAATTTCACTTTGCTCAAATGTCTTATGAATAACTCTTTCCTTAACCTCTTATTAGGAGGTGGAATGTAAATGAAGCGCTCGAATTTCCCAGGACCGAGTATGGAACTGTTCAGATGAAGAGGTCTATTTGTAGTTGCTAAAACGATAACCTTATAATCTCTCTCTGCTAGTCTCTCCATCTCGCTTATTAGAGTTGAAAGTAGTTTGTTTTCTCTTCTATCCTTGATTTCCTTAGGCGCTATTAGCTCAACGTTATCTAGTAAAATTAAAGAAGGCGCTTTTTCGATGGCTCTTTCAAAGGCTTTTCTTAGCTCTGTTGATGGATCTTCACTCTTGATTAAACTAGCACAGGCAACTTCGATGAATGTTGCATCGATTTGATTACCAAGTGTTCTTGAGAGCAGAGTCTTACCGCATCCTCTAGGTCCAAATAGTAAGACTCCTTTTAAAGAGCTTTTAATTCCATACTTTTCGAAAAGCTCAGGATAAGCTAAGGGGACCTCTATACACTCTATGAGCTCTCTCTTAATGTCTTCCATATCAATTACATTATCCCATGTCAGTGATCTTACTCTGACTTTAGTTGGCAATGCTATCAAATGTTTATACTTCTCCTTGAACTTTTCATACTCCCTAAGCATTTCGAATGTTATGCTAGGTCTAGAATTCTCAATTACGTTAACGAAATCTTCCATTCTTACAAGGACATGCTTCTTTTTCACTAACGATTCACGAGCTGCTACTAACGCTGCCTCGCGACAAACCGCTACTATATCCGCTCCCGAGAACCTTTTACACATTTCGGCTAGTTTCTCTAGATTTACGTCGGGAGCTAGAGGCATGTTCCTTGTATGTATCCTAAATATCTCTAGTCGCTCTTCCTTGTTAGGGAGAGGGATGTAAATTAGCTTCTCAAACTTGCCTGGCTTAAGGAGCTCAGGGTTTATCTCGTGAGGAACATCAGTAGCAGCTATTACTATAATATCGAATCCTTCTAACCCCTCTAACTCATGTGCTAGAATTCTTCCGAGCTCTCCTCTAGCTATCCTCTCAACATCATCAAGCAATACTATAAAGGGAGCATATCGCTTAGCCATCGAGAATAGTTTTCTGAGCTTATCAGCTACCCACTCCCTTGACTCGACAAAGTATTCTCCACACCTAACATACATGGAATTGTCTCTGACACTAGAGTGGAGCGCCATTAATAGCATGGATTTACCACAGCCAGGCGGTCCAAATATGAGAACTCCTCGGGGGAGTTCAAGAGAGTACTTTCTAGCAACCTCTTTTCTCAACAACGGTAGCATGATCGAGTCTTTAATAAAGGCTTTAACTTGTTCAAGTCCACCTATTTCACTGAAGGACACTTCCATTTCCTCTACTCCTTCTGGCACGGTTAATATGTTGTTATACTTCTCGATTAAAAAGCCAACTCTTTCAACAATGTAAGTCAGCAATGTCGTTAATATTATAAAGAAAGCATAGTAGCTTAGATCAAGGTAATAGCCTACTGTCATATACATCACCATAGCACTACCGAAGGAAAGCAGAGTTGAGGATAAAGCACCTGCTACAATCCCTCTCCACATGAATCTAGAGATCGAGACAGACTTGCTCGCTACATATCCTGCTATAGCAGTGAATAATACTTGATTCATAATCAGTATGATATTTCTCGACATAGTCCCTGCAATTACTTCTACTAACTCTGCGCTTGATGTCGCACTGAGCAACTCCATAGGAGCTACCGATGCATTAACCTGACTAAGTAAGCTCTTGCTTGGAGTGGGGATGATGTACAAGGCTACACACTTGTAGCTGCTTAATTGACTAATACTTAGCGCTATATTAGAGGATATGACGGCTATTGAATAAAGTATAGTGAGTGCAAGGGCTCTTGAAGGATGAATTAGAGAGCTTACTGCAAGGAGGCAGGCCATAGAGACTACATCTAAGCTGCCTTCAAGAATAGTCAGTGATACCAGTGCCAATAGAACTACGACTAAACTCCAGCTACCAAGTAGTGCAAAGGTCAAGAGAATTGCTGCAACTGCTATCACTGCCAGCTCGTAGCTCATCTGAGATAAGGGAAATACTACTGAAGCCAAAACAGCTATGTAGGGAGCTGATGTACTGAAGAGACAGAGCACGGCTGACGTTACTACAGTTATTAAGGATAACGGAGCGGGATAGAGATTAAGAGTCTGATGTATTATAGTTCCTGAAAGTGATGTTATTAATACATGAGCTAGCTTCGAGGGTACTCTCTTCAGTAACCTTTTAATCATCCAACCACCTTGCAGGTAGATAAAGCGTAGAATAGGTAAAATTTATAACGTTTAGCTAAGAAGTCTCTCTCATGATCGACAAGAGCCTTTACAAGGACAGATTGAAAAGAGTCTTCGACGAGATGGAACAGAAGAATATCAAAGCGCTTCTAGTGCTCAATAAAGACAATCAGTTCTACATTACTGGGAGCGATATTGGATTATGTACTCTGATTATCAAAGATGAAATTCCAGTTCAGATTGTCCATAAGTTAGAGGAGAGCAGGGCCAGGTTACAACTAAAGCTAGGAGAAATCTTCGTGATGAACCCTTATCCGCTATTAAGACTTGAGAAAGAATTGTTTGTAGGTGAACTCCATGAGGCTATAAAAAACGTCCTTAGAAATAGGGGAATCAAAGAAGGGAAGCTAGGAATAGAGTCTAGTTCCGTACCCTATAACACATATATCAAAATAGCGGAGTCCCTGAAAGACTATACGTTGACAGACGCCTCCGACATAGTCTCAAAGCTACGTAAGGTCAAGAGTCCTGAGGAGATAGAGCTTATGAAGGAGGCCGTAAAAGTATCGGAAGAGGCTCTACGCAGGGGAGTCGAGAGCTGCATTGAAGGAGTACGTGAATGTGAAGTTGCAGCTGAGATAGAACACTTCATAAAGAGTAAAGGCTTTGGAATAGCCTTCGAGACCATTGTAGCTTCAGGAGTAAGGTCTGCCTTACCTCATGGCTTCTCATCTATGAAGAAACTAAAGAGTAAAGAACTAGTTGTTCTGGACTTAGGGGCTCGTTATCAGCATTACTGCTCAGACATGACCAGAACAATAGCTATAGGGGGTTTAACGAGTGAACAGCATAAACTGGTTGAGCGAGTGATAGAGGCTCAACAAGCTGCTATAGATAAAATAGCACCCGGAGTCAAAGCATCCGAAATAGATTTGGAAGCTAGAAGAGTGCTTGATAAGTATGGTCTTTCAAGATACTTCATTCACAGCTTAGGACATGGCGTTGGTCTATCTGTCCATGAACCTCCTAGTATATCTCCGAAGAGTAAAGAAGAGTTGGAGGTTGGAATGGTCTTTACAGTGGAACCCGGAGTTTACATCGAGGGATTAGGTGGAGTGAGAGTTGAGGACATGGTTCTAGTGACTGAAAAGGGAGCTAAGCTCTTAACGGGCTTCGAGAGATTAGTAGACTAAAATGAGACTACAACCTCACTCCAATGGCTGAAGTCTCTTTTACTTAGATATGTTATTTCTTACTCTCCAATCTCTATGATTGTCAGCCTAGGTAAGTCGAGTATGTTATGTACAGGTGTTCACCTAAGTTATGCATTACTTCAATCATGCTGACTTGTAAGTCCTCGGTCTTATAGGTAGTAACCTTTATTTCCAAGCGTGGAACGATGAAGTAATAAGTAATCAAAAAGAGGAGTACAATCATTAAGCCGTTACAAGGACTTTTAAAAAGACGAAGGCCTTAATGACTATAACACTACTCCTAACGATAATAAAATTATTAGCAAAATGGTAAATAAAAAGTGTTCCTTAGATCTTTAACTAAAAATTTTGACCCCAATTGGAGTCAAAATAATTGAGGTGGTAGAAGTTAAGAAATATCTTAGTGCTTTGTGCGAAGCCTTGAAATACCACTTAGTAGAGACTGTTGATTAGTGATAAGATGCCTTTTTCACCTTACAAAAAGGCAATAAGATGCCTCGGAATAGCTGAAAGTTTTATTAAAAGAGTTGGAGGAAAGTCGGTTTTGGCTGGGGTAGTGATGAGAAGCGATTTAGTTATAGATGGCGTGTCTTTGACTCGAGTAACAGTTGGCGGAATGGATGCTACAGAAGGAGTGATAAAAATATATAAGCAGCTTCAGAGAAGCGATATAAATTTACTGATGTTAAATGGTTGTATAATTGCTTGGTATAATATAGTGGACCTAGGTCATATTTATGATGTACTCAAGATACCTTTGATATGCGTTACTTATAGAGAGTCTGAGGGAATAGAAGAAATATTGAAGAAGTTCAATGATGCTGATGAAAGAATCAGGGTTTATCGCAAAAATGGAGAGAGAACACCGATCAAGCTGAAAACAGGCCACAAGGTTTACATCAGATACTATGGCTTAAGAGAACGAGAAGCTAGGGTGGTGCTCAATAGATTTACTTTGTCTGGATCTGTGCCTGAGCCATTAAGAGTAGCTAAGCTTATAGCGAGAAGCGTGCTTAATTTTATGACTTTAGAACACTAGATCCCCTATATCCTCTATGACCTTAGCTATATTCCTTAACTCACCGGTCAAGTCTGTCAAGAAATGCCACCTATACTCATATTCCTTGAAGTGATCCTCTATTCCTTCAAGCTTTTCATATACCAAGTGCACGTCCTTAACGACTTCAACAGCCTCTATTAAGTTCTTCATCCTATAGGCGTTGAGTACTTTATCCTGCGCTCTTCTTAGATCCTCTGAAACCTCTAGAAGAGAGTTGTTTATATTTTTGGAGAGCATTATCCCTTTGTTAAGAATTGTAATCACTGCCTTAGCCACTCCTTCACTATAGTCTGCTATTTGTTCTAGTGCTTTCGCAAGTAGTCGATAATCAAGTAGTTCCAAAGCGCTAAACTTTCCCTCTCTCAACAATCTTCTAATGGAAGAAAGGTTAGATCTTATTATTCTCACCAAGAAGAAGTAAAGCCTATCAACATTGTCATCTCGCTTGATCACTGAACTAGCTAACTCTGTATCATTCTTAGATAAGGCAAGTAGCGAATCACTATACATAGACTTAGCTATGTCGCTCATCCTCTTCACTATAGACCATATCTCAACGGGACCCTTACTAAAGCTTTGGAGAGTTATTCTGTTCTGAGTTTCTTCGACTATCTCTAATCCTATGAGTTTACTTGACATATCTTCGATCATATCTCTGTGTCTTTTGGAAACCCTGCCAGTAGTTACGGCGTCTATGATGTCATAACCGCTTAAATAAGCAGCCAGTATTCTTCTATCAATATAGTCATCTAGTTGTATTCTAATACTCTTGATAACTTCTTTTTCTCCCTCCTCTCTAGGAGAAATCTCTAAGGAGCCCTCTTCAGACATTTTAATAAAAACAATATCTCCTCTTTTAAGCTTATGAAATCTAATCCAAGACTTAGGGAGGGAGACATAGTACGTGCCACTAATTTCGAGTATCCTCCTGGTTCCGGACAACATGTTCACCTGCCGCGAGACGTGGGTTGTAATAATAAATCCTCCATACGGCTATTTAAGTTAGTCACCTATCGCTGATGTTCAAGTGAAATCTAAGGAGTTAGGAAGAGGAAACGTGGTAATGAACTTTATAGAATATAAAAAGCTTTAAATTTTATAGTTAACTACATATTCTATATGATGCAGATCTTGCTATTGCTAGGAACACTCATTGCACTTTATATAGCCTGGAGCATTGGAGCTAATGATGAAACCATGGCTAACTTAGCTGGAAGTAAGTTCGTCAGCATAACTACAGCTATTGTGTTAGGAGCCATCATGGACTTCTTAGGAGCTGTCATTCTAGGTTATAAAGTCGAAGAGACCATAAGCAAGGACTTACTAAACTATAGAATAACAGAAGTGGATGCATTAATAATAGTAATATCTGTTGCCTTGTGGCTCACAATAGCATCATCTTATGGCTGGCCTATATCGACTACTCACTCAGTAATAGGAGCGTGCATAGGACTAAGCATAGTCAAGTCAGGTATGGAGGCCATAAACTGGTACATTTTAGCTAAGATAATCTTAGCATGGTTATTATCACCTTTGATTGGTCTATTGTGTACAGTTGTGATTATCAAGTTTTTGAGCAATTTAATTAACAGATACGCTAAAGGCTTAGTCGCTAGAGTTAGAGTCACATACTTAGCTGCATACTTACTTCTAATATGGTCCTGTATCTCGGCGTTCTCAAGAGGAGCTAATGACATAGCCAATGCTACAGCCTTTTTAAGCGTGGTGTATGGGAATTCCTTGGTGATGAGGATAATCTGTGGCCTAGGTATGTCATTAGGCTTAGTAACAATAGGCAAGAGAGTTGTTAAGTCTGTAGGCTTTTCTCTGTCAAATTTAGATCCATTCACTGCTTTAACAGTTCAAATCAGCGTAGCCTTAACAATGCTAATTGGTACGCTAGCCAAGTTACCTCTCTCAGGAACTCACATCCTTGTAGGCTCGATAGTTGGTGTTGGAGTAGCTAAAGGGACATGGCTTAATATAGGTAATATCAAGAGGATAATCCTGTTTTGGATCTTGACATTCCCAGTAACATTAGTATTAGCTGGACTCTTATCGATAGGTTTCTCTTAACTAATCCCCTTAAGGAATGAGGATCATTGAATTACCTAAGACTTCTTATTGCTATAATTTTTGCTACATCACTAGCATCTTCACAGAGGTCAGCTATCTCTTCAAGAGATTTTATTAAGTCATAAAGAGGCAGTAATTCATTCGCTGGCAGCTTAGATTTATACAGATACTTCAAGGCGTTAACATATAGCGAATCTATTTGCTCCTCTATGGTCTCGATTTTATAAGATAACTCTACTGCTTTCCTTAAGTCATAAAGGAGAGACACCAAGCACTCCCTTGTGACCTTGGCACATTCACTCAATTTCACCACTATATCTTTGCATGCACCATAAACATGAACTCTACATTTTTTACATCTCACCATGGTGAATAACACCCTTCCTACATCCTTAGATAAGTCTGCGATTAGATCAACTTTTTCTATCAATTGCATTAAGTCCTCTCTATAAAGGGGCGGCAATATGTCCTTTGCTAGCTCGTTAGCTATCTCTCTCCTAACTTCATCAGCCTTCTCTTCAGTTCTATATAGCTCTTCTATTGTGAACGAAAGTTTATTAGAATCGCATGAAGGTAATATTTTGAAGATCTCCCCTAACATATCTACAGTCGATGTGCATAAATTGATATGATTTTCAAGCAAGCTAAGAACTCTAAGTTCCTTAGCTCTTCTGAAAGGCAATGCTAGCTTGCGCATATTCTCACTTCCCTGAATTCATCTATATAGTTTACGGTAGGCTATAAATTAGTAATTATTCTAAAGTTAAGAAAAATTAGCTAAATGTAATCCTTTAACACTTCAATGCATCTTTTAAACTCATTAAGAAGTTCGGGAAGTTCCCTTAAGCTCTTACAGCATGCTGAGAGACATAACATGTCTCTTTCATTTAAGTCTAATCTGATATTCCTGGAAGTATCCTTAATCAATTTTCTCATCTTACGTACAGCTACTCTCTCAGGGACTGTCCTTTCATATTTTGCTAAACTATCACTCTCTACGTAGATACCATACTCTTCTGGAAATAAGTCAACTCCTACTCTCTCATTTCCGTAATATATATTCAAAGCTATGCTGATAACCCCCTCATCATCTTTTCGCGATGCTGCTTTATATCCTAGACCTCTTAAAATCTCACAAATCTCCTTTACCTCATTATAATCTTCATAAGTTTCAAGCCTAACTATAGTCCCTGACTCGATATCGCTTAAGAAGTCAAGAGAGCCGAGGGCTTCTCCAATGATCTCAACAGGAGTATAAGGTTGACTAATACCATAAAACAAGCAAAGAGCCCTACCAGGGGGCCAGTAGGCAAAGTCCCCTCGCTCAACGCGATTTACTAATCTTTCAACTTCTAGTTGGAGCTCAGTCTCGAAGTATATTTCCTCTTTCCACTTTTCCAGTCTGGAAACCATTGGAATAACTGCTGAGATTTCCCTGCCAATATCGTCGCGAATATTAAGAGGTATTTCCCACCCATCCTCCAGTACTAGTTTTAGCATCATGTACTTAAGCTAATATTAAAATAGCAATATAAGCACTATCTGCTTGTGAAGATATATCAGTCTGCCGAAATGACAGTATACCTGCTTACTGATAAAATAGTCATTGAGTTCGCTCACGCTCCTTTGGGAGAGCTATTGTTACCCTGTTCCTGTCTTTATATAATTGAACTGTACGAAATAGCTAATGTAAGCCTAAAGGAAGGAAATGTGGTACTTACATTGCATGATGGACGTGAAATAAAACTAGATGTAGATGATCCATCTGAGTTAGCAAAAGAATTAATTAACTTAATTGGATTAGCGCGAAGCGGTAAACTAGGTAAATAAGATAAGTTTTTAACTCAGATGAGGCGATAGATAAACTGTGAAGGATGATCTTATAAAGTTAAGGAGAACGACCTTCGTAGTCATATTTATAGTAATTATAGCATTAACTGCTCTACATTTCGGTCAATTCACGACTGCATCCTCATACGAGAGTGTCAAATTTCTATACGAAATCCTCGTTAACGGAACTGGATATGGAGTAGTAAAGATAAACATCATAGCTAAAGGAGCAGGAGAATCTTGGATAACTCTGCCAAGTCATGGTCAGTACGAGTATGATATCTTAGGAGGAAATGTCAAATGGGGTTATGATATAAAGTTCTACACAGTATTTTATGACGAAGTGTATTTCAGCTTCTCTTCAAGGGACATATCAATAGTAAGGGTGAAATATGACTTTCCCTACATCTCTTTAATAATACAGGATAAAGCATGGTTCTTGAGTCCTATAATCAGAGTCCCTAAGGGGAGTCCTTGTATTGTAAGAGTAGTCCTAGAGAACGTCAAAGAAGTCATCCAGACTTATCCTAACCCCTATGAGAGGAACTCTTCGGGAATGTATTTCGATATGACCAAGATAACGGGTGAGGAGAGTGACAGAGTACTGATAATCTACAAACTCTCAAAGACCATCAAAACTGTAACTGTTAGGGATAAGTTAACTGAAGCCATATTCATTAGTGTAAAAACACCAACCATATACAAGGAGAATTTTGTCAAGAATATTGTACAAACCTATCGAAGAGCACTTCCTTACCTACTCCCTATATTTGGAGTTGATGTAAAAGAAATAAAAGTCGAGTTCTACTTACCAGAGACATCAATAACTACGTTAGGTTATGTTACAACAGAGGACATCTCCAAGTACGTAGAGAAGGGTACTGTACACTTAAATCTGGCTTTAATAAGATTCATGAAGGGCTACGCTGAGCACACTATGATACATGAACTAATTCATATATTACTAGGCAAGGTTGGTGTACCAGCTACCAATAACTTGAGATGGTTTCATGAGGGTATGGCAGACTATATAGCCTATAAAGTGTGTCTTAAACTAGGTTATGAGAATGTCACAGATATTCGTGATAGATATCTTAAATTGATCGATAGTTACAAGGAGAGATACGGAGAAAAATATGGAATAGTCCAAAATTGGGGTATGGCAAACCTCTACGGAACAAGTCTATTTTACGCTATATCATTTTACATAATTTATACCCTGGGGGAGAAATACGGAGGACTTGAATATTATAAGGAGGTGTTGAAGAAGATCAGAGAACGCGGTAAAGTAAGCGGAACTGACTATATTGTAGAAGCACTAAGTTACGGGGCTAATGAGAATTTGGTAGACACATTTAGGAAATGGGGCTTTGTTATAGGCGAGATAAATATTGTCGCTATACCATACATAAGACTAGTCTATGCTATGTTAGTCGCCTTCACACTAGTAGCCCTTTGGTCTATGTTTACTGCTGTTACTAGAAGGAGTAAGAAAGTGACAATACCAAGTGATTTGTATAAGAAGTGCCCATACTGCCATTCAGTACTGTTGCCAGGAGTCAGGCAATGTCCTTATTGTGGAAGAGAATTGCTATAAGGTCTTTATATTGATTACATGTTTTGTGCGACGCTAAAGTTAAGCTATCTGTATAGGACCTCAAGTCTAAAACGAAGCATATGGGAAGGAAAGCAATATATCGATTGAGAAATACTGTCTATATGCCCATGCACACCTCATTAAGAGTTGAAAAGAGAATAGAGCTTCTCTACTCAATTCTCATCTTCACTAGCTGGAGGAATCTAGGCATATGTAGCGATGCCCATTGTTACAAAGATCACATGCTCAATTACTTTAAGCCTTATAGTAATCACAAAGCAGTAAGATCCTGTGAAAAACTAATCAAAAGCGGCTTTGCTTTTGATGCCACACATGGGCTAATGATGCACCTATCGGAGCCTCCAGAACTCGAGGTAATTGTTCCTCTTTCAAAATACGTCATTAAGAGGGCAGGAGGTATTGCAGCTATTATGGAATTCGTCAATGCTTTAAGAATCTTCTACTTGGACTCTAACTTTGAAGAATTCTGGAACTCTCACTTACAGTTTTATCGTAGGGTTGAAGAGAATGCACGTAAGTACATAAAGCTAGAGGAGATAGTTAGAGTCCTTGAGGAATACTTCGGCCTTAAGAAGAAGGAATACCATGTAGTACTATTGCTTCTATCTAAATACAGCTATGGATATGAGATAGATAACTCGATAACCTACGCCTTCATAAGTCCTACGAGAATAGGGAGTAGCGGAGTTCCCGAGTATAAAAGCTGGGATCCGGTGCTTCACGAATTGAGTCATAGTTTTATTAATCCTATCACAGAAGAGTTTTCAAGCGATTTTAAGAATCCTGAAGCTCTTTTGAGACCCGTTAAAGATAAGGTGAAGAGGGTGTGGGATGAGTTACTTGGCTCATTAAGTAAGGAGTTAGTGGAGGAAGCTTATAAGGACTGGAAGTCGTACATTAATGAACATCTAGTAGAAGCCGTGAAGCTTAAGATAGCTGAACAACTTGGATTTATGGATCCACATAAATTAAGGAGAGCTTTTAGCTATTATGAGAGCAGAGGATTCATATATATGAAGTTGGTTTATAACTTGCTGTCAAGGTACGACAGGTCAAAATATGCATCTTTTAGAGACTTCTACCCAGAAATAGTAAGTACTTTGAATAACTTGACATGCAATTTAAACAATCGTTGAAAGTACAGTCAAAATTTCACTCAAATACTTCAATCTCCTCTACCATGCTCAATATAGACTTAGCTCTCCTCTCTACTTCCTCATAGGTACCTACTCCGGAAAGTCCAGGCTCTTCAACAAGCAATGAAGCAGCAGAAGACGCCATTATTGCTGCCTCTACTACATCATTACTAATTGTATAATGAGCTGCAAAGATGGCAGTGTATACATCACCAGCTCCTGTAGGATCGGCTACTCTTCGTGGCTTTGGTGCTGGAATGTAGAAGGCCCTCTTTCTAGAAAAAATGTAAGATCCTTGCTCACCTTTAGTAACTAATATGACTTTAGGGCCGATTCTGAGCAAGTTTAAAGCTGCCTCGCCAATTCCCTGACCACTGGCTAAGGCCATGACTTCATCCTCATCTCCATGAACTACATCCACATACCTTAAGGCCTCAATTGCTTTGTCACTGTATGAGTAAGTCACGTAACCGTTTCTGAAATCACGAACATACCCTTGGAGATCAAGGGATATAATGCCTTCACATCTCCTTAGTTTCTTGAGCGTCTGCGGAGGAACTTCACCGGCCACCGGACCCACATGAATTAGATCATAGTTTAATTCATCGGGTATATCCTCTGGGAGTATTTGTTCACAGCGTGAGGTTAAGAATAACTTTCTCTGACCATCCTCGTAGACTAGCCTAAAGCTAGTACTTCTTAACTTACTCAGCTTAATGTGAGAAGTATCAATGCTATTGCGAGCGAGGAATAACAAGTATTCTTCAGGGAAATCATAACCTACTTTAGAGACTACAGAGACGTTAACTCCATAACGCTTTAAAGCAATGCTAGAATACGCTGCAGCCCCGCCAAGAGACTTTCTTGTAGTCCCACAGCGAATTATGAAGTCTATCACTAGGTGGCCTACTACCAGTCCTTTAAGCTTAACTCTTCGAATTCAGATCACCTTATAATAGGTTAACCATTTAGTTCAAATTAACGTTATCGCAGGATAGAATATCTCTGTTCTCTCACAAGACTCTAAAGGAGGACTTTAAAATTTATATCTGAAGTCCTTTACTAATGCCAAGAGAAAGTGGTGATTCAAATGAGCGAGATAAGAGTTGGTGAGTACACGATACCTAAGGACTTACTATATTCTAAGAAGCACCACTGGGTCAAGATCGAGGATGATAAGGCTAGAATAGGCATCACAGACTATGCCCAAAAGAGATTAAAAGAAGTAGTGTATGTAGAATTGCCCAGTGTTGATGAGGAACTCACAAAGGATGAAAGCTATGGAGTAGTGGAATCCATTAAAGCGGCAGAAGACCTGTACGCTCCACTCTCAGGGAGAGTCATTGAAGTGAATGAAGAAGTGATTTCGAATACTAGCTTGATAAACGAAGATCCGTATGGAAGTGGCTGGCTACTAGTGCTAGAGCTATCAAATCCTGAAGAGATCAAAGAGCTACTAACGCCAGAGCAATACGCTGAGCAAATCAAGAAGGAAGTCAAGTGAAGCGTACTTCCTGGTGGTCACTTGAAAGTTATTCTTTACTATAATAGGTCTAGTAATAAGCTAATCGATGATGTAGTAAAGTACTTGAAAAGCTATGGTATAGACTACAGCGTAACTCGTTCAATGATCTCAGAGAAAGATCTAGAAGGCTATGATATGATATTAGTGTTGGGTGAAGACAGAGATGTCTTATCAGTTTCACACTTCATGAAGAAGATCAGTATTCCAATTCTCGGCGTAAGTGTCTCTGGAGGTAACATGTTCCTGATGGAATCGTCCGTAACTGAGATAGAGAAAATTATCGAAAAGATAAGCATGGGGGAGTATTACGTAATTGAAGTATCTAGGATAAATGTTCGCATAAATGGACAACCAGAGGAGAGTGTGCCCTGCGCACTCAATGAAGTAGCCATTTTCCCAACCAAAAGCGCTACTTTGATGGAACATACATTAATTGTGGATGGAGAGTTCATATGGAGAGATTATAGTGATGGAGTTATAGTTGCTACACCAACTGGCTCTACAGCATACGCTCTTTCAGCAGGAGGCCCAATACTCCTTCCAACCTCTAAAACGTTCGTTGTAGTATCAGTCAATTCTCTTGACTTAACTAGGAGGCCCTTAGTTGTTTCAGAGAGTTCCAAGATAGAGGTTAAAGAGATAAATAGTCGCTGCGATTGTGAGGTGATAATTGATGGTTCCCAGAGGTTTAAATTAGATGAAGAGGTTCATATGGAAAGAGCTGAAAAACCAGCTTTATTCGTGAAATTGACTAGAGAGCCCGAGATGATCAAAAGAATGGCTAAAAAAGTTCTACTAGCGAAGGAATTAATGGATATGCCTCCAAGTGCTAAATTAATTTTAAAGACTCTCGAATACGAAGGACCTTTAACGCAAAAGGACATAATAGCAAAAACACTATTACCTCCTAGAACTGTTAGGCATGCCCTATCTATATTACTCAACAAAGGCCTAGTACAAAAACAACCACTATTAAGAGATGCCAGGCAAGACCTCTATTACGTGACTGCAGAGCTCTAATCTTAAACCCGAATCCTATAGAAACCAATTTAATGAGTTTTCAATAATATAGTACCATGCAGCTAAAGTTAGTTGAAGGACTCCAAAGAGTTGGAGATGAATTAGTTTATGTCGAAAAGATGACTAAGGACACGTTTTTCGTTACCATTGTGAAGAAAGTCCTCTATTCTAAGAGGAGTAAGTATCAACTAATAGAAGTGGTTGAGACAGAAACGTTTGGGAAAATGTTATACTTAAATTGCAAACTACAGGCAAGTACAGCTGATGAGTGGATATATCATGAGGCCTTAGTACATCCAGCTCTGCTCATCCATCCTAATCCTAGAACTATTGTCGTTATTGGTGGTGGTGATGGTGGAGCACTAAGAGAGATCCTAAAGCACCCAACAGTTAGTAAGGTTACGTTAGTTGAACTAGATCCCGAAGTTGTAGATAGTGTTATCAAGTACATACCTGAAATACCTCAAGATGCGTTTAAGAATGAAAGAGTCGAAGCAGTATTCATGGATGGTAGGAAGTTTATTGAAGTGACTCAGAAGAAATTCGACATAATAATAGCCGATGTCACGGATCCTTGGGGAGAATCCTCTTTCCTTTATACTAAGGAATTTTATGAACTGGTAGCTAGTAGGCTTAATAACAATGGACTCTTTGTTACTCAATCTCTTTCAATTAACATGTATTTTAAACAGTTCGCGAAGATATTCAATGCAGTATCAAAAGCCTTCAAATTCGCTTGTGCTTATTCGGTATTCGTACCTTCATTCTCTGATGAATGGGCATTCATAATAGGTTCAAATGATATCGACCCCTTAACTATTCACTCCGATCAGATTAAAAAGAGATATTATGAAAGAAAACTTCAAACTAGATTCTATGACCCTGAACAACATGAGAAACTGCTAACACTTCCTCTTCACATTAAGAGGAGACTCAGTGAAGTCTATGAAGTCTCAACAGATAAGAGCCCCGTAACAATACCGTACTAGGTCAAAGTATGAGCTACTTAATAGGAGTGCTTGGTATGTGCTTAATAATTTTAGGTTGGATTATCTCAATAAGAACCATACCTCCACTGAGACTATCTCTTCTCTATGGCTTTGGGTCACTCTTACTAGCAGCTTATGCTTATTCCTTGAGTGATATACTATTCCTATCCTTAAATAGCATGGCTGCAGTGCTTTCCTTTATAAATGTTATTAGAGCACTCAGAGAGGCGCATAGACGTGCCAGATGTTCACTCTAGGCGAGAAAGTCTTCACACTCATAGCCAGGAAGCTTCAGCTATCGAGAAGATTGTAAAAGAGTTCGTTAAGAAGAATCTAGAGAGTAGTGACATTCATGGATATGAGCATACAATGAGGGTTTATCACCTAGCAGTCAAGATAGCTCATAGCTGTCTTCGCAGAGGTATTGAAGTAAACATGCTGGCCCTGAAGTTAGCTGCTTTACTACATGATATTGGAAGACCCATAGAGAAGGAAGCAGGTAAACACCACGCGCTTCTAAGTGCTGAAATAGCCAGAAAGCTATTAACAGAGTTAAGATTGGAAAGTGAGCTCGTGGAGAGGGTTTGCGAAGCTATAAAATCTCATAGTTTTTCTTTAGGAACACGACCTATTTCAATAGAAGCGAAGATACTATCAGACGCTGATAAACTAGATGCTATAGGCGCTATTGGCATCTCACGTTGCTTTATGCTAGCTGGAGCTACAAATAGAAGTATTCCTGATACAATCAAACACTTTCATGAAAAGCTTCTTAAACTAAAAGGCATGCTCTTCACTAACCTAGCTAAGGAAATAGCTGAAAAGAGACACAACTTCATGGAAAAGTTCCTTGAACGATTAAAGGAGGAGTTAAGAGAAAGTGGTATGAATCCATTAAGCACCTAGAGGAGTTCCTCTTTCACACGCAGCTAGTAGTTTATGACTATTTTCTATTAATGCACAAGCAGTAGGACCACCGATTTTCGTGACTCTTTTGACTTTATAGCCTTTCTCAGCAAGCTTCATCTCAGTCTGTGTACTGACCTTACTATCCAAATAGACAGGTCCAAAGGCGATAGTGTGAATCCTAGGAGCAGAGATAATGTGCTCGAGCTTCTTATTATAGATTAACAGATCAACCAAGAACAAGCTAGTTATACTTATTATGCTACGTCCTCCTGGAGAGCCCATGGAGCAGTATGTAGAGTCATCCTTCAACACTACGATGGGGCACATGTTGCTTAGAGGACGTTTGAATGGAGCTATGGAATTTGCCCTTCCTGGTCTTGGATCGAAAAGCCCCATTCCATTATTAAGTATAATGTCATACTCAGGGATCGTTACTCCAGAGCCGAAGGCTGACCTAAGGGTCTGAGATAACGATACCACATCGCCCTCAGTGTTCATTACGATCAAGTGGATAGTGCCTCCCTCTTCATATCTTCCTACGGTTCTTCCTTTTATCGTGCTCCCCTCTTCTAGCAGTCTTCGCAATCTGCTTTCAGAAAGTAAAGAGGAGTAGAGGATGCTAGTGTAATCAGGATCTCCGAGGTACCTCAATCTATCTTTCCAAGAATTCCTCATAATGTTTACTAGCTCCTCTACTCTATCATAAATACTTGAGCCCTTTTCATCAATTAGGCTAAAAGATCCTACTATCTGAAGTGTTGTGATTCCGCCCGAACAGTCCCTAGGAACTAGAATTGTATAGTTGTCTAATTCATAGGAAAATGGTTTGGATATCGTTGGAGAGTATCTCTGTAAATCTTCAAATGTTAGCAGTGAATCGTTATCCTCTAGGTACTTTGTCAACTTCTCTCCTATTTCGCCGTTGTAAAATTCGTCGATTCCTTTCATTGAAATCATTTCTAGCGCATTTAGTAGGCCTTTTATGTTTATTAGGTGACCTAACGGTGGTACTTCTCCGTTAACCAATAATAGCTTAGCTGTCTCTCTAAACTTACGTAACTTAGCTAAGTTCTTGGCGATAGACCTCCTTAACAACTCGTCTACTCTTATGCCGCTGCGCACTACATTTATGACATACTTTAGTAACTGGCTCATGTTCATAGTTCCAAATTCTTCTACTGCCAACTCTAATCCGGCTAAGGTTCCTGGAATAGATATTGACTTAAATCCTTCTTCATTTTCATTATCCATCACTCTCCAACCAGCGACATGCTCTTCAATGAATTCATAAGTTATCTCACGAGCGGCTTTAGGAGCTCTTGTATTATAATCGATGAGAGCTGTTTCTCCCTCACTAGGTAAGTTTATTATCATGAATCCACCATAACCTCCTATTCCGTTACTAGCCATTCTAGTTATACAAAGTGTAAGTGCAGTAGCTACAGCAGCGTCAACAACATTACCATCACGCTTGATAATTTTTAGCCCAACTCTAGCTGCTATTTCATCATCTGTGACTATGGTAAAACGCTTGAACCTCATTACCGATGTCACGATCTCACACCATAAATGGCCTTTTTTAAAGATAAATAAGTATGTAACAACTTTAACCTTACTAGCAACCCTGAATGTCAGTGTAACTCCTTTAGAATTTCAACCCTTCTTCAGCCCAAGCAGGAATCCCGTTAGAAATCCTCCCGCGAAAGGTACGTTAGTATATATGAAGCCTAGGACTCCGGTTATTTCCAATTTTAGTGAATGTAAGATCTCTGTTGCTATGTGCTCTAAAGCTTCATAGTTCACTATAATTATTCCTTTGTAATGTAGAAATAGAAGAACTAGTATTAATAGCCCAACTATTATCAACACTAGCTTAGCTAATTTCTTGAGAGCATAGCCAGCTGCAAAGCCAAGAAGTAACCCAGCTCCCAAGTTTAGGCCTATAGTAGCCAGAATTGCTTGTAATTCAGGTTGCTGGCTCGGCACCATCGGTGTAATTTAAACGTGAAGGTAATATAAAACTACCTCACAATTTAGTTAGTGTTATGAGTGATGATTCTAACGAGATAGTCATACTAGCCGATGATAGAGAGCGAGGTAGTGGGGTAATTGAAGCTCTAAGGTCACTAGGTGCTACAGTTTACATAAGGAGGTTAGAATTAGGAGATTACATAATCTCTGAAGACTTCGCTATAGAGAGGAAATCAGTTAACGACTTTATATCCTCTATCATCGACAGAAGGTTGTTTGAACAGGCCATGGCGCTTCTAAAAGCCTTTCCGAGAGTAACATTCATCATAGAGGGAAACATGCAACGTGCGTTAGCCTGGAGAGAAGTTACCATAAGACATGTGTTAGGAGCATTATCATCGTTGCTCTTAATGGGAGTCTCAACAGTATTCACAAGTAATACTGAGGAAACTGCTTACTTAATATACAATATGGCCAAGAAGTTGCAAGTAAAGGAGAAGAAGAAAGTGAGAGTTTCACCAACCAAGATCAGAATGGCAAAGGGAGGTAAAACCTTAAGAGGAGCTCAAGTAAACTTAATAGCTTCATTACCAGGGATAAGCTATGAACTAGCTGAGAGAATATTAGAGTACTTCGGCAGCCCTAAGAGATTCTTTAACGCACATCCCAGCGAATTGAGAAAGGTCAGAGGCCTAGGAGATAAGAGGGTTAAAAATATCGTAAGGATTCTTAACACCACCTATACTGAAGCTAAGAGGAAGGCTGAAGCTAACTTAATGGACTACGTAGAGGAAGACTCGAATACGAATTCACAATAAGGATCGCCTTTAGCGATGCACTTTACTTCAAAGACTTTGATATTAGTTTCCAGAAGCTGTGATAGAAAACCAGCTAGGAACCCTCGGAAAAAGTGACACTTCGTAGTTGCGAACTCTCCAATGCTTGTCTTAGACTCGAATAAATCGTAAACCTTCAAACTACCCCTCTTCGCTTCGAATTCTATGAACAGGTCTTCAATCCTACCCCATCCTAGGGCTTGGATTACCTTAAGAACCTCAAGTACCTCCTCGCGATAGTAGGCTATCTCTTGTCTGAAGATACGTGCTGATTCATAACCCAGGTCGTATCCTAAGTAATAGAGGAAGGCCTCGGCTCCTGTGCCCCATTCAGACTTTATTCTCTTAAGCGCATTGCTTAGAGTATCGACTAAGAGGACCATAGCTCTAGTCTTCCCCATATTGGTAGTTATAGGGAAGGATAGTTCATCGAACATTAAGCCATGAACACTCTCACTCACACACTCAACTCTTTCAATTCCCTTGATCTTCTTTAGACTCTTTTCAACCTCTTTTGGAGAAACTTTAGTGTTTGCGAAGTCAGCAAATATGAGAATAGTGCAGTATTCACCTATTCTACTCACATTGCACGAGAGAGGCTCTACTCCATGTCTCTCTAGAGTGTTGATGATTTCCTTTAAGATATAGGGCTCTCCCTTAGAATAAGCAACAAACTCAGCTAAAGTCTTACTCGCAGCAAAATACATGACAAATATGTCCTTCGGTAGCAACCTCATCGGCACCACCTAATTCTATAAGAACGGTCCTCTTATAAACATATTTCACATGGAATGAATGCATGTGCGAACAAACTTTTCCTTATTTTATATGTTAAGTTAAAGTATCTTTAACTTAATAACTACTTAGTAACTGGATACGCAAAATATTGTTAAATTATTTACCAACCGTAACGGTTAGGCCCCCAATCACGCTTAACGAGCTCTTGTCTAACCAGTACCATTTTATATGGTTCAAGATCTTCATAGAGAACTACACCAGGTCCAACTATACTATAAGGTCCTACCCTAACTCCTGGCATTATCATAGCGCCTACTCCGGTTCTGCAGTAATCTCCTATGTAAGCTACGCTCTCAGCTACGTACTTCTTTCTCTTAACCCTTACAATGGGCTTCTCGCTATCAAACCTCAGTGTACCAACGAGAGTTCCAGCACCTATATCTGTATTTTCACCGATAACTCCAGTCACTTCAGAGTAATGGACTATATATACCTTATCGAACACAACCCCAAATACCTCTGCTGCATGTCCTACCCTTACGTTATTCCCCAAAATCGCCCTCACTTCACAGTACTTCTCAACTACTGTATTATCCCCTATCATTCCACCTTCAATTATAGCTCCATGGTCTACTCTTGAATTTCTCCCTATAAAGGTCGGCTTAGTTATCACTACGTTATCTCCAATCTTCGAACAATCTCCGACCACTATTGGAGCCTTTATAACAGCCTTCTCACTTATTTCGACATCCTTTCCAATCTTGCTACTTCTTAGATCCTTAGCAATATGCTTGTAGTACTTCATATTAGCATGTAAAATGTTCCATGGGAAGTCTAGGTCTTCGAAGTATTCTTGTACTTCTATAGCTAGTACCTCCTTACCATCTCTTATCATCTCACTAATTGACTGATTTAGCTCTGCCTCAATAGGAGGCATAATGCCTATGACCGAGCTTCTCATAATCCCTGGATTCCTTTCAATATAATTTATGGCCTCCTTTACAAAGGCATACATTCCAGCTACCTTAACTCCCTCTCCCCACCAAGTCAGCTTTGTGACCTTATCACCCTCTAAACTAGCAGTGAAGCGATGCTCTGCCTCCTCCGGTTTCGCAACAGAGATCACTACATAAGCCCCACTTTCTTCGAATTTCTTAAGAATTACTTCATAAGTTTTCTTAGAAGTAAGAACATCACCATACACTACGAGAAAGTCATCATCTATGAGATCTTTTGCTTCTAGAATAGCATCAGCTGTTCCCCTAGGCTCTCTTTGTCTGACATACGTAGTGTTTACCTTGAGCTTCTCTTTTATTCTCTCGACACAGTTGACCACTTGTCTTCCTAAATGCCCTATAACTATAATGACATCATTTATCCCAATGCTCTTCAATCCCTCAAGTATGTGGAGTATGAGAGGCTTATTCCCTATAGGAATCATTGTCTTAGGCCTTGTGAGCCCAAAGGGAGCAATCTTCTCTCCCTTACCCGCGGCTAACACTATTGCCTTCAAAGTCACCAGCCCCTGAAGGCTTATTGGAATTGAACTTTATATAATCAGCCATGGAGTCAAAGCTAGAAGTAGGAGCGTCTAAAGTAGACACAACGCCAAGTTATAGAGTCTACTAGCTGGCTATGGAAGGAATAGAGTGAGTGAAGGTATCCATGACAAGATTTGGTGTCGAAGCGTAGCCATAACAGTTAATGGCTATTGTGTGATCTTATCCTCTAGGGCTGATGTATGATGATGTAAATAGAATTAGAGAGATCGTGAGCAAGATGATTGAAGTAAAAGAAGAGAGAGTAATAGTGGCATGTACCCATAATCACGAGGGTCCTGATACCATAGGCTTATGGAGCCCTGACGAGTTCACATCTGGGATTAATGAGGAGTACATGACATTTTTAATAGAATCAGCATCAGAGTGTATTGAGAAGGCATACGAGCCACGAAGAACTGTTAAGTGTAAGGTAGGATCTACAAAGGTATTAGGAGTAGCGAAGAATACAAGTGATAAGGACATCATAGACCCCGAGTTAATAGCGATCAACTTCAACGATGGTAATAACACGGTTGCAACTATAGTGAACTACGCGAATCACCCTGAAGCCCTAGGGTCAAAAACACCTTGATATCGGCTGATTGGCCTAATTACATGTACGAATATGTAGAAGGAAAAATCGGTGGGATAGCAGTTTTCTTCAATGGAGCTTTAGGCGGGATGGTAACTCCTGATGTCAAAGACCACTCATTTGAAGAAACTAAGAGAATAGGAGTAACCACAGGGAAACATGTTATAAGAGCTCTAAACGCCGGAGAAGAATATCGTGTAGAGAGAGCAACTGCTGTGAGAAGAATCATTACATTTCCATTGGAGAATGAGAAGTTTAAGAGGCTGAGGAAGGCCAATGTATTAAGGAGGAAAATTTATAATAATAAAGTATTGAGCGAGGTATGCCTTATAGACCTAGGAAGAATCCAAGCGGTAACTATTCCAGGAGAGCTCTTGCCGAAGCTAGGGTTAAGAATAAAGTCAATGATCAAAGCGAAGTACAGGATGCTAATATGTTTGGGCAATGATGAATTAGGCTATCAGCTCCATTAGGCTATTAGCTCCAAAAGAAGTATTAGCTCCAATAGAACCTCTTTACTTCATCAATAGGACTACAATACCCATCCAATTTCACTTCGCTAAGAAGGATGTAACTGTTCCTATCTCTTGCTGTGAACAGCTAGTTAAAAAAGGCTAGAGGAAAAACTGAAGTTTACTGGTATGATGCAGACCATTATAGTGTCCCTGAGGACTTGATAATAGTTAGGGCATTCGAATTTTACGGCAGAGTGCTTTATGGCAGAGTCAGCATAATCCCGCCTGAAGCAATGCTATGAGTTTATAAAAACATAAAGTTGTTGATAACGCTACTAATAACCTTCCTTGTCGCAACAGTAATATTAGTTGTCTTATTCATCAAAAGAAGATGAATGTTTAATTGACTAGTAGCCTCTTATCCATTTTTCATCAATGACCACATGCTTTATGTTTATTCTCCTGTTAGTGTACACTACATGAATCAAGCCATCAGGAGTTTGAATGGCTGAAGGGTACGAATATTCTCCCTCACCAGTCTCTATGTCTCTTTTATAAGGCCAAGTCTCGCCCTCATCTTCAGATATGGCCACAGATAGTGGCGTTCTCTTCGAAGAACTATTATTGAATACTAGTAACAAATTACCGTTATGTAGCTTTATGAGGTCTATAGAACTGTTTGGATTCTTGAGTGGAGTGGGCTCCGGTCTTGACCATGTAATTCCATGGTCGAAGGACAATGTCTTCCATATATAGCCGCTTCTAGTTCTCATGTAAGCTAGTAATGCTCCATCTGATAGTTCAACAACAGCTGGCTGAATGCTACCGTCTGGCACGCATACATCTCCATGTACTTCCCACGTAACTCCACTATCGTATGAGATCATGAACTTTGAACACCACCTCACTTCGTCATACACGGGAAGAAGTATTGCTCCGTTTCTTAACGTAAGAGGCTTAGTTCTAACCATCCATCCGAATTCGTCCCTGAGAACTCTAATGGCACTCCAAGTCTCTCCACAATCTTCTGATATTATGCACTTTATCTTACACGTAGACCAATCCCTGCCATACATAGTAACAAAGAATAACCACACTCTTTTTCGCTTATCCACAAATAACACAGGATTCCCATCACACTTTCCGGGAGTGTCAACGAGTATTTTGGGTTGGCTCCAACAATTCCTTTTATAGGAGAACTTCGACTGAAGTATCGCGACATCAGGAGCCCCTTCATAAGAGCCAGCATACCATGCAACCATGAGATTACCATTGGGCAGTAGAGTGATAGTAGCAGCATGCGAAGAGGGTCTATTGGGAAGCCCCTTAAATATTTCTTGAAAGGATATCATAGTATACTGTGTACTGCTGACTCCTTATTAACATTCAGTTCCAAATAAGCGTGCAAAGTTAAATTTATCAAAGCCCCAGTTATTTTGAAAGTTCATGGGACTGAGAAGAGGATCAGCAACCATAGGGATAATACTTCTATTAATTCTGTTCATGCCTTACCCCAAAGTGATTATACTACAAACCCTACCCACCACCGGCAATACTAAAGCGAGTTCATTGAAGACGAAGTGTGTAGTGAAGGTAGAATTAATCACAGGAGACGAAGTTTATGTTATAAAGTCACCTAACGGTATCGAACTAGTCAGAGTTAGGGTAGCAAATCCCTGTAAAAACAGAGCCTTTAGAGTTCTACATTTAAAGGGTGACCTATATGTGATACCTAACGATGTCAATTTAAGAGTTTTTGATAAAGAGCTCTTCAACATAAATTACCTAATCGAAAACGGCTACTACAATCAAACATATATTCCAGTGATAATTAAAGCTAAAACAGAGAAACAGTTGTTGACCTTCATAGACAAAGTAAGTACATCGTTTAGAGAGAAAGTCAAGATTAAGATGTTATCAAAGAGTTTGTTACTATCTTCAGTAAAAGTTGTAGCTAACTTCACAAAAGAGCTCTATGAGAAGGTTTTGACGAAGTTTAACCTAGAAAGAGTATGGTTGGACAGGAAGTACTACGTTAAACTCGACCGTAGTGTCTCTCTCATACGAGCACCAGATGTGTGGGCACTAGGTTACAATGGCTCAGGTATAATAATAGCCATACTAGACACTGGTATAGATTATAATCATCCAGATTTCTACTTTCCCAATGGAACCTCTAAGATAATAGCTATGGAGAGTTTTGTTGAATACCCAGAGGACGAGATAGATGATCCTTACGACTATTACGGTCATGGGACTCATTGTGCCAGCATCGCTGCTGGAACCGGAGCTGCATCTAATGGAATATATAAGGGCGTAGCACCCGGAGCTGCGCTTGTTATTGCAAAGGTACTGAATAGGGAGGGTTGGGGTTATTCTTCGTGGATAATAGAAGGGATAGAGTGGGCTGTCTCGCAAGGAGTGCATATAATCTCGATGAGTTTAAGTGGAGAGCCCACGGATGGAACTGATCCCCTTTCGATGAAATGTAACTGGGCTGTGGATCAGGGAGTAACTGTAGTAGTAGCTGCCGGGAACTTTGGAGATTACTGGGGAGTCGGCACACCAGGAGTAGCAGAGAAGGTTATAACTGTAGGAGCAAGTGATGACTATGATAAAATCGCCGACTTCAGCAGTCGCGGTCCTACATCAGGATACTTATTAAAACCTGATGTCGTCGCTCCAGGAGTCTCTATCACTGCTGCTTATCCAGGAGGAGGATATGAAACCTTCAGCGGAACTAGCATGGCTACACCACATGTAGCTGGTTTAGCCGCACTAGTGCTACAACGTTATGGTCCACTATCGCCTAAAGACGTTAAGAACATCATTGCCTCAACAGCAGTTTTCCTACCAGGCTACGATGTGTTTACCCAGGGAGCTGGGAGAATAGACGCTCACAATGCTGTAAACACTAAGGTCATAGTAGACCCAGCAGTAATAAGCTTAAGATTGCAACCTGTAGATAAGGTAGTAAGGTATAACATAACGATCAAGAACATAAGCCCTCAGCCATTAAGTGTAATGCTGGATATAGACGCTTATACGAAAGACGGCATTGTTGACTCCTCCGCATTAAGGCAGAGTTTCTACATCGAACAGGGAGCAACTATCATAAGACCTGGAACAGAGACCACAGTCACACTAGTGCTCAACTTAACCTCATTACCATGGGCTGATTATGAGGGAGTGATATGGATATTCTCTGGTGGAACACGCTTGGTACATGCTGTGTTCTCAATTTTCAAATATTGCAAATTAACTGTACTGCATTACAATGCAACAGGAGAGTTAGCTAGTTACACAGAGCTCTTGATACTTAGAAGCCAGATCACCCATGAAAATCTCTTTTGGTTATCTTACATTTACAATGACTCTCATGTATGTGAAATGTACGTACCGAGTGCGCATTATCGCCTAATGACTTTCTACCTACCGGCTAATAGGCTCTATCTTCACGCAATGGATATCAACATGACTGGTAATATGTACATTGTAGCTAATGACTCGAAACTATATCCAGTGACGTTCAATAAGCCCAATGGAGCTGTATTACTTGAGAAGTATATAGTTACAGGTCTTCCTACCTACGTAGATGGGAATGAAGAGTGGATTCAGGCTTCATTCATGTGGTGGTATCCTCAGGGAACTACTGACTATATATCTACAAATTACATGGTAATGTTTAAGTGTAGTTACATAAGTGCCGAATATACTAATCCAACATACCCCTCATTAATACTAACACCAACTGTGTTCATGCCGTGGACTGTGTTACCTAACGTGCTTGAGCCAGTATTGATTGAATTAGAACCGGATATAAATGTAGAGATAACTCATATGACTTTTGCTTCTCCACCATGTAGCGTAGAAGGTGGGTTCTGGACATTATGGGAACCGCTAAGTCAGAGAACCTCATTTTCATTCTACTATAATTCTCCTGAAGTGTTAACAGTGAAAACTAACTCACGCCCAAAAGCTTATCTAGTAATGAACTATCTGTATTCTCATAGTCTGCCAGGAGTGGATATTGAGTACTTTTACTACCTCACCTACGTGAACATATCACAAACTGAAAGAGTTTATAGGGTATTCTTCACCAGGCAACCAGAAATACTCATGCCAGCACAAGTAAATGTCAGAATAGAGGATGATGCTCTCTCTGCTATTGAAGGCTACATCATAGCAACGAGCAGTGACACTAAGGATTACTACTGGTTCATGTGCGCTGATTGTCAAGTCATAAATCATACATGTAGAGTTTACGCAAATGACATGTTAGTTTATGAGGATGTAAGCTACACTCCTTACTTACTTATTCAGTGTTACGAGACAGTGAGCCTACCCACTAATCTCTTAATAGTCGATGAACTCTGGCGCCAACATCCATTAAGTACGCATATTAAATACTCATTATACTATAGGATGCTAAACGCTACATCGATTGACATTAACCTTAAACCAAATTATGAAGATATAGGGATATACATTGAAAACTTGAATGTGAATAGTACAGTAGTAACTTGTGATGACTACCACGTATTCCTTTACATAGCTAATGAGAGCAACTTAATACATTTTAAGCTATACTATGACTATGGCTCTGGAGAGCGAGCAGCTAATGGAACGTTACTTGGCAAGATAGACCGCTTTACAATCTTGAAGTTTACCTTGCCCTCTTCTAACTCATCAACATATGTGAACATTAGGATTAATATTACCGAAGGCGAGTTTGAGTACTACAAGTCTAAGAGTTACGAGATATATGTAGAAAGGGCTTATCGCCTCGAGCCTATGAAGTTGCTTTTAGAGGACTTGCCATATGCATTAATGCCAAATCAAATCTTCAACGCCACATTCATAATCGGAGACACCAGCAAACACGCTCACACAAACGCAACAGCAGCTACATCAGATGTACTTGGTGCTATCAGAATTGCTAGTTCCTTCAGTAGAGTTGCTAGAAGAGTTCATGTGGAGACATATGTTGATACACACGTTGCTAATTACCTGGAGGGAAGAGTAATGGTTAATTGGAATGCAATAGTGACTCCTAATGTAGTGATAGTCGGGGGGCCAGGAGTCAACTACTTAACCCTCTATTACAACTCCAGCCTACCCTTCAACTGGATATTCGTACCGAGCGTCAAGTCCGTAATAAGGAGCTCCTTAACGGGGAGGGAATACAGGTGCGGAAGAGATGATAGCGAGAGACTTTACGATCATGCAATAATAGCTATTCTAAATGATACAAAATCAGGTAAGCGAATACTAATAGCTTGGGGATTATCAAGATATGGAACTCAGGCTGCTTGTTATGTGTTGCAAAAGTACGAGGAGTACAGAAATCTACTTGAAGGATCTGCGATTGTAATAAAGTGGATTGATCTAAACAATAATAGAATAGTTGATGAAGGTGATACTATAGAGCTTGTCGAGAAGTGGCCTTAGTAGAGCTCATTAGACTCATTAAAGGTGAACAGTTTCCATTTTTCTCTATACGCTCTATAACATTTTTCATAATCAATTAAAGTAATTCCTCACCTTAAACAATTAGGCTTCTTTCTCCTTAATCATATTTAGGTTAAGCTCATTGCCTCTATACACTCTTTGAGGTTATTGTAAGAATGACGTTGAGATTAATACTATCATAGTTTGGCGCTCCTATTATGCCTCACAACTTTCATAGGACTATATAAGCTTATTAGAAATGTAAAGCTATATAGAATAGCAACATAGTGCTTAATCTTAAATTATGTTTCAAAGTGTTAAGTAATCGTAAAGGGGGCAGATATATGATAATTAAGGGTTATAGAATCCCTAGAGTATTACTCGGCACAAGTCCCTTCATAGCTGCAGGGCAATTCGGTAGGAGGGCTTTCAACTATTACGTTAAATTTGTTAATAATCCCAATGCTGTTAGGAAAGTAATCGAAGCCTCCATTGAGGTGGGGGTTCAAGGAATTCAATTGCTCCCCTATGATTGGATATGTAAAGCTCTCAAGAAGATTCTTAGTGATCATGAAGACATAGTCATAGTTGGAACGCTACTTCCAGATGAACTGGAGTCATCAGTTAAAGCCCTTTCCGAGTTGAATGCTACAGTCTCCTTAGTCCATGGAGCGATAAGTGATACAAGAGACTTAAGGGTTATTGAAAAACATTTGAACTTGTGTGAAAGGATATCTCCTCTGATTGGTTTAGTAGTTCATGAGCCTTTAAAGACCCTTTCCTGGCTAACTAGAGTTAATTTGAAAGTAGACGTTATCATGGCTCCTATAAACAAAATGGGATACCTACTTGACGGATCGCTCAAGGAAGTAATAAGAGTGTACGAAAAGTTGGGGGTACCAATAATCGGGAAGAAGGTGCTAGCAGCTGGTAGGTTGAAGCCAAAAGAAGCATTAGAATTCATAAAGGACATCCACATTATAAAGTCTGTGGCTATAGGCGTCGCTTCTATTGAAGAAGCGAAAGAGACTTTCAAAATAGCTTTTGAAATATTAGGGAGGGATTAAATCATCTCATACCTTATTATCGAGCCATCAAAATCCTCTTTGCGATCTCTGCTCCGTACTCCCTACACTTCTCAAGCTCTTTTTCATTAGGCTCTTCTATAGCCAATATGCCATCCCCGACAACATTGATTCCATGCTCTTCGAGCATGTCCTTCAAGGCCTTTAAGCATATGACGCCGCTATATCTGCTTCCCGTAGAGGTAAAAACTCCTCCTATTTTCCCTCTCAACATGCCATAGACTTCTATAGATTCATCGATAAACTTCTTAACAGGCCATGCAGGCAACCTGAAATATGTCGGACTTCCCACCACTATTGCGTCAGCTTCTAATAGGTCTCGATTAGTAGCCTCCTCTACCCTCTTAACGATGACCTTAATTCCCTTAACACTTTTCATTCCCTCAGCAATAGCCATTGCCATACTCTCTGTATGTCCTGTCTTCGAATAGTATACTATCAAGGCCTTAGGCATAAATTATAAACGACTTATCTGATTAAAAAGTACACTGATACACCACAAATAATGAGAAGAGTTCTTATTAAATAGATGCAGAAAAATCCTTTTTAGAAGTATTATTCTCACGATATTATTTCTATCTCGTGTTTTACCTCAACCCCGGCTTTCTCAAATAGAGCTCCTACGGGGCAGTTCTTCCACGTAATCTTCCAGGCTCTCTCCACAGTCTCTCTGGGAGCCTTCGTCTTAACTTTAAGGGTAACTGTACACTTCTCTATCGTAACTTCTCCCTTCTCGGCTTCTACTATTGCTTCCAAACTCTCAAATTCTAACCTCATTTTCTTAGCAACTATAGAGAATATCGTTGTTATGCAACCAGCTAGAGCCATCACAGCTAGTTCTAAAGCAGTAGCTCCTAGATCAGTTCCCCCTAGGTTCTCAGGAAGGTCCACTACAACGCTATGCTTCCTGCCATTATCTAACGCTGACCTAAATCCTTCGATCCATCTGCTTCTCGATTTCAGTACTGGGCTCATGTTGCGTATTTAAGTTTGTCAAATATATTAAGTTATCTCAATTGTTGACTGAGAGCTCAATCAGTATCAGACGTTAAACAGGCTAGCTCTTTTAGGGATGCATAATTCCTAATTAAAGATGACCATATTTCTTCAATAGCTCAGCTATGAGTACAGCGGCGCCAGCAGCCCCTCTGACAGTATTGCTTCCTAAGACCAAGTACTTGAGCTCTTTATCAGAACACTCGCTCCACCTCACTCTTCCAACAACAACACTCATACCTTTACCGACCATCCTGTCAAAGCGCGGTTGTGGCCTATCAACTTCTTTTCTAACTACTATTGGATTCTCAGGAGCTGTTGGGAGCCTAAGCTCCTGAGGTTTACTCCTAAAATGTTTAAATAAGTTTATCACTTCATCTAAACATTCTGGCTTCTCGTTTAACTCAACGAACACAGACTCAAGATGTCCCTCTAGTACAGGAACTCTATGACACGAAGCTGATACCTTGATATCCGATAATTCGACTCCGTTTTCCTTTAATAACCCTAATATCTTTCTTGTCTCTCTATGAACTTTTTCCTCCTCCTCTTTAATGTAGGGTATAATATTGTCTACGATGTCCATAGAGTACACGCCTCTATATCCGGCTCCACTTAAGGCCTGCATAGTGGATACTCTTACGCTATCTATACCATACTTATCGAGAAGAGGCTTTAATGTCAAAGTGAGTATGGCAGTTGTGCAGTTAGGGTTCTTTACTATGAACCCTTTCCATCCACGCTTTTTACGCTGAACTTCAATGAGTTTTAAGTGTTCATAGTTCACTTCTGGGTTCACAAGAGGCACATCTGACTCCATTCTAAGAGAACTAGCATTTGACACTACTACTTTACCCATTTTAGCTAACTCAACCTCAACGCTAGCAGCCACAGAAGAGGGTAAAGCTGAGAATACGATGTCGACATCTTTAACACTTTCATAAGACGTTTTAGATAGCCTGATCTCAAGGACTGTTTCAGGAGGTTCTTGAGACCACATCCAGTGAACAGCCTCACTATATTTTAATCCAACTTTTTGCTCTGAAGCTGTGAGGACTTCTATATCAAACCAAGGATGATCGTGGAGTAATTGGACAAACCTCTGACCTACTAAACCTGTAGCTCCAAGTATGGCCGCCTTTAACTTCTCTACCAATTCATCACCTCATGCCTCCAACATTCTCAAAATAGCATCATGTATTAATTTTAATAATCTATTCCCGTTCAAAGAGATATCACAAGATAATACAACATAGTTTTCGAACTTAGATATTCTAGCTACATTAACTGAACGCACTTCCTTGATGAATTCCTCTATTACTTCAGCTCTATGTCCTACTACGACTATGTCTTTGCCTAGCTTAGACACCACTTTTATGGGTGGTGGAACCTTACCCTTAACTACATGTGTTCCAACACCGTTTAATTTTCCAATGAAGACTCTCATTTTAGAGCTTTTGTATTGAAGCAGGGGATAGAATGTTAATGGATGGAATTTCTTAACTCTCAACTTGGCCATGATGTTAGCCTCTTCTAAGCTCACCTTAGGTAGGGTCTTAGCATCCTTTAGTAAGGATGGATCACATGTCATTATCCCCGGAACGTTCGTGAATAGTAGGATCTCTTTGGCCTTTAGAGCGGATGCGATGAGAGATGCCGTTAGGTCAGAGCCTCCTCTGCCTAAGGTCGTAATCCTTCCATCCTTAGTGATACCAGTAAAGCCAGCTACTACTGGAATTGCTCCTACTTCAATGATAGGATTTATCGATGAAGGGATTGTCTTTAAACATTCGTCGAAAAGGGGTACAGCGTTTCCATGATTGTTGTCAGTAAATATACCAGCCTCACCACCAGAGAGAGCAATAGCGTTGATTCCCTCTTTTAAGAGAGCCTCCTTGAACAGTATTATGGACAACCTCTCTCCTAGAGATATCACTTCATCCTTAATAGCTTCAGTACTAATCTCAGGGCTTTCTAGTACTTTTAAAACCTCTTCCATCAAGCTTTTCACTTGTTTTAGGCTCGATTCAGAGGGCATTCTAATAGCCCTAAGTATGTCTAAGTGCTCTGAGAAGACCTTTACTAATCCATTCCTAAGGTCATTTGAAAATATCAATTTTATAAGCTTTGAAGTGACTCCCTTCATTGCTGAAACTACTACGACCACATCCTTTCGCTCTCTCAATTCAGCGACTCTCTTGGCTGCTAAAAGGTAGTCATTAGCACTCGTCAGTAATGATCCTCCAAACTTGACTACTGTTACCATGCTATCACCTTGTAATGGATAAAATATCCTCTAGCACGGACTCGGCTGTAGCTTTACCACCAGCTCCAATTCCCATTAAGAATATTTTATTATTGATGGTCTCAATGTAAACTCCATTATAATAATCTTTAACTTTTGACAAGAAATCATTGTTACTTATATACTCGACCTTGACTGATGCATTTACATTTGACTCGTTCACTTCCAATCTAGCCATATATTTAGGGACTTTGTTCTCTCTCTTTTTACTAATGACATCCTCTAGCTTAATTACCCTCATGCTCTCTCTAATCACATTACCGATTCTCAGATCATGACCAAGAGTACATGCAAGTATCGATAACTTAGCGGCGGGGTCAAATCCATCAATGTCAAGTCTAGGATCAGCCTCCGCTATGCCTCTTTCCTGTGCCCTCTTGAGGGCCTGCTCGAAGGATTCTTCGTGCTCATACATGGAGGTTAGTATGTAATTCGTAGTCGCATTTAGCACTCCATAAACTCTCTTAACGCTGTTCCTTATTGACTTAATAAGAGGAATTAACGGAGTACCACCCATGACAGTTGCTCTATAAAGTAACTGGACACCGGCTTCTTTCGCCCTTATCAGTAGACTCAGTCCTAGGAGTGCTATAGGAGACTTGTTAGCTAGTACTACATTAAGCCCCAATCTTATAGCCTCAAGCACATTGCTAACTCCTGGCTCACCAGTTTCATAGTTGCTAGGAGTTAGCTCTACTAACACGTCAGCCTCTACCTCTCGTACTACAGATTTAGTATTTAGATTAGGCAAGCCATACTTCGGATATCTCGAAAGACCTCCTCGAGGCACATTTAAGAGTCTGACCAAATCATCAGGGGTAAAGCCGTTACTATTAATGACAGCACCACGTGAGTCGATGAGGGCTACTACACGTAACACATTATAGAGTCTCCGCTCTATAATCTCCCTCACCAAGCTTCGGCCGACAGTTCCGAACCCCGAGATTATGAGTTTTCTCTCGCTCATCTTTAGGCATATTATTGATGATTGAGAATCATATGCAGAACTCCAATATAAAATTTTTCATAAACACGAAGCAAATTTATTACTGATAGTAATATGATGACTTGTTCCTATGTCACTGATGCTTTAACGCCTGATAACCTGCAAAAGTTCACAAGATCATCTACATAGTCACCATAAATCATTATCCAGTGGAAGCCAACATACTTCTCTAGTAATTCCTTCCCATTCTCAATTTTGATTTCGACTTGGGATCTGCAAATTGGATAGCTCGTACTTCTAGTAATTACCCCCTTAGTTATTATCATAGAACTCAAGTCATGGTCAAATCCTGCTACTGTTACAGTTCCGCCTGGTGTAAACATTACTTGAGGAGTTGCACTCAATCCACTCTCATGATGAGTAGTAGCAACATAGGGTTCAGCTATTTCGTTAAAACCCTTAAGCTTAGTAGGGGCTGTGCAATGAGCTAAAATCAAAGTATTCATCGAGGAATGCGGTACTGGATCAGCCAGGAAGGATGGTTTATTTGGCTCTATTCCATTCAATACAATCATAGTCAGGAGAGCTGGAATGTCGGCTTCACAAGCAGCAATTATACCCTCATCATTTAATTTTGAAAAGGCTAGACAAGGAGTAGCCTCTAGAGTTTCAAAGGCCTCACTAGTGAGGCAATTAACTGTAATAGCATTATAACCTCCATCATGTATCATCTCCTTCAAGGCTAGATAAACCCTTGCAGCCTTAATGACGTTATCCATTGTGACCTCTCTGACCTCTAGGGCTTGCCTCAAAAACTCATTGGCTATGGACTTCGCATAGTTTTCATCTACTCTATCCAAAAATTCTCTAAAAACCTCCCACTCTACAACATCTATTTTTACATCAAACTTCTTTTCAGCTATATTACGAGCAGCCTGTCCTCCAAACGTCTCATTCGGCTGACCTATACATAAAGCTTTGGTTCTCTTAAGCCTCTTGAGAGCATTAACTGCCCTCAAGAATTTGACCAATTCTGAGTAATCATCAAATATGAGCTTTACGTATTTACCATAACTGGTTCTTTTAATCTTTGAGTGCCAAAATGGAGCAAATAAAGTATCTCCATAAAACGGTCCACTATAACACTTTATGAAGAAGATAGTAGGTATTTTAAGCGAAGCTATGTCACACAAGGGAGAGCCTGAGAAACCGTAGATTATGAGAGCATCGTACTTCTTTAGCTTCTCCTTAGCATCACTTACCTTCAAATTTAATGCCTCTTCAATGAACGTTATTGGAATATTAAGTTGACGAGTTAATGCCTTAAGCTCTCTTCTCACAATCTTTAGCTCTGACTCTATGTCCTCTTCTGTTCTAACAAACCCCCACTGTCCTTTACCCCTAGGCAGAACACGAGCATAAACAAGATAAGCCACTTCGAGCTTAGTGCTCAAGTAATCACCATTAAATGAGTATCTGTATACATCTATAAGTGTAAGTCAAGATATCGTTGATCATTAACGAACTTAGGGCCATTTTTCCACAAGTTCCACCATATCGTGTCTGTCCGGCATCATATTGCCGTTAATGTCTGTCCATTTTATGATTATCGCCCTACCCTGCAATAAACTTGAAAACTCAACATAGTTTTGAAGTACTATACATGCAGCTTGTGTACCATATCTAGTTAAGCCCCAGGCTATTAGTATGTATTTATCCTGATCCTCTACTAAGGCTATTATTGCATAATCGTATCCTCTTCTACTAATATAGCACCTTCCACTGACACTACAGATGTGAGGAAGACCATCAATCATCTTCAAGTAGAAGGGGAGAGCGTTATTATATTTATACGCTAAGTAGTTTACTCCTGGTCCTCCAACACAGATGATAGTTGGAGTTACTATTCTACTCCAGTGAATGATTACTGATCCATTAACGTATTCTGAAACGTAAGTATCTACATAAGCCTCTACATAGGAATCCTCAGCGGCTCCTCTGAAACTCTCGGCAATTCTTATGGCTCCTATAACGTCGGCTGAAGCAGCTCTATCACCTACTATGAATGTAGCATTGAAAACTCCGTTAATGATAAATATACCTGGAATGTGACTTAAGGTCACTTCTTCGTGTAATATATGGTAGAATTCTTTCCCTTTGATAAGGGGATAGAAATCGTAAATCACAAATCCCTCCTCATATAATTTGTAAGGACTCTCTCCAACACCATCTCCATTATCATCACTCCCTGTATAATCGCTATAATAATTGCCAAGATATCCTACATGAATCGTGTTCTCGTACCCATAAACTATGGGTCTTGGACTATGCCAGGTCACGTTCCACATAGCTTGATACGGAGCGTAAAGGATTCTCGAGTTATTAATGAAATCATTTAGGTATATGTAACCGTTTTCAGAGTAGTACAAAAGCATAGCTGTATCACTACAGTTGGATACTATCGAATTAGTGACTATGAAGTCCTCCAGCAAAGAGAAGTATATACCCGTTTTAGCATTGCTTACTATAATGTCATTAATAGTTATATTCTTCGAGTTGTACCCCCCTAAGCCCACATCCACACTCGTAATAATACAATTGGAAACTGTACAGTTAATAACCTCTATTAACAGGATTCCTCTACCGCCTCCAGTAGTGGTGACGTTAGTAATTAGACAATCTATGACATTACTAACCTCTATTAATGCTATCGCTGAGCTGGTCAGCTCTAACTCTTTTATTGCTATATTAGAGCAATTAACTACTATTAACTGACCGAGGTCTATATTCACTACATCTAAGTTGCTAAGTCCTTCGTAATAAGCTATGGGTTTTCCATCAAGCGTACAGTTGATGATCTCATTTTTGAAACTCCTGTAGAAAAGTATTCCAGAGTTGTTCGCTAACGATAGGTTGATTAATGATGTATATGTAGAGTCTCTGACATAAAGAGTGGCATTCTCCATATCCGTCACTCTTAGATAGTCGCCAATTATGAATGTGTCACAACAGTTCGCAATTAGAATTCCATATTCCCAATTTTCTATTATCGGCAAGTAAATTGTGATATTGCTAACATCGTGTATGTATAAACATTTGGACTCTGAAGAGTGATCCCCTTTTAGGACCTTATCATTTCCGTAAAGAATTACGTCTGAAGACTTGATCTCGATCAGACAGCTAACTGAAGTATTAGCATACCAATTGACGGCTAATACATAGGTTCCGGGCTCCTTTATTTCGAAGGGTAAGTAAGTTATGTAAATTACCTCTTGGGTTTTTGGGAGAGACAACTCTGCTGAGAGATTGCACAATGTGAGACAGGTTAATAGTATTATCAAGAGAATGCTTACTCTCTTCACCATTGAGTGCACCTATTGGGAGATTAACGCTTGGATATATAAAGATTAACAGAAGAAGTACGGACCATTAAAGCGCCATGTCTTCGCTGATAGTACGAATGATTAACGTTAAATGACGAGGTAGCGTCAGGGAGGTCCGAGTACATCATGAGTATCAGTGCGGGTACTCAACATCATCCGTCACTAGCAACTATTATATAATCATTATCTCCTTAAAAGTGTTGAGTGAAATCATGACAGAAGAGGTAAAAGTGTTTAAGGGGTTCGTTGTTCTAGCTTTAACTTTAGCTGCTATCTTCTTACTTTACAGAATAATCCTTCATATGGTTAACATTATTAATCTAAGCTTTGACGACTTAACACTTCACTTCATTGGAGTTTTCGTGGCTATCTTTGCGCTTATCTTTATGGCTATACTTAGCAGGGGTGAGTCTTAGCTCGTAGGTATGTCTATAGTCTTTAATAGCTTAAGCTCGTAAACCTCTATTTGAGCCCTAACGGGGTTGAATACACCATCTTCTTCTGTGTAGTATATAATGATTCTGGCAGCCTTATCAGATACTTGCTCCTCATTTGACTTTTCTACGAGCGCTCTTGCTAACCTTACCCAGTTCTCCCTAGATTTCTCTCTTCTGGCTTCATCACCAGTCCTTGAGTAGAATGAAGCGTAAAACCATCTCTTAGCTCTAAATATCGCTCCTCTACATGTTGGAGCTATTTTACTCCGCCATACCTTAACGTCTGGCATATTAGTCACCTCAACATGACTACCGTATATAGCTTCCACTCTTTTATTAATATATCTAGCGTTAAAGAAAGCTTGTTAATGTCCATTAATGTGACTGGCACCTCAATTCTGACCATGCGCTCATGAATGAGAGGTCTCAGAAGTTTATTAAATCGGGTATTACTCATTGATCAACATCAAGAGTAAGATCAAGGGTGTTTGGATGAATGAGAGAGATGAGATATGGTTAGTTAGCAACGCCCACATAGACCTCTCTTGGTTATGGACTAAAGAAGAGACAATTCACGAGATATGTCCAATGACTTTTAGTTCAGTATTAAGACTGATGAAAAAATACCCATTCCTAATCTACGCTCAAAGTGCTGCTCAAATCTACATATGGATGGAGAAATATTATCCAGAGATCTATGAGAACATTAAGAAGAGGATCAGTGAAGGCAGATGGGAAGTAGTTGGAGGATCATGGGTTGAACATAACGCCAATTTGCCATGTGGAGAGTCCCTAGTACGCCAATATCTGTATGGAAAGAGGTATTTCAAAGAGAAATTTAGAGTAGATGTTAAGGTAGGCTGGCTTCCTGACGTTTTCGGCTTCTGTTGGACTCTACCTCAAATATTCAAAAAGAGCGGAATAGACTTCTTTGTTACCCATAAGTTGAAATGGCAAATAGAGCGCATGAAACCTCCGATTCCATTTCCATATTACATCTTTTGGTGGGAAGCTCCTGATGGTTCTAGGGTCTTAGCCTACCATACAGTTGGAGGTTATGGAGAGAGAATTGAGAGGAACAGAATGTTGCGACAGCTTGAGGAATTAAAGAAGAAGCATAGTGTAAATCTCTTATTAGTGTTGTTCGGTCGTGGAGATCATGGAGGTGGACCTACTGAAGACATGATCGAGAACGCGCTGAATTTAATGAGGGATCCCAATTATCCCAAAATAAGGTTCGTACGAGCTCAGGACTACTTTGAGAAGTTACTTGAAATTTCACGCAGAGAGAAATTCCCGACTGTGCGAGACGAATTATATGTGAAAACTCATAGGGGAACTTATACCACAGAGGCTTTTGTGAAAAAGAACAATAGACTATGTGAAGTTCTGCTAATCTCCTCAGAAGTCTTATCGTCCATAGCCATGAGATATGGTATGAAATATCCATCTCAAGAGCTATATGAGTCCTGGTTAAGATTATTGTTCAACCAAGTTCACGATAATTTGGATGGAACTTCAATAGCTGAAGTCTATGAAGCTGCTGCTAAGGACTATAATAAAATAAAAGAGACTACTAAAAGAATAATCCAAAGGGCTCTTGAAAAAATATGTGAAAATATTGACACAACAGGGGAAGGGATTTCACTCATAGTCTTTAATATCCTTTCGTGGCCTAGAACTAGTATTGTTGAAGTAGATTTAGATGAACTTGGCATTAGTGCTGAGTTTTCAATAATTGATGCTTCAACTAATGAAGCTATTCCATACCAAATAGTTCATGAAATGGGAAAGAAAAAGATTCTCTTCCTAGTCAAAGACGTTCCCCCAGTAGGCTACAAGGAGTATAAAGTAATCGAAGGTACCAGAGAACAATTAAGTCCTACAGATCTGAAAGTGGGAGAGTACTTTTTGGAAAACGAATTTTACAGGGTGGAAGTGAATCCTAATACTGGACTAGTAAAGAGGATATATGATAAACGACATAGGAGAGAAGTTCTTGATTCCAGCGGTCGCGGCAATGTGATTCAATTATTTGAAGATAGGCCTCCAAATGCCCCGGCTGGTGAGCCTGCATGGAACATGTACTTAGGCGATTTTATTGAGATAACCAACCTCGAGAGCTTAGAGGTGGTAGAGAGAGGGCCTGTTAGAGGCCTCATTAGGATTGTGAGACGATACGGCAATTCTAAGTTTATACAGGAGGTAATACTATACTCCGGGCTACAACGAGTGGATTTCAGAATACTCGTAGATTGGCATGAGAAATATAAGACAGCTAAGATAGCATTCCCACTCAGCTTCACTAACGACTATGCTACATATGAAATACCATTTGGAGCTATCCAAAGATATCAGTATGTCTTAGAAGGACCTCCTAAGAATAAGATGTATATGCCGGCTAGAGAGTGGGAGGAAGCTGATAAGGCTAAATTCGAGGTTCCTGCTCTTAGATGGGTTGACGTGACTGATGAGAGAAAAGAATATGGTGTAGCCTTGCTCAATGATGGAAGATACGGATTCGACTTTAAGGAAAATCTCTTAAGAATGACCCTATTACGAGGAGCGAGGAGAGGATATCCACGAACACCTGAAAGTTGGACTGATCAATCAAATACACCATATGTCGGTATACACGAGTTAAGATATGCTATCTACGCTCACAAAGGAGACTGGCGCGATGGTTGGGTAACGAATAGAGGTTATGAGTTCAACTTCCCATTAATAGTTCATATTGAGAAGAGAACACATAAAGGCACACTTCCTAAAGCCCACTCGTTCGTAAGAATTAAACCTGATAACATCATACTGACTACCCTCAAGAAATCTGAAGATGATCAGGCACTAGTGTTGCGCATGTACGAAGCTCATTCCAAAGATTGTGAAGCGGTAGTCACCTTCGACATTCCTGTAGCAAGTGTATCAATCACAGATTTAGTAGAATGGGGGAAGTACGTTACTCCTAAGGAACTTTCGGTAAATGGAAATAGTGTTAAGCTCAAGGTTCAACATAATGAGATAGTCACTCTGAAAGTACATCTGAAGTGAAGTCTTCAAATTCAATGGAAAAATGCTTTTATAACCAATGGAAAAAGTAGCTTAGTGAAGGTGGACGACATGCCAAAGAAGTACGTCATAGTCCACGACAGAGATCAATGCATAGGTTGTGGCGCCTGTGCAGCAGTAAACCCAGATAATTGGGAGATGGCTGAAGATGGACTAGCTAAAGTCAAGAAGACAGAGCTGACTGAGGAAGAGCTCTCAGTTAATATGGAAGCAGCCGAAAGTTGTCCTGTGAATTGTATACACATATACGAAATTACTGAGACAGGAGAAAAGAAGCAGCTGATTTAAGTTATAACTTTCTTTTTCTATTTGATCTCTAACAGTTGGAACTTGGTGATATCATGAAGGCCTATATTTCAGTTGATATGGAAGGTATGCCCTATATAGTGAGCAGTGAGCATTTAGGAGTTAAAGGAGCGCTTTATGGAGAGGCTAGAAGAATAGTCACGGACATAACAGTTCATGTTGCTAAAGTTCTTCATGAATGTGGATTCGAGGAGATATTGATTGCTGACAGTCATGGACCTATGGTTAATGTATTAGTGGAAGAGCTTCCTGAGTATGTTGAACTAATTAGAGGATTCCCTCGACCCCTAGCCATGATAGTTGATGTGGAGGGTTGTGATGCTGCCTTATTTTTAGGTTATCATGCTAAGGCCAGGACTCTGAGAGCCACTTTCGACCACACCTACTCTGGAGTAGTGAACTACATCAAAGTGAACGAAGTGGAGGTTAGCGAGTGTCTATTAAATGCCTATGTAGCTGGCCATTACAACGTTCCTATTGTTCTTGTTGCTGGTGATAAGCAGCTACTAGATGATGACGTTAGTAAGTACATGCCATGGGCTGAAAGGGTAGTATTTAAATCAAGCTATAGTAGGTACTCCTCGAGAAGTCCGAGTCTAGTCAAAATAAGGAAAGAATTACAGAGAGCCATTTTAAGAGCTACTGAGAAGCTTAGGAAGGGTGAAGTTAAACCACTGAGAACAGAGTACCCAGTTAATGTTGAGCTTTCTTTTGTTTCCTCAGCATATGCAGATGTGGCTGAGTTACTGCCGCTCGTTAGTAGAGTTAATGCAACTACCATTAAGTACGAGGCTAAGGACATAATAGAAGCATATAAGTTAGCTGAGCTCATGATATTGGCTGCTGCAGCGGTTAGGAGGCTTTAACTCATTAAGTCTTTTATTCCAAAATAACGTTCTTATTACTGGGGTGGGATAATTGTACCCAGAGTTCATGTACGAATTAATGTATATGATTCTCCTTTTCCTCTGGGTCATCTTTGTAGTTCTCTTCATATCTAAGGGATGTTATAACATTGTGGCTAAGCATTATGGTCATAGATCAGGAGTATATTTCGCTAGGAAAGTGATACATGCCTTAACTGGAGGAGTAGTAGCTCTCCTTCTTCCTTACCTTTTCAAGACTCCAATACTCCCGTTCATAGCTTCATTGCTATTAGCACTCCTCACCTATTTACCTCATAAGCGAGAGAAGTTAATGTATTGGTTTCAATTGAAGGAAAACATGTATGAAGTAGATTTTTGTATTGTATGGGGTCTTGTTGTAGTGCTCTCCTGGCTTATAGACAATACTTTTTGGCTCGGAATTCTCCCCTTAGCTTTCATGAGTTTTGGTGATGGAATAACAGGAATTGTGAGGAATTTTGTCTATAAGAAGAGGACTAAAGCTTGGTTAGGAAATCTGGCCATGGCGCTTTTCTGCGTACCTCTCGGCTTTGCGACTAAAGGAATGGCTGGAGCATTAGCTGGGCTTGTAGCTAGTATAGTAGAACATTATGATTTTGTCGATGACAACATATCGGTTCCCTTATCAGCGTTCATGCTACTACTCCTCT